>Ga0136643_10006739_pt1 | contig 16482 bp, 10 predicted proteins | sample TergutLab28metaG_FD_96883 | JGI IMG/M metagenome (GOLD analysis project Ga0136643, IMG submission 96883) | Labiotermes labralis P1 segment gut microbial communities from Petit-Saut dam, French Guiana - Lab288 P1 (version 3) (version 3) | ecosystem: Host-associated > Arthropoda: Insects >... | reverse complement strand
TTTATTTTTTTTTTTTTTTTTTTTTTTTTTTTTTTTTTTTTAAATTATTAAAAAAAAATATTATATATATATTTTGTTAGTGTGAGGTTTAGGAGGGGGGGGGGGGGGGGGGGATGAACATTCGGAGTGCGCCACGAGGGCTAAAATTTCGAGAAACGCTGAGATACAACGACGGACTTGCGTGGTAACGGCGATGAATCTGGTTGTCTCTTCACTTCGACTTCCCGAGTGAATGCCATCTATTCAAGCAGCGCCTTGTTTCACGAGCTCTTGATCTGAGAATCAGGTTATGGTGCGGTGTATTCCGGCTCCAAGTTTTCGTCCGCAAGCTGCAGTACTTCGGTGCCTCTTGCTGGTGCCTCGTGTGAGGAGCGCTCTTAAGATAAACGTTGTGCCTGTAATTAGGCACTCCAGACACGTATCAGCATCAGCCCGGCTTCTCCCTGCTGTCTGTCGCATGAAAATGATGTATGTTACACCTGCTGTGTTATTCGGGTGTGGTAGCCATATTCATCTACATGACAGCAAGAAAGTAAGAGGGCGCGATGATGTGGGATAGAAAAAGACCATAAGAGTACAAAAACACGTTCATAAGGATTAGAATGTTCATATGTTACTGTGGTCCGTGCTTCATATTTTTGCGGAGACCTTGGTTCAAGACGTTGTCTTCTGTAATGCTTTGTTCTCGTGGTATTTGGGCTGCGTATAGGCTTACATGCTTTAATCGTGTGGAGTGGGATTGCGTTTATATTACACCAGGAATAAGAGTTGGCGTAATCAGTGGCGTAGCTAGGTTTTTTTTGGCGCCCGGGGCGAAGAACCACAATGACAGCTCCTAGCAGAAATTACGAACTTAAAGAAATCGCACTCATTTATTGAATTTGGCTCAGTAATTTGAAATCTGTTGAGCGCAGAATTTATTTGTATCTTTATTTTGTGGCCCATTTTGCCGTCGTTTGGACTCTGCCTCAAGAATCATTCTGAAGGAGTACCACTGTATACATACAGTGCTGCCATAGCATAGGCCAACAAAACTGCGCGCAAGGTCTCTTTGACGAAATGAATGCGTTTCTTGAAATTCATGTTTGAAGCGGAAATTTGTTAAATTTACTTGCCAATATAAAGACAGTGTTTAGAAATACGGTGACCCGAAGTAAGTACTGGCTGTGTAATTAACAGTAAAAGGAGACTTACATATGGCAGGCCTACATACGCGGTGGTGCGGTTGGTTGAGGCACTGCGATACAAGTCGGAAGGTCGCCGTTTCATTTCCCGATTGTGTCAATGGAATGTTTCATTGACATAATCCTACCGGCTGCACTGTTTACCTGGGGTCGACTCAGCTTCCAACAGAAATTAATACCAGGAATATTTCCAGAGGGGTTAAGGCGGCCGATGCATAGTGCTGACAGCCTTACCACCTTCATATGCCGATTGTTTTGAAGTCTGGGAGCCTCAACCCCCTGGAACCCACGGGGCCTGGTCAGGCCTGTACAGGGATTGCTTGCTTGCTTGCTTTATATCTACATATTTTCTTCCTGTGTAAGAATTTGACACTTGAACCTGTTCAGTAGAAAATTAATATTTCCGTTTATTTCTAAGTGTTCCGGTACGTTGCTTTCCTCAGGCAGGTCTGTGTGTGTGTGTGTGTGTGTAAGGCTAGGGATTATATCTTCACGCATTTTGTCTGCATGTCTTCTTCAGTCGAACTGATAATTTTCTCTTTATCTAACAATGCAACTTTGAAAACGTTTCTTGTTTACTAACTCTGCAGATGTATTCATTTCTAGTAGCGATTACAAAATGTCTTATGTACAGTCTGCTGTCTTATTTCGTGCTCCCTTTGCAACCCATACTGTGTGCTCTTAGTCAAGTGGACCATTTTGTTATGAGTTTAGAATATCGCTTCGTTATTGCCTATTACACACACAGACATACATAAATATGAAAGTAATTCTTAGTTTTTCAACGACCATAAGATAAGGAAATGGATACGATATGTATATTAGTGTATGCATATACACACATATGTTTATTATACATGTACATACTGTTTATGTACATTTATATACATAATTCTTATACATGTTATAGGCCTGCCCAACACAATTCTCTGCTCCTCCACTAATATATTCTTTTGTCAGTACTTAATTGATCTCCGGTTTCTTCCATGTGGTTCCGTAACTAATTCATCTGCTTCCATAAACTGGGGCCCTTTATGGGAAAAGCTAATAGTCACTCAGCCAATGAAGCAAATACACGTCATTAGTGAAATCTCTTCCAAATGAACTGATTATTTCTTCTTATATGCTGTTCCATTAAGATTAATTTGAATATTATTCTCCCATTTAGTTCTACGTCCAGGTCTCCGAACGACCTCTGGCCTGCAGGGTTCAAGTGAAACTGGTAGTACAATTAGTATCATGCGTTCTAAATGTGCTGCCCATCTATTTTTCTTTGATTTGGTCGCGGTGGGGGTTACAGATCAAGACGTTTCTGATTATGCACTTCTGTCCATCCTTGATGTTAGGTATACATAAGTAACGAACTTACTGCATGGAGCAGAGTCTTTCCTGAGATACTCACAGGTGCTAAACAAGCAAAGAAATTCCCAGCATTTTATTGAACCCGCAGGTTCTTTTCCTTACTCACAAGAGCCCGCCACCGGCATGTCCTGAGCCAGTTGAATCCAGTCCATGTCCCCCTTTAAGAATCGTGTTTGTGCATTATAGGTCCATTGTAAGGTTGCAAGAAGGATATGCCCATATTTGTGTTTCTTTTGCCTATGTAGCTGCGTTTTTTACCCCACAATTCCAAACATAAGACTAGACACGTGCAAAATGCACGTGTGTTATTGTTGGATGACGTAGACTACTCAATTTTGGCGACGTCCATTAGTTTAATTACTGCTGCTTATCATTACGTTTGTTTCTTACGATTCTTATGTCTGCTTTAAAGCTTTTCTTATGTTCACCTTCTTGTCATTAACATCTGTTGTGCTGCTGCCTTCTCGCTTTACTAACGACTGAGTGCACAAATTTTGTTTTATTGTACCTTCATTGGTAGTTTCTCCAAACTAAGTGACAGCTTTGAATTTTCTTTCTATACTCTTTCTCTTCCTGTTGTTATCCTTCTCATTTTATGTCCCTTCGCTGTTGAGCTAAGGTTCTAAGAATGGCCTAAGGTGTCTCTACTTTAGTAATTGCTTCTTGAACAATTCTTTCGCGTTCTGGCGAAGGTTCGCAATATCGCATAAGAAGTATCTACTATAGTAATTAGTTTTTCAACCATTGTCTTTGCTATTTGACGAAGGTTCCAATAAGTGTCACAAAGTGTCTGTTGCTTTTTGAACTACACCGTTTATGGCGTCCCCTTTCTTCATTCAGCAAAATGATAACAAAGGATTTAATCAGAAGCAAGGTGAATTTTACGACTGTGTCAAAGAAGAATAGAGTGAAGGGGCGGAAAGAGAGAATAAATAAGATATGCAATGTACATATAGCGTAACATTGTGGCGCATTAGCGTAGCCATTTTGCAGCGGAAACAACCATGCGTTATGTGTATGTTGTTCAGTTACATGTCGCTGTCGGTTATGTACAAATGTTCATTGTTGCACAACAGTGCTTTTGTGGCATATTTGTCACACAGCGCTGCAAATTTTACGTACCAGTTTTTGAAAGAAATTATATTGTAACTAATTTTCACTCTTTCACTACTATAAATGCTGTATTTAAAAAAAAAAAGAATGTTCCTTTGCTCATAGTCTTCTTTTAGGCGTACAGTTTGGCAAAACAGATCGTAATGAGATGTAAGTCTTTGCGTAATTTCTCAGTTTTTGTAAGTGTTGCAGTAAAACATTTTAACAGATCAGACGGAATTAATCTCTTATGAAGCAGTAACTATTACGTATTCTGAGTGTATTTCTGTAGCCTTAGTCATCCAGCATGTAAAGCGCATGCGTCGGGTTGTATTGTCATGTGGCCTTTATGACCCTCCCATATTTTTTTTTTGCGTTACCTCATAAACGGCACGATTTTCGGGAAAAAAGTTATTGAGCAGAAAATGTGTTATGATTTTCTCTACAACGTTTATGTGTGCAGCGTTTCTCACAATTAGCAGAAATATGATAATAAATGTACATACGTTTTCATTTAAATTAGGCTCACCCGTTATTCTTGTCAGATTTTAATGAAACTTCTATTTTCTCGATACATTTTCGAAAAATGCTGGAATGTCAAATTTTATGAAAATGTGTCTAGTGGGAGCATAGTTGTTCCGAGGACGGACGGATGGACAGACAGACATGACGTAGCTAATAGTCATTTTTCGCAATTTTGCGAATGCACCTAAAACGTCAGGGTTATAATTATTATGTTAACGTTTGTAGTGCTGTCCGTGTATTTCGCTCTGTAGAGATCTTAATACTGTTTCTGGGTGCGTTCACTGTGGAGTGCCTGTTAATGATCGCTCCGTCCTTCCGTCTGTCTCGAAATATGTAAGAACTTTTGAAGTTCTGATCGGACTTTCTTGAAATTTGATATTAAAGCACGTTGCGAAATGTCGTTAGGCTATTCAAGTTTTAGGGTATGTACAATATAAACGAAACAAAAAAGACACGATATTTTAAGACTTCTGTACATGTGGACTTGGCTCTCTGGATATTTATTGGAGGGGAAGATGTTTCAAAGTAAATCTGTAGATGAGAATAAAAACACATTTACCTTTTTTTTTGTATGTAATACTTTCTGTATGAAGTTTTACGACTTTTGAGATAATTAGAAAAAGTGGATGGCGTGTTTACATTCTCGAACTCTTACGTGCAACAAATTAAAATTTTGACGTTTTGCTGACCGTGCATCTCAGTACATTTTTCTCAGTAATTAACCAACTTGATGCACAAAATTTTTGTTTTACAATAAGTTTATGTCATGCCTCTACATGTTTCGAGCACATGTGTTCGAAACATGTAGAGGCATGACATAAACTTATTGTAAAACAAAAATTTTGTGCATCAAGTTGGTTAATTACTGAGATAAAAACTTAAAATATTGTTTCGAACACGACGAATCCTCCTGCCAAAGAAACAAAATAAAATCGCGATTTTATTTACATTGCATCGAGAAGAGGTTTGCATTATTGTATTTATGTAATTCCCCCAGTGGAATGGTTTGCATTATTGTATTTATGTAATTCCCCCTGTGGGATGGTTTGCATTATTGTATTTATGTAATTCCCCCTGTGGAATGGTTTGCATTATTGTATTTATGTAATTCCCCCTGTGGAATGGTTTGCATTATTGCATTTATGTAATGCCCTTGTGGAATGGTTTGCATTATTGCATTTATGTAATGCCCTTGTGGAATGGTTTGCATTATTGTGTTTATGTAATGCCCTTGTGGAATGGTTTGCATTATTGCATTTATGTAATGCCCTTGTGGAATGGTTTGCATTATTGTGTTTATGTAATGCCCTTGTGGAGTGGTTTGCATTATTGCATTTATGTAATGCCCTTGTGGAATGGTTTGCATTATTGTGTTTATGTAATGCCCTTGTGGAATACGACTTCGGAGTAAATGCTGAATGGCATACCTGAGGGGTACACAAATTTTTCGGAATTCCAGAAGCCACCTCAAATTCTAAGCACCAGAAGGGTAACATGAATCAAGCACCATACTGAGGACCTACAAATCTTAGGCACCACTGTACAAAATCCACTTACCATTCTCACTCAATAGTTGTGCTGACGATAAGTCTTTACGTTCTCTGTATGAGCCTATTATGTCAAGTATGATGTTCGAAACTGCATAGTCATTTTAAAAAATGAATCTATTACACTATAGAATTGTTACTTAAGAGTTGATTGAATTTCACTCCGTATGATTTAGATATTCTAATCAGTCGCCTGTTTTAAATGTTGTAACTTCTATTGTTATATTTGTGTATGCTTCAGTGTTTTGTTGATGTAAGCATTATTACATCCTTATACACTTCTCCTTACGGCTTAATTGAAGCTGTTTGTTAATGGACCAAAGGAAGCCGAAACTTGTAGGGAATAATTTATAGACAACTAGGCGTTGCTCCCTACAACAGTATATTTGTTAGCTTTAATGGCTATGATTTTTTGTATTTAATAAACTTACGCATCGACGATTGTAGCGGTTAGAAGGTAGGTGAGTGAGTGTGAATAGAGATAATTGGTAGAATGAAACTTGGCAGGGAGAACCGAAGTAGTCGATGATAAACCTGTTCCTGGGACACTTCGTGCGCCGCAAATCCCACTTGGCTTTGGATCGAAATCAGACTTTCGCTGTGAGAAGCCATCAACTAACCGCCTGACATTCGTATAACTGAAATATATAGGCTATTTGTTTCGTGTCGACTTTCTGTTGCGGTTACACTGATCGATCATCTAGGCATGGTCTCAGATGGTTATCGGATAATGGTATAATGCTTCTTCTTCTTCTTCTTCTTCTTCTTCTCCTCCTCTTCTTCCTCCTCCTCCTTTTTCCTCTCCTCCTCTTCCTCCTCCTCCTCCTTCTTCTTCTTCTTGAATTGCAGTCCTTTAAGTTTGACCTTAGCTTCCCTCTCTTTCGTTCTTGTCTATCTTGAGCTGTGTGCATATTCCTGTTCAATTGCAATGTCGTTTCCTTAAACATTATTGTTTGTTTTTTTCAATGCCACCACATGTCCTTGTGGACTTCGTGGTCCTCCCTCCTGGGTATGGCAGGAGTGTAACCAACTTCTGAGGTTGGGACGCCCATGAGGCGCAGTTACGTTGTCCCGATGATGTGGAGGATGTAGTGCCAGGAGGGCCCTTAAACCTAAATTCTACCACCCTACCCAGATCATGGTCACCGCGGGAATCCTCCCCTTCAGGGAAAATTCCCACGGTAGAGCCGGGAATCGAAGCCGGAATCTCATAGTTAGCAGTCAGAGACCCTGACCACTAGACCACGAAGCTGGTCACGTTTCCTTAAACATTTCCGGCTTGAATGGTCGTAGAGCTTCAGAACAACTGGGTGTTTTACAGGAAGGACTTGGCAGTCCCTTATCTATCTGGTGGGCCGGGTTTTGTATTTTTCCTCCTGCTGTCTCCGTAGTAGTAGATGACGCGTAACGGTGATGACAGATATTAGTAAAACTCCATTTTGTTTCTCCCTGATTATTTGTTCATATTTCTTCCATATACTGTTTTTAAAGTAATAATTGTGTATGACAGTAAATGTCATCCAAAATTATGGTTTCTGTTTTTAAGGCGAAGACCTTAAGGGGAGTGAACAGTCAAGTCAACAAGGCAAAAGATATAAAGTTTTTATGGGAAAGGCACAAAAGCGTCAGCTTGTACGGTTTGATCTTTGTTGTTGTTTTTGTAAGTGTTGTTGGTATTTATTGTTAAAGTTGTCATTGTCGTAATCAACAGTATTCAGAGTTTTTTTGTAACAGTTACGTAGTTTTATTCTTCGTCAAATATAAACAACCCCCCAGAAGAACTAAACCTGAACTATTCATATGATCCCTTGATTCTGATGCTAACTAAAATTAAAAAAAGGACGAAAGTTTAAATTCCGACGTGCTTCTGTCATTGTCAGGGGTTATGATGTCATAAAGAGTTATAGAACAGGCCGACTTTCGACGTGAAAGAAACGAGTTTATAAATTTATTATTCCACTCAAGCACGGCATTTCGTTGTGGACCTTGGTTGCTAGTACAATGCGTCGTGAAAGAACACACGGTTGTGGAGATGTTGCTCCACGCATTCATAGCCTTTGCGCTAGTTGGAGGTAAGTGATCAGCTGCACGTTCTCGCTGCTTTGGCCGTGGTGTAAGAGGCGTGGGTATGCATTGTATAGGAGGCTGTTGCAGTCCAGAGCCTGCTTTGGACTTAGAGGAGAAGAGAAATACCTTTTTCTTTCCACGGCTGGGAATCAAACCCATTTCCTCGGTCTTCGATCTCGTAGCTTAGTTATAAATCATTGTTTATGATTCTCGAGGTAGACTACGTATGTATTTCTACCAAGTGGCACAGTTCAGTGTTACGCCATTCCCTTACATAGGGATTTTCCCAACTCTCGTAACTAAGTCGTCTATTTCCGTAGCGTCTCCAGACGAATGCTGCAGGGTGCAATAAACCCGAACCCCTTTCATGGAATCTACTTTAATGGTCTGTGTTAAGTTCTACGAATATGACTTACCGCATATTAACACAACTGCTGGAAATGACCTCATTTACTGCCAAAAAGCATGCTGGACACTTGGCGAACGTATTATTAAAAAAAATCTGTTTCACATTCTGGTCCAGAAATTTCCAATGCGGCACCCCTGATGTTTACCTTAAATTTGTTTTCTCTGTGTTGAACGTTGTTACTGTTAGTTATTTACTTAGTTTGTTATTTAAAGGTGCTGCTAGTTGCGAAGATTGTAGAATGTCAGTGATGAATGAATGGGTATGGAGCATTGGTGAAATGATACTGACAGCGGGAAATTGAACTGCTAGGAGAATGATCTATCTCATTTCCACTTTATCTATGCAAGTCCCACGTGGATTGATGTGAGATCGAATCCTGGCCTTTACAGCGATAGGGCGGCGAATAAACTCCTGAGATTGATCGGCCCCAACCCCACCTTTGAAACTTCCCAATAAACAGTAGATACGTGGCGTCAGATTGAGAGAACGGGCATGCCATTAAGAGCAGCCAATTAATTATTCGGGCCCCAAAATGACCGGATAACTTGACTGAGAGTTTAATCTCTCTTCTTTGCTGTCCACTATTAAACGCCCCCCCCCCCCCGGCCTTAAAAGTATAAAATGATCGTCAGCGCTGTTCCCAGACTCCAGTCACAGTTTCCCGTCGACATTCATCTTAAGTCCGCTTTTCTACAGCCATTGAATAATAGAAATGTTAATAAATATGTAAACATAGAAACTGACATCAACCTGCAATGTCTAAGTCCTGTGTTACTACTGCCAATCTACTTAAGTCTAAGATATCCTATGGCTGAGGATTTACTTTGTTGATCTTCCTAACTGTAAGGTAGGCCTACTACCCCATGACTTAGACTTTACACTTCGAAATCGAAAATGAAACTGTTATATAAATATTTTCATTTTCACAAACATTCGCTTTAATGTAGTGATTGTTTTCTAAAGTTTTTGCTGAAATGAAGGTACCCTGCATTTCATCATCATCATCATATGTCTGTCATGGAGTTAGGCCACTTGTTGACCCGTTCCAGTCTCACGTATCTAGAAGTCTCTTCAGAGGTCTGCCACGATTCCTTTTGCCAATTGGGGAATAGTGTTTCATTATCCTGGGTAGTCTGTCACGAGGCATTCTGTTTACATGTTGTGTCCAGTTCCTCTTGTATTCCTGCATTTAAGTTAAATAAATCCGATGGGCAAAACCATTCCCTTCACTATTCGCTCATGTATGGAACGAATATCGTTCTGATGCGTACCCCTGAACTCAGTTTCTACGTAGCTGTTTCTGGGGTGATTGACTCGGGTGTCTCACGGACAGAACTCGCTCCAAGGGTTATCTAAACTCCAGTTGATGTTAACTTTGTTTCTCATTCAGGACGAATCGTATCGCAGCACTCAATTAGTTGTTAGTTTCAGTATTTAACTTGCATTGACCTTAGTTGCTGGTGTGGTCTAAATAGAAACAAAAGGATTTTAAGATTCATGAATACAGATTTTAGTTTTTATCAAAATATTGGAGATTTTTGTGTTTGACCTCCAAAGCTGAAGATGACGTATTTTGAAGCGAATGTGTTAGGAAAGTGTTGGTTTTGAAACAGTTTTCATAAATGTGGAAGCTACTATTTATTGCGTTATATTAATTATTGCTTGCATTAATCACGTGCTTTGCCATGATCAAGAATTAATACCAATGTAATGTTACATTATAAGCTGTAAAATGGTGTGTAACTATTGACTACTGCAACATTTTCAACGCCTATGTATATTTTTGTTTTGTAAAATATGAAAACTGTTTAATGATTACATTCCAGACACAATTTAAAATAATCTGTTTTACGTTTTCTATTATAATGGTGACTCGGGTGTCACATTTGAACTTGTACTCTTTTGTTTATTTCTGGGCCAGTATATTGACACTGTGATAAATTCAAATCACAGTTAGTACGAAAATACAGTTCAAAGTAATTATACAAGCTAATTTTATTTACTCTACAGCAGCGTCGCAATGGATAACTTAAGTAGGTTTGTTAACAGCTTATATGTACATGACATTCGCGTTTCGACACCTGTGCTGACGTCTGTCATGTGTTCCATGTAATAGACTGATATGTACCCAGTACTTAGGAACAAAATATAACATGCCTTAGCTAAGAAGACGACACTGACAATGTCGCCAGCACAGGCGTCGAAAGAGTGTACTTTGGTCACTATGTAAGATGGTTCGATAAAGAAAATAATTTGTACGAGGGTTGGTACGAAAGTATTGCTGCTTTATTTATTTTGTCAGAAAGTATAATTATAGTTGTGATGAAATTTACATGCATCGTGGATAAATCCTTACAAAGTTTAGATTATTTTTCCACAAAGTCTCTTTCATTATCAACACACCTTTTCCACCTTGGCGTGATACTGTCGCACGAAACGTTTTTCTGAAGCTTCGGAGCTCTCACAGACGTAGTGTTCCAGCAAGTCGTCGTCCGCAGAACGGCGTCCACGAAGTATATCCTTCAGGGGGCCAAATGATGTAAGTCGGAGAGTGATCCATCGGGACTGTGGGGAGGATGACGACGTGATTCGTCTTCCTGTTTGTCCGAAACCTTCGAATTTGATGTTTCAAATACTTTAACGTCTGCACATCCGCTGTGAGTTGATTGTGGCACCTCTCTCCAAGAATTACACTAAGAAGATTCCTTCACTGTCCCTGAAGACGCTAACCATGACTTCAGCCTCAGAAGTCAGCACCTTGAATTTGCTCTCCCTCATTCTCCCTACAGTCCCCATTTAACACCCTCCGACTGCCACCTTTTTGGACCCCTTGAAGGATGCACTCCGAAGACGCAGTTTTTCGGAAGACGACGAGCTGAAACACAGCGTGCGTGAAGAGCTCCGACGCTTCAGCATTGAGTTGTACCCGACCGGCATACAGCGTCTCACGCACCAGGGGAAAAAAATGTGCTGATGACGACGGAGACTTTGTAGAAAAATGTCAACTTTGCAAAGGATGTACTTGTGATATTTGTACATTTCATTATAACTGGAATTATAGTTTGTGAGAAAAAATAGAAGACGTTACTTTCTTACCGACCTTCGCATATTTGAACAAAACGTAAGGTGCTAAAACCACACGGTAGGTTCTACAGAAGGTTGCATGATCATGCGATGGTATGGCACCTCCTTGAATGGCTGGTGTGGAGAGTGACAGTATTGCTTCTGACATACAACCGGAGACAGTTAACTTTGTTATAACAACTGATTTTGATACATTAGTCACGGAAATGCCGATCCCAGTGGCCGCGCGGTCTAAGGCGTAGGTCTGCGGCCGCTCGCCGGCTGAGATTGTGGGTTCGAATACCACCGGGGGGCATGGATGTCTGTCTGTTGTGAGTGTTGTGTTTTCTCAGGTAGAGGTCTCTGCGACGAGCTGATCACTTGTCCGGAGGAGTCCTACCGACTGTGCTGCGTCGTTGTTTGTGAGATACCGTAGAAACCTCGTGAATGAGGAGGCCCGGGACCACTGGGGGCCGTTGTTCCAAAAAAAAAGGAAAAGTAACGACAATAATCTACTAGATTAGGTAATAGCCAAGTAGGCTATGCAGACCTTTGGACACTTCCGTGCAGATTACTGTGGCATACGTAATTCATTTTGATTTTAGTGGCCTCAGTTGTGCTGCTGACGATGAATGAGTCCTGTCTCTTTTATTTATGGACGGATTTTTACCTGAGGGTCGTGGGTGTTAAGAAACGCGCCACCATCACAGTTCCATTGGCTGTTGCCAGCTTAATTACGTGAAAGGAGAATCGAAATTTTTGGACAACAGGACCTGTAAGGAGAAAATGTGGGCAGTTTTTCAGTGCCCGCAAATAGTTCGCCGACTGTGGATTATTATTATTATTATTATTATTATTATTATGGAGGTGATGACTGTGATGATGACCGATGAAAATTACACGTCAGGGTGTAATTTTTCTAGGACCGTTTAGGGCCTGTTTTTAGATGGGCGACGAACGTTGCAGAGTCTTTCCAAAGCAGTGCAGTTCTTCACTTTGTTAGGCGCGCTCGCAGAATTTGCGAAAAGCAACCATTAGCTTCGCCATGCCCGGCTGTCCGTCCGCATCGAACTACTCGGCTCCCACTGGACGGATTTTCATGAAATTTGATATTTCAGCTTTTTTTCCAAAATCTGGCACGAAAATTCAAGTTTCATTAAAATCCGGCAAGAATAACGGGCACTTTACATGAAGACCAATATACATTTTTTTTATCATATGTCGCTCATTTCTTTTTAGAATGAGAAATATTTCAGACAAAAGTTGTAGAAAAAATCAAAACACATTTTTTTATGTTCACTGATTTTTGTTTTCGAAAGTCATGCTGTTTATGAGATAATGTGAAATTGTATTGTAGAGTGGGACAGGCCACAGGTGACAATATGGCGCATGCGCATTGCATGCTAGATAACTAAGGCTACAGATACACACTCAGAATATGTAATGCTTACTGCTTTTCCGTTGCGAATATGGTTGCACGAATGCACCTTACTGTTGTCTGTCCTGTTTATTTTGGTCATTTCGGCATGTTCTGCTAATTCCCATGAGCCGGGATAGCTCAGTCGGTATAGCGATTTGCTAGGGGCTGGATGGTCAGGGGATCGAATCCCAATGGGGGACGAGATTTTCCACACCCGTCCAGACCGGCCCTGGAGCCCACCTATTATTCTGTACAACGGGTACAGGGTCTTTCCCAGGGCTAAAACGGCCAGGGCATGGCGTTGACCACCCACCCCATCTAACCGAAGTTAATGAAATAGGCCTTCATGGCCTGTTCTAGGGCGAACTTTACCTTTATCTTACCTTCTACTAATTCCCTGTCGAGTAGTGACTACAGCGTCTAATATAAACGCCTAGAAAATGTAACTTTTCAGTTCGTTTCTGTCTGCTTCGAACCTAACAGACAACACTATGGAACTTTCTTCACGTGGTTGTCACTACGTGTGATCGGGTAGAGCTTTTGGAGCTATGCGCATGTATTGGGCTAGACTGACTGGGTACGATTCGTATCCAAATTTGAAATCCTTTTTAAATCTATAAATTTCAGTTTCTTAGTTTGAGTGTTACTTCTTCTCTAACGTTATAAATGCTGTACCATAGGTCGATTGCGATATCCACATGGAGAGAACGCGAAGTGGCGTTAAGATACAATTTGGCGACTAACATTAGTTTAGCAAAGTCGACCGTGGGTATTAAGAACGTTAGTTTACGAAGGGGTCGTGTTAGAAAGAGGGGAAAGATTGGTTTAAAGCATTCCTTAATGTTCATACACCCCTGCCCCCCACTGTCACCACATTTTTTTATTTGCTCCTCTTCAACTCAATAGCCAAAAAACAAATATTTTTAGGTACAACAAATATTGGGGTTTGGGGGGCATTTGCCCCCCCCCCCCACAAGTTACGCTAATGGATACACCGAAACACAAATACGAAATCTGAGATTTTTACACTGCTGTCGCTTAACACTGAAGTCTTCTGTGATGTGACGCCCTCTAGGCTGGTAAGTACTCGTAGTTGCCTGCTTGCCAGTCGATACGGCGTCATATTATCCCATAAAACCCGAATCATAAGAGACACAAATACATAGAAACACAACAAGATGGACGACGTACAACGAATGAATGACAATGTGTTAAATAAAGGCAAATCATTATATGGAATTAGATGACGAGGAGATGTTGAGTGTCTGGGGAAAGGTGAACTGATGAATGAGTTGGGAACAGACTGCTCTGTCAAAAAAAAAATAAAATAAATAAATAAATAAAATTAAATTTAAAAAAAAACAGGAAGTAAGGGGGATATGCAAAAACATACTTTTAACACAATCGATGAAAGTTACGAAGTCAGTAAAGGATCGCGTATTACCCGCGTAATCTCGTATTAATTCAGGGTTGCTGTAAGGGAGCTCGAATGGGAAGGTTCCGACCCAGTTCATTTTCCCTGGAAGATGCGAAGCTTTTCTCAATACATGGAACCAGAGTGATAACATCACGAGGCATTGTCCAGAGTGAAGTGTTCGTGACATGTTCATAAGCTGCTGTTCAAACATTCGCCTCGCGGAACTGAACCCCATCAGGCAGGCATACAGCAGCTATTGAGAGAACTGAAGTGAGGATTTGCAGTTGCATTTCGCGAAACAAGAACAAGGAATAGGAGGAGAGGAGAAGTAGTAGGAGGTAATGTTGATGGAGATTGAAGAAGAAGATAAGTTACGAGTGTGAGCTGTTGTACTGGTGTGCAGTACACCGCAGTGCTCGGAGGACATAGAGGGTATTCAGCGCCATGCGGCATTTAGTTCTGCCGTCTGCGCATGTCAAGACGACCGTATTAAGATACTTTGTTGTATTAAGTTGATGCCACATATTATTCGCTGTCTGACTTAATATAAGTAGAAGGCTGTGATTGAATTTGTCATAATTTGTATGCAATAGACCGCTCTGAAATATTTCACTTGCATTAAAAAATAAGACGTTTTATCCGTTCATCGTATTGTGAAATGCTGTTCATTATTATTTAACACAGGACGGTTAATCTGTTTAATAAATCGGTTCTTTTTTAATCGGAAGACAGGGACTTTAAAATGAGCTTATTGAACATAAGCGTAATGTTTGATTTGTGGCTGTGTTTTGTTTTTCAAATCTCGGATTCTTGTCTAGATTAAGGTTAAATTTATTTTATAAAGGAATGTACTAACCAACAAACCAACCAACCAACTAACTAACAAACGAACTAACTAGCTCCATGGAGCAGAATCCTTCTTGAGAAGTTAACAGGTTGTCAGCATTTTATGGAACCCGAAGGTTCATTACCGCATTGATAAGAGCCCACCACCTGTCCTTACTCTGAGCCAGATCAATCCAGTACATGTCGTCCAACCCCACTCCCTGAAGATACATTTTAATATTATTCTCAAAGGGACTACAGCATTCCTGAGTCTTAAACAGCATGGAAAGGGATGTACAGGATTCATCACTCTTTCCGTGCTCTTTAATAAGCGAAGGAATATACGGGAATCATAATGCCATCAACCTTTGTGGTATCCAAGTCAGAGTTGTGGTTTATTAATTTTGAAATTAGATACAGCTCTTAATGCTTTGGGTTTTGTATTTATTTGTTATCTTTGTTCTGTTTTCTGCATAATCAGGTGTATGTACGGCTCTTGTGTCTTAAAATACACGAAAAGTATGTGTATTTATGTTTAATTTAACCTTTTGACGCCTAATGTCAACTATAGTGGTCGTACCGCACCGCTAACCTCTAAAGTTGCACTTTATATATTTATTCAACAAATATAGGTACTGAATACTTTAAACATTGGTATATACTCTCCGTTTTTTTCTCTTCAAAATGCATTTTGTTTCATAATTCTAACATATTTGTTTCCTTATTATTCACATTTTATATACAGGGTGTACTAAAATTTAAAAAAATAATTCCGGCGCCAAAAGGTTAATCTTGAAAGGCCGAAATATTACGCGTTCAGGAGCGCATACCTTATTAGTCTGTTTGTATAATACTTTTAAAGTTTTAAATATATTGGAAGTACGCTTCGGTTCTTGGGATTTCACACCTTGCATGTAATTGAGTCACCTGTATAAACCAACGTCGTCTTGTGCAGGTGTCTGGAAATGTCCCTGAGCTATCTGTAGCTTCAGATTATTTGTGTCGAATGCAGTGTGTATGTCTTAAATGCATAATTATACCATTGTCTGTCTTCCTGATTGCCTCTGGTTGTTTCTGCAGGCACTGGGCAGGTGTAGATCTGTTCTGTCATTAAAAACAGACATGTTGATTTTAAAAAAGAAGTGTAGAATGTAAGGTCTATGGTCATAGTGCTGGCACAGTGTTCTGAAGTATTGATATGTGCAGATGGACTCGGATGTCAAAACTAGAGAACAACGTGTATAGTAATAGTAGAGGCTGGCCACACCATGGGTTAGGCAGCTAGCAGCCGGATTATCACTACAGAGGCCTGGGTTGGATCCCAGGCCAGTTCGTATGGGATTCGTGGTAGCCAGAGTTGCACTGAGGAGGGTTCTTCATCGAGTACTTCGGTTTTCCTCTGTCAGTATTACTATACCGATGCTGCGTACTGATTTGTTTGTCTACCACTGACGCTATAATATCTTGGCAATTATTAGCCGTCGAATAAAACACCACTCTTGGTCTCATTAACAGAACCGGCTCCAAGTTATGGACCGTTCTTGTTTTAACTTTGGCAGTACTGCAATATT
>Ga0136643_10006738_pt1 | contig 16483 bp, 8 predicted proteins | sample TergutLab28metaG_FD_96883 | JGI IMG/M metagenome (GOLD analysis project Ga0136643, IMG submission 96883) | Labiotermes labralis P1 segment gut microbial communities from Petit-Saut dam, French Guiana - Lab288 P1 (version 3) (version 3) | ecosystem: Host-associated > Arthropoda: Insects >... | reverse complement strand
GTTAAATATACAAAATGCGGGAAAAGAAAACGGATCATAACGCTATTTGTTGGGGGGGGGGGTTCTCGGCAGGTATGGAGCTGTAGTCGTGCGGAGGCCTGTTCTCTGTCCTTATCCTTGAATGTGCTGTGTTGTGGGCGGTGGGTTCGAGTGGCCTTGGTTGCGGGTTTCCTTGCCTAAGGGAACAGAGTTGCGTGTGTGAGCAGAGTGGCAGAATGTCCTATTTCTAGTTATGCATGGGAGGGTTCGCTATTTATTTCGCTCCAGTTCGCTAATAAGGCCCTATGTAGAGATCTCTACATCACGTGCGCGTGCATGCATATAGCTAGTTCTTAAGTTCCCCAAGACAACTTGACGATGGCCAGTACAGGCCGAAACATGTAGTTGTTCCATCAGATAGTCATTAAATACACCTCATGTGACACAATTGTGTTTGACTACATAGAATTTTCCTAGTTTCACACAAACAACGGGGATGATACACTTCCTAGACATTGAAAGCTGTTCATGGTTTTTGTTACAAACAACAAATGCACAATTCATGTCACAACAATATACGTCACAACATTATATTTTATATAATATGTACTTCTACATGTTTCGACATTTCTATGTCATCATCGGAGAGTTTTATATTTGTGCGTTGCTATGTTACCTAAATTCTTAAAATTGAAAATGTTAATATGACAATTCCATAAAAAATTAATATATATTAAAATATTATTTAATCGTTTCTCATTCATACAATAAAATCTGTTCCACGTCATAATCTATTGTGTAAGTCGTGTGTATTTGTGGCTGCATTGTTTATTGTTCATTGCTTATGTCGCAAAGCAGACACTGAAACTGTTCAATATTCGCACAACAATTCTAGCAGTCGCCTGTATTTACTGAAGACTTCTAATGAAAGAGGGGGTGAGACTGTATCCTGATTGTCCCACTAGAATAGGTCACTATCCTTTCCCTTTGCTACTTGAAGCAGGCGGATCCAGCTTCCGAAGAGCTCTATAGTTTTTTTCAGCCTGAGATGCTGAAGTGCCCAAAATTTTAGTCACGATTTTAACTGCTTATCGCCCTCAAAATCCCTTAAAGTTTAAGAGTAGCAATGCATTTGGAAGCACTTTTTGTGTCAATCTTAATTATATTCTTTTTTTGTGATTTGGTTTGCATTGGATTCTAATCCTAAAAGTATACCGCACAAGAGGCATCATTATTCTTAAAGGTGGGTTGCAAACTAAGTTGTCTCGCTTATTATCTGTCTAACCTTTTGTTATCCGTCACTGTTAAATGGAAAGGACATGCGATTAATGCGTCGAGCAAACATGTTTCGATACAAAACGGAAGGCAAAAGGACAGGCGGTCCGTACAGAAGAAAAAAATTATACAACTCTATCTTACACGCCTGTGTTTTTACGCAGGTAGATATGGGTTCTGAGTTTCAAATGAAGAATAATTTACTTGGAGGGGATTATCACTAACGTAAATAAGAGAAAAACTTAGAGTGTGGGAAAAACAGACGGGGATTACAAGGTATCAGAGAAGAATAAGTGGAGATAAGCCGCCATTAATTTGCAGTCTACAATTACACTAGAGCTGACAATGTAGGAGGGAATGAGGCAAGTTATTTCCCCCAAACTTCCTTCGGGGGAGGAGGAACGCCTACACCGTCACGTTAACTAATATTATTTCTGTATTGGATGTTTAAATAAGTGTTCTGTCTTGTCAAACTCACTTCGCAGATTTTAGTACAAATCTATTTGGTACAGCATTACTTTTCTCTATCTACATTCTCAGCTCAGGACTAAGCTAAGTGGGACCCAATAATTTATTTTCGTACTAGGCCAAAATTATCCTAAACCCCGGCTTTGGACCGAGAGGAAGTTTGCAGGAAAGGAATAGATTGGTTTGTCTGTGTATGGAGCAGAGAACGCTGTAATCGGTCGCCCGCAATATCAAGTGGGCGAGACGCATCGCTTGGCGCCCGCGTAGAATTGGGACGGTTTGCTTGACGAGATCGAATGATAAAAAATGGGTTGCAGGATAGATTATTTTTTCATCCGGGGTATGTTTTTTTTTAAATTTTGCTCGATTCAAAGAATATGCAAATATTTACAAGGAACACAAGTTTATTGTTCCTATTCTTTCTCTCTTTTAGTTTGCTTAAAACACAGTCTATGGAGAATCAGATTCAGTCGTTTTGTTTTAAACGGAGGATAGCGCCCTTTTGACCCACACACGTGTTCTCTGGTCTAACTCACTAATACGAGGCCTCTGTCACCCTTAAATTCCCGACTTTCTAATTTCACAACACAAGTTTAGAGAATGAAGTCACGAATTTCTGTCAGGTTGCTTCCACCAAACCCCAAAGTGCGAATTCTGTACAACAGGCAGAGGTTTCATATTCTATCTTATTAACAATTTCCTTACTTTTCTGGTAACCTTATATGTTTATTATTAACAATTAAGAGGGCAATTTGACAGTGTCTACTACCTCCACTGTACAGTTGCATTCTCTTAGTTAGTTAATTGGCATTGCCTGACAAATTACTATTAACCTCATGTGTATTTGTTGTACTGTGTGTATTGTTGTTTTTACTTTAGATGACGGGCTGTTCTGACTAGAAGTCAGTATTCGGAAGGTCCTGCGACCGGCCACCCCGACACAGGTTTTCCTTGGTTTCCCTGTGTCTATAAGCAAATGCTGAGATGGTTCCCAAGATTCCAAGTTGCCACTACATGCTTCTTATGTAGCCCTCCCGACTTAAATCTAGTAGTAACCAATTTCATGTTCTGTTTACATGTAAAATAACCACTGCCACTGGGTAACAACCCAATTGCAATTAATAATGATAATAATAATAATAATAATAATAAAATTCTTGACGCAATAATACGACGTTTAGTCTTGTAAGTGATTTAGAGACATACGCGGTCAGCATTTAGAGTCCTGTGGCTGCCTTTGATTACGAAACGCATCTGACTTATTAGTCGATTCGTAAGCTATTAACTCTTTAAATATTAGCTGTTACTTTATATACACCAGGTTTAATATTAAGTAATTCTACGTTCACTTCACACAGAGAATTTATGTATCTGAGAACAAGGAGCATTATGAAATTCCTGGCGTCTGTAACCGAGAAGGCATGTGCTTTTCTGTGACGTACGAACTGAATATACGAGTATGTAAATTAATTCAGACTGATTTTGTCGTTGAACAAATTCACGTTTGGCGGCTCGTTATGTGTGGAATGTTGCAATGTCGAAGAATAAGACTCCGGTCAGATAGTCGCTTTCTTAAAATTATTTTTACTCTTCATGTGTCTACATACACGTGTCTAATAGAGGATGATTTTTGCTGAAACACAGACTGCCTGGCATATCGTAACGTAGCCAAAATGAAAGCCTGTTGTGAAATTTAGTTTACAGCTCATTTTATCCTTATATATTGACAAGGCCAAAAATTTATTTATAAATTTGATGTTCATATGGCCGTGCAACGTGATGTAATTCTGTGGAAAAGCCAAACAGGTGCATCAGCTTCACAAATTTATTTTATTTTGGAGTGGCACTCTAACATCTTTTGGACGGTCTTTCCGTCTATCATCAGGAGTCTAAGACTGTACATACAGCATCAGATATATGTCAAACAGATTCTTCTGACTGCATGCTAGCATGGTTTTAAAATAGAAACTATTTTTACGTTTGAAATATGGTCTTTACTTAAGGAAACCCTCTACTTTAGTTCAAATGTAGTTCCGTGATTATGTGGTAAAAAGCCTTTATTACGGAAGTTGTACTTAACTATCCATCACTGGTTATGTTGCCATTGGCATGTTTCCTACATCGTGCCAAACCCCATTATTTTATTTTTTAAGTTACCCCAAATTGAAGACTTTCCGAAAAATGAAGGTAAAATTTATGTTGCGTGTGCGCCTTCCATAAATTTCGCTTTTCTTTATTCTGGAGCTTCGTTATGAATTCTACTTAATCAAACGTATACGGACTACATTTGCGCGTCCTGTGTAAAGTGTATAGGATTTCTTAAATCTACAGTCCAACGTAACAGAAAATTGAAGCAGATTTTAAGGTACTGTTTACACTCCATTTGCAGGTGAATATGATATGGATGGCTGATTTGAAGGGCGTAACTCATATTCCTTCGAGTCAACCCACCATGAATATAAAAATTGATCAACAAGGTGTATGTGGGCGCGGAGGGAAATAGAAAACATTAAAGGGTGGTGACCCATTCACCGTATCTGTACACATTTCACTTATGAGTCCGACTGGTTAGAGATAACCTAATTCGGTTGCAGGTGACGTTTTAGGAGAGTGGGGAAATTGAGACTTTAGAAGAAAAAAAATCTGGGATCGGCATTGCAACTAAATCAGTAGGGGTCATAGTAGGGTAGTGACAGCATGTGAATATGGCGCGCTTTGTATAAAGCAGTAGATATTCCGTAATCTGCTTCCATTTAATCGTGGACCGGGTTAGCTCAGTCGGTATAGCGACTTTCTGCGGGCTTGACGGTCCGGGAATCGAATCCCGGTGGGAAGTCGAGGTTTTACGCAGCCGTCGAACCGGCCCTGGAGCCCACCCAGCCTCCTATACAATGGAGTACACGGTCTTTCCTGGGGGTAAAGCGGCTGAGGAGTGGTGTTGACCATCCACCCCATCTAGCGCCAAGGTTAAAGAAAGAGTGGAGCTTTACTTCTACCCCCTCTGGCTTTTCGTGTCCTGTTAGACTGTGACCTTTACCTTTACTTTTACCGTTACCTTTTTCTTCCATCTAATTATGTATTTTTTGTTTATTTATTTATTCATTCATTCTCTCTTTCTTTCATTTATTCAGCATTATTCTGCTCACGAATCCATGTCTGTATACCACCAGGTGGTTTACTGTTGAAGGGCTGATCGACATTTAGCCAAAAATTAAATTCGGAATTGTAAATATTTACTTGGGAAACTAGTTGATGACAATTGATACGTGTCACAATAACACACTTAAAATTTTAACTTGATTGCCCGCTAGTGTGGGCCATATCAAACATTGTCTTTGCCCGAACGTAATTTTAAATGATAATTCCAATTATTACTCCCTTGCTGTTATGATTGTGTGTTCATCGTTCACTCGAATGGCCTTGTTTGAACTTATTTCACACGCGAAATACGCGTGTTCATGTCATTTCAAATTAATAAGATATTAATAACCACATGAGTTGAAACTGGAATTGAAATTTAAGGGAAATGAAGGGAGTCTGCGAATGGGGATAACCTGGCTAAAAGTATTTAGACTTTCATTAGCATATTACAAAGTCTTTTATTGAAATCTTTTCTGAGCCAGTTTAATCCACTCAGTCCTCTAACGCCATTGATGTAGTATCCCTTTACATTTTTTTCCCCAGTCTGTCTCTTTATTTGTTAACTGAAACGTGTCTTCCAGATTTTCCTCTTCAAATACTGTGTATACTTGTATAGTGACCAGAGATTTGAATTATTGGGGTTATAAACTATGTTATTGTCTATTTGACTTATATAATTTAACAAAAAATTGGAATAAATTACACTGCTGGAACCCATTAGAAAAAATTAGCATTGTACAGCAGAGGGCGCATGTCAAGGCTCAGAAATATCTTCTCCATCCTCTTAAAAACTGAACTTAGTTCAGTACCAATTCCACGGTAATCCATGATAGATTCGTAGAAGAAAAAGTGGTACCGGGATAATTATTTCTCCAGGCATTCAGGTCTTACCATATAAGTACCATTATACCACAGCTCCGTACTCCTCAATTTATCAATTACCAACGCCTTTCAATAATACAAATTAGAGTCCAGCTTTGCTGGTTTAGTGCAGGCATGACCGAAGTCGAGGAAGTCGAAGAACCTTGAAGATAGGACAGATGGGATGTCTAGAAACGTCTGCAACAAACTAGCAATGTACGGTGCGTAAATTCCCAGAATAACGCATATCTCATTTACACGGCGGCGAAAGCCCGAAACGTCGCACGTGTACCGTCTGACACCTTCTAAGCAAGATCATTATATTGTTCAATAACAGATACTTCATACACACAAAAAAATTACTTCTATTACTGGATATTCGTCACAGGTAAAAAGGTAAAGCAGTCCCGTTACAGGCCTCGAGTGGCCCAGAGGGTTCCAGGAATTTGAGGTTCCAGGTTTAAATGATAACGTCACAGGATGGTGGTAAGGCTGTCAGTCTTACGTACCGGCCACTGTTACCCCCAGGAAATGCTCCTGGTACTCATTTCTCTTCGAGGCTGAGTCGAACCCAGGACCATAGTAGGATCGGAAGGATTATGTCAATGACAACTTCTGGAATCGAACCAGCAACCTTATTCGTCACAGATAATATTTCTTTATTCTAAACTGAACTTGAAACATGTGTCTTTTGAATAAACGAAGTGCAAAAGAAAAGTGGATGGTCAATCACAACTACATTTATATAATCAAAGTTTTTCATTTCAAACTGATGCACAAGAGAATTGTTGTTACAGGAATTATTGAAATTTTCATTAAAATGACAATAACTCCAAATGTTTCAGTGTGATAATCATCATCAAGGGGCTTACTATATGAGCTTGCTAAAGTTACAGTGTTAAAACATTTGGTTAAAATACTTCAAATACATCATTGTGGTTAAACTGATGAAGTGGCTACATATGTTATCAGTTCTGCAATGAAAAACATCGCGTCAAGTAACGCAAAAGTGAAAAAAGATCCATGTATATCAGTTTATTGTTTTCTACAGTGGCTTTTGTAAAAAGCCGAAACTTGTAGCAAGCAATAAACTGATATAAATGTGGTTGTGACCTAAAGTCTGCAATTGTTTTTATGAAAATTTTGATTAACACTTCTTTATTTTCAAGACTTGTCGATCTGAACAAAGACCTAATTTTTTCTCCTCAGTGTAGTTATTTATTTGTATAATATTTTAAGTAAGCTACGACCAATTCCATCTATACCCTTTCAAATTAAACTTAACGATCTTATTTATCTCAGTAATTAACCAACTTGATGCACAATATTTTTGTTTTACAATACGTTTATTTCATGCCTCTACATGTTTCGAGCAAATGTGCTCATCATCAGGAGGTCAAAATTGCCTTACACAGCCACTGGTATCATCACACCTATAGGTGTGATGATACCAGATAAATATACTGAGATGCACGGTCAGCAAAACGTAAAAAAAATTAACGACCTTAATATGCTACGATATTCCCTAAGTATTAACAGCAAATTCATTTCATATTAAAATTACATATAATTCAAATAAAAATTCACCAAAAGTGCTACGCTTTTTCGATCTTTCTTAGGTCATTTTCGAGGGAGTTTTGTTACATAAATTAAGCGTATATAAAATACAAAAAATTAAATAAAGTACAATTGTTTGTGTAAAAAGTTAAATATGCTGTAAATTTCTTTGTAAAATTGTATGCAGATCTGGTTCATGGGATTTGAATGTCTTAAAAATATGCATTTTTGAAATGATCATATCAGGAGAACAGCAAGATTTTGTTATAATAGCCAGATACGCTTTATGAAAAACGCGTTTTAATAAATACTTAACAATGGAAGTAGAAGTTTGGCGTAATTTTTTCGAAAAATCTAACGTTTACAAATAGATAACACAAAAAAAATACAAGAGTTCCTAGTGAAAATAATTGAAAAGTAAAAATTAGCTTTGTCTGTCTTATAAATCAACAAAATAATTTGCAGGAACGTATTGCTTATGATTTATTTACAAATTTTGTTTTTCTTGCTTCTTTTTTTTCAAAATGTTATTACAAGAGTTGTTTTCATTTCAGAATCGAAAAAAAATTACAATCGTAACACCAACGCTTGTTTCGTTTAGTGGAAATACGGTAATGCAATTAGCAGCTGAGGTACCACTGAAATCCATGCAAAATCCTATCTCATAGGAATCTCTACATAAACAAAGTTTAATGCATTGAAATTTAATTTAATGCAGGCGTCAGGCAATGCCACCAATTAACTGAGAGCCATACCTTACGAATCGCACAATAATCTAAGTTTCATTTCTCATTTTATGTCAAATTCACACTTCGCCTTCTAAATTATGTTTAGTTTTTGTGACTGAAGGAACGAACAAAACTTTCGGTGGATGATACTGTAATCATAATAATTACAGTGTTTTTTAATAGGCTTTTGGATGGGTTTGGTTTTATGGTGGTCAAATCCATACTGTTTCGCTCTGTGTGTTTTGGTAATTAGAAATACAGCCACGGCTAATAGTGGATAAATAATTGAATTTGCTTAACAGGTAGGATTATCTGTTTGGTTTCAATTCAGACGTAGACGAAAAGTACATTTGTATACTCTCATTAAAACACGGATAATGCAAATACTGATAGGCTTTGATGCGTGTTATTGGGAAAGCGTAGAGCTCTGTAGTGCAAATTCCTGACACATTTTTTAAATGCGTTTGAACGGCAAATTTTAATCGTTAGGTTAATAAGTTATAATCACTAAATCCTGAAATTACAGGCTGTGTTCAATTATAACATCAAATTAAACACAGTCCTAGGACAATCTCCATGTTTGCCCCCTACCTCAATTTTCCAGAAACAAAATTTGATGCCGTAAGTATTAAAGCTGTTTGTAGGTAAGATAGGATTGTGGACATATATTTACCCCTTAAGGAATTCTGTGGAGTTGAGCAGGTTTATCGGGATTCGAACCCAAACGACGTCTTCGTTATTTCGTGTTTTCTGCCTTAACAGCTGCATTTACATTTTCCTGGTTTTTATACTCTCGTCAATTAAATCTGATTTGGTTCGCGTGTGTGGAGTTATGAATAACAGTATATAATATAATATAATATAATATAATATAATATAATATAATATAATATAATATAATATAATATAATATAATATAATATAATATAATATATGATATGATATGATATGACATATGGTATCATATGATATATGATATGATATGATATATGGCATGATATATGATGTGATGTGTGATGCGTGATGTGTGTGTGATGTGATATACGATACGATATATGATACATGATACGATATATGATACGATACGAAATGATGTGACATGTGATATGATATATTGTATATTGTATATGATATGATATATGAAACATGATGTATTGTGATGTGATGTTACACGATGTGATGTTATACGTTGTGTGTGTGTGGTGTGTGTGATGTGATATCATATGATATGATGTATCATTCACAATACACCACGTCAGAGGCTTTCGGTGCTGTTGAACATCAGACAGTGGATGCTGTGTCGAACCCTTGCCAGTTGTACAGCCTCCTTTCAAACAGATGAATAACGGGTGACATGACAGTACATCACTAGCAAGTTCCTGCCTGACAACACGTCACTTGTTTCCGCTTTAATCTCAAAGACCATACATAGTTTCAAAGCTTTTGTTTGTGTGGAACAGACGGATACGTTGTACATAATCCTACTGAAAAATATCTAGCAACAGACACACAGTCACCTTTGTATAACACCATGGAAGATGGAGTGACTGCATTTTTAAAGACAAATTATCGAAAAGTAACAAAGCCATCAGTGTCAAGTAAAGACAAATCAAAATGTTATGACTGTCATAGGTATAATATTAAGCGTTTTTATTTAATTTCGTCGTATATAAGAATCTGCACATAAAATTTCAGAACTTAAATCATCCTTAAGCAGTCATATTTTGAATGACGCATCTCAAACCCTAATTAAGCTCAAACTCATTTATGACCTCTTTTATCATCAGGAAAGAAGCAGTATGATCCTCGGAAATACTGTTGCCTATCTCATAAATTATTTATCGTCTTTTTTGAGGTAAAAATGTTCTTAATAAAGAAGTTTAGGGCCATGAGGAAACAAATAGTGTAAAAAGGAGTTTAATTAATCTTTTTACACTGAAAAGTTATAACGTGTTATTGATACAATTCTTCAATGTCAGTAAAGATATATATGTATATTTAGGTGTATACATGAGTACATTTACATGAACTAATAAGGAAATCAATAATTTGAAAACTTAATATTTTCCTAGATGACTCACTTATGCCAACATTGATAGGTACTGATTAGATACACAGTACCGAACCCTGGACTAGGATAGAGGAAATGACTCAATGTTCGGTTAATAATTCGTAATTTCATGGAACATGAAATTTTATTACAATGTTAAGAGAAGACAACATTTTTTTACCCTGATTTGCCAATATAATATATGTGAGATTTGACGTTTTTCAGCGGTGCTGCTGAAGATTCAAGCCTTCTGGTATGTTTTGCTGCGTTGTTAGGCGAACTATTTTCGATAATGTGAAGGATTTTAGTGCTATCATTTATAGGGCCAGAGAGATCCTAGAGATGAAGGAATGTCGGGAAATATGTACCCATCACATTATTTTAATATCCAAGAAAAATTAAATTCTCAATGAAATCTTTTCTAAATTTTAGATATATTTACCCCATTACACATTTGACAATAGGGCCTAGTCATTTCCCTGCACCTGTTTCCCATATATTTTGAAACTATGAAGTGTGTACACATGTGTATACAATAGAAATTTTCTAGGATTGAAGCATTTACAGACGAAGCGCAGACTGCTTTATTTAAAGACCCAGTCTGTACCGTGCTGAAAACTTTTCATCTCGGCTATACAAACCAATCAGTTTATGCTGTAAGCGGCACAATTTGCTGTTTATTCTCAGATAAATACAAAACACACAAATGCAGTGTGGGCAGAGCATACAGTTGTTGAATGTTAAACTGTTGGTGCATCACCTAACCAGTAGGCTTTAAACGGTTAACTGGTTTATACCGACAAGGACCGATGTTTGTGACGGTCGTAGCGCCTCCATCATCAGAGAAAACCAGTCCAAGATTTGATCTCTTATTTAGCCTCCTGACATCGGGAATGAACACGTCACAATGTTTCGAAATGCCAATACCTTTTTAACAATATACACTAAGTTGATAACATCCAACAATACTTTAACAACACAGCTTGCAGACCCCAAACTTTCGCGGGAATGTGTCTTTCTTAATGTGATATGACATTTGTTTATAATTTTGAATGTTTGGATTTTTATTCTACAAAACTCTATAAGTTAACAAACAATGTGGAAAGGAATAATAGCTCTAAATGATAGCAGTAACAGCAAAAGCGTAATAAAATTTAATATATCTATTTTGTAGAGCGCCTTAAATCAATGAATAAAAACAAAAAACATATTTGTATTTTGAGTAGCAATTTGGCAAATATTTAGTAAAGGAATAACAGCACTTGGTGACGAAGTTACGAAGCGCTCCTCAAGATTACGTCACTGTTATTTCAATCTTGGCGAGTTAAATGATTGAAATATATAATTAATATCTGGCATGAAAATGTCTTGAATGGCGTTGTTATAAAACGATACTTTATGTACATTTTAAAATTAAATTTCTCTTTTGTGTCACCATTCGTCGTCTTGTTAGCAAGTTATCTATTGAAAAAAGCTGTCATGTGTGCCAAGTGTCCCATCTGTTCCTTTACTTTAAGTTCAGCTGAATTTCCTTTGAGCAAGTTGTCAGAGGAGGTGGTTTCCAGTTACACGTGAGATCACAGTTGGTCACGAAGCTTTTCGCTTTAATTTTCACTCACACCGATAGAATAATTGCGCTTGTAACGTGACTTTTCTGTTACTTCTCTTGGAGTAATGTGGGAGAAAGAGGAAATGAATTGTGTGGATGAAACAACCACTACCTGCGAGAAGAATGTTCCCACTATATCATCTAAAACTTTTATTTGTGTGGTTGTGTATTTTTCTGTATACGTATTTGATATCGATGCTGCGATGTACAAGGCTCGTAGATTTATACCTCTTGAGAAAGAGGTGTTAGTGTGATGTGTAACATTGCCAGATTTCTGTATTTGATTATGGAGTACTCTGTTCTTGTTATGGTTTTGAGATTTAGGCTGTAGGTGCGATATATTGTCGTATGTAAAACCGATTAACATCGTATGTCGACATGTTTCGCCTTCAAAACAATACTCTCTTCTTTTGTAACATACTTTTATTGTGTACTCCAATTTTATCAAGTAATTCAACCAGAGAGGAACATTGAATATTTTTGTGTTGTAGAATAATTTACTATGTGGCCTATTCTATATACAGTCGGTATGTTACAACGAATGTTCCTACAACGAACGAAGGCTACAACGAACAATTTTTATCAATAAAATCAGTATGTTACAACGAACGCGGAGAAATACTATCGGCCGACGTAGCACGCGCGTGCGCATGACGTGTCGGGCCTTTCCGCTTTGTTTAGAGCGTCAGTCATCATCTTTGTTATCGCTTGTAAAGTTTAGTTATCATTTTATTTCAGTCATCGGCTTATTTGCGCCTTTAACAGTGAAAATATTTTTTCCCAGTTATTCTGCTATATAATTTTAGCCATGAACCGGCAAAATAGAGTGATAAAGCTAATTAATTTAGACATTAAGAAAGAAATAATTTCCAAGCGAGAAAGTGGAAAAAGTGTAGATCTAAATGCTGAATACGGTATGGCTGAATGAATGATCAGTTCAGTTTTTGGATGGTAACTTTGCTCTAGGCAGTGGGTCTGGAACGAATTACCCCTAAATACGTACATTTCAATGTATGCTAGAACGAACAGATGTTATAACGAACGAGGTTCTAGAGACAATTACATTAGTTCTAGCATACCGCACTGTATTTCGGCTCTCTCGTCTTCGAGAACGATACAAGGTTTTTTACTTTGTTGGTTGCATTCTTTGAGAGCATTCCATATTTTGATAATATTTTTTACTGAAGTGTTATTTACTAATTTATTGGCATCAGTCAAATAAAAAGCAGAATTTTCCTAGTGTTCAAATTGAAATTTTTGGACCTTTTGAATAAAAATGATAAAGGCCTCTCGTGTTCACATTCATGACTATGAAGACCCGCCAGTAGTTTGACTGGTGAATAGTACGTTCACCGTTTGATGGGGTACGTGCAGCCTCCGGCACCATCAAAATTCGAAGACAGAAACACTACAATTTTCCGAAACGTCGAATGGTATATCCAAAGCACAAGATATGAAATGCCAGAAGATAGCATTTTAACTTTTGTGTCATGAGTTTCGCGTTATAATGAGTACTTAAAGTTTTAAGAAAAGAGATAAATTTATAGAATATTTTTACAAATTTTCAAGACTTTTCTTTGTTCTGTGAATGCTGCTCCAGCAAATATGTATGTGATACAAATCAAAATAAACGCCAGAATTATTTATAATAGCAAAGAGTGTATTTAAACGTAGCAGCAAGTTTATTCCACAGAGCATTTGCACTTGGGTTTATTCCACTTCTCTTAGCTAATTTAGACGCTGTTATTAGGGAGGGGGTGGGGTACGTCAAAAAAACTGTGTTGTATCCTACTTTATTATGCTGACGACGACATGTTTAGGCCACTGTGGGCCATCTTCAGGTCACAAAAATATATACAGAGGAAAACTATACAGAGTTTGATCACAGTATAGGTGCATATTCTAAACTTTCAACGAGATCTCGTTGTCGGTTGGATTATACATATTGAGCTGAAAGTGCATCTTCTAAGTCGAGCCTAAGAATGGATATATATATATATGTATATGTGTGTGTATATATATGTGTATGTATATGTGTATATATATATATATATATATATATATATATAAGACGCACTTTTAGCTCAATATGTATAATCCAACCGATGACGAGATCTCGTTGAAAGTTTAGAATATGCACCTATACTATGATCATACTCTGTACAGCTTTCCTCTGTATACATTTTTGTGTCCTGAAGATGGCCCACAGTGGCCTAAACATGTCGTCGTCAGCATAATAAATAGGATATAAGACAGTTGTGTTTTTACGTGCCCCATCCCATCCCTAATTGCTTATGACACAACGGGGATGATGCACATAAAGAATAGACGCTGTTAATACAGCTTTAGTGAGAACAGGAATAGCTGAGTCGGAATAGTGATTACGAAACAGTGTGCACGACCCGGGGGTCGAATCCTGCCAAAAGCCAGAGATTTTCCTCTGCTCCAAATTTTCCAGACCGGCTGTGAGACCCATTCAGCCTCTGTTAAGTCTGTAGAGACATTCTTTCCGGGAAGTGAAACGGCCGTGGGGTAATATTGACTCTTCGTCAAGAACATTGGTTAAGAATGAAAAAATCCAGCTAACGTGCAGAATAGGGTGAGCTCCTAATAATGACAGCAAATGGCAAATGGGATTTAATTTGGCGTTTAAAAGCTTAATCCTTAATTGTAAGGAGAGAGAGAGCAATTTTCATTGCTGGTATGGACGGAGTACAGCAGCAATACGTTGACCGGTTGTCTGAAACAAGATGCTTTTTGCCTCACCTCCAAAGGTTACGTGTTCGAACGTATCTTGAGGCACCGACCCCTTTGTCTGTGTCCCTGTAATTATCCCAGTGAGCTCTACAGTGACAGCAGGAAACCATTAGAGGAATTGCGGAAGGTACTAACACGCTCCTTTCACACCTCCATAATGAAATATTTATGAGGTTATTATTATTACTGTGACGTGTTATTTCATAGTACGTTGTGTAATAACGCGTGCAGGTACGGACTATCTACAAGGCCTTCCTTATGTTTCAATTCGTGGAACAAAGAACAGATTTCTAAGAAATTCTTGAGGCCACGCCATTGAATATTATTTAACTTCTTTAGGGTTCTCAGGCGCTATCATTATGGGGGTGATACCAGAGGCAATATCGATATGCTATTATCGTGGTGGCCGTCGGTGAGCATTATAGCCACAAGGAACACCTTTTTCTCCCTGTGGCGCTGCGGTCCAACTCGGGCCAGTGCCTCCTCATGCTTGAGGTTTAGAGATCACACACAACGACTCCTCTGGGAGAGTTATCAGCTCGTCGCAGAGACCTCTATCTGACAACACACAACACTAATAATAGGAAAACATCCGTGTCCCCGGTGGGATTCGAACCCACGATCTCAGCAGGCGAGCGGCCGCAGACCTACGCCTTAGACCGCGCGGCTACTGGGACTGGCACAGGGAACACTTTACCCAGGCCGAAATAGTAGGTCACCAGTACTAAGCATGCTAATGATAGCAATTAAAGCAAGCAAATTAATATATTTCAGAGTTGTAGGAAATATACTTAGACTCAAATAATAAGCAGGGGGCTTGGATGTGGAAAACAAAATGAGGGAAATCACTTGCAAAACCGAAAGTAAATGGAATGACGACTTTATAATATACCTTAAACACACAAAATGTGAGGTTTTGGGCTAGAACAATTTGGATCTTCACGGGAAGAACTGGCAGGCTGTTGTTGACGTGGCAATGAAACTTCTGGTTTCATAAATTGAAGGAATTTTTTTTTAATAACTGAGAAACTATTAGCGTTTCAAGGACTCTTCTCTTTAGAAAGAGGCGTTTCATTGATTGTTTAAGTTATTTTACAAATAAGACACGCATGAAAATTTCCATGGATGAGATGCGAAAAACACACGTCAGAACGGTGCGTGGTGCCAGGAAAAATCACGGAAAAATATCAGCCACATTAGCCGCTGAGGTGGCGTAGATTCGGATTGGGTACATTTCAAGTGAAGTTCTAGAAAATTACCGTCACGCCAACCTCTTCAATGAAGATATGTTAATGTTATAGCTTGGCGATATAGTGGAATATTTTTTTTCCTGTAGCTAGCTAATTTTCATTAAACGCTTTTGAGTTCCGTAACTTGTTACAGTAAGTTGGTAATTGTTATCATTAAGAAGACGAACTGAAAATATTTTACCTGTGTTTAAAGCCAGTATTCCGGCAAGAGGAATTTCGTTAACGTATTGGAAGTAATGAACATTGTTCCATTTCCTTCAGTAATTCAATTCGCCTCAGAGCCCCGATGCTTCTTGGTACTAAAGACTTTGTAACACTCAGATCCACTAAACACGAGTCGGCAGATAGTTAACTTAGTGAGCCGTCAAAGCGAACATAATCGCATGCATAATGTTTTCCATAATTACTTGATAGAAGTCTTCATGAATACCTTTTGAAATGTTCCATACCTACACAAATGCACAGGTGAATGTCTTATCAATATTTCATAAGAAAATTACTCAATTCAGGCAACAAGATGCGTAAAGAAGTTCTGTTTTAACTTTTTAATTGTATTTTGAAGTAAGATCTTTGGCCTCGACTTGTAGTTAAAAGCACACCCCTATTTACGTAATAATTAACCATCTTAGACTCCCATGATACTAACTTTGGTGCTGTAACTCCGAATCGCGTAGATCAAGAGTTTTTTCTTATGCGTATTGGACCGTGCATCATCTTGATATTTGAATAAAGGTTGACCAACTAGATGACACTTGCTTTATTATATATTGCTCAACATGTTTCAGATGTTAATACGTCCATCTTCAGG
>Ga0136643_10006735_pt1 | contig 16487 bp, 12 predicted proteins | sample TergutLab28metaG_FD_96883 | JGI IMG/M metagenome (GOLD analysis project Ga0136643, IMG submission 96883) | Labiotermes labralis P1 segment gut microbial communities from Petit-Saut dam, French Guiana - Lab288 P1 (version 3) (version 3) | ecosystem: Host-associated > Arthropoda: Insects >... | reverse complement strand
TGTGTCTCACATTGTCAGTCCTTGTAGTGCATGTTGTTAAGAGTTGCATTATTAGCTGTCATTGAAGGAGTTACACGTTTCTCGTCATTACCTCTATACAGTCATGTTTTATGCATGTCAGAATCATACAGATCATACAGTTTTTGTGAACACATGATATTTCTTGGGCATGAGATGTGAACTCCTTATGGTAACAAGGCATCTCACAAATAAATGTAACTTACTTTAACCTCTGGTCTTGCAGGGTACTCAAAGTGAACGCTTTGTAACTGAATATGACCTTGTAGCCCGGCCGGTTTGTGTCCTGCCTGACTTAGACTGTCAATCTTTGGTACACGATCCAACACTGCAAAGATAGCAGCTGCTGAGCCCCTTGCCATGGCAAATGCTTCAAGATGAGGGGTTGCCATTCCCATGTTCATTGCTCCAGAAATCACTCCAAACAGAACCTGTTAGGAAACATATGAATTTAAAGCACTGATATTCTATTCAATGTAAGTATTAACCTCCTTAAGGACAGTAAATACATGTTGCTTGTTTATGTTGTGAATTCTTAACCATTAGTAACCTGAAATTTATCTATAATATTTAGAAATGTATTTCCTACTTCATAGAAATCAGCATGTTTTTTGATTACATAACCAAGAAGTTGATTCTGGTTAGGAGATAACTGCCATTTTGTTGTAAGAATCACACAAATAGTGTAAAGCAATACCATTACAGGCCTGGACAGGCCGTGAGGGTTCCAGGAGGTTGAGGCTCTCAGATTTCAAGACAGTCGGCACATGAAGGTGGTAAGGTTGTCAGCCGTACGCACCGGCCGCCTTTACCCTCCAGGAAATATTCCTGGTACTCATTTCTGTTAGAGGCTGAGTCAACCCCAGGCCTATAGTGCAGCTGGAAGAATTACGTTAATGAAAAATTCCAATGATACCATCGGGAATCGAACCTGTGACCTTCTGGCTTGTAGTGCAGTGCCTCAACCAACTGTGCCACCGCAAGCCCACAGGAAAGTCATTCAGTCACTTACAATGATGAGGATTCCCGGTGTGTATTCATAATCCCCTCTCTCTCTTGATTCCAAGATAAGTGTAACACCATACCAGAAAGCAACAGCATAACTGCAGTAGATGATACACCACATGATACCAGCTCCCAAACCAGAGAACATGCCTCGTTTGATACCTGTAGCTTTGGCTGCACTCAGTTTTTCTGTATATCTGTAAACATAATCTTAATTTTCAGAATCAAGTAAATTCTCCATTAGGAAAGAAAGTAATTTGTATTTCAACATTACCAATGTTGCTGAATGCCATACAAGTGTTTATATGCACACACGTCTCTTTCAAAGATGTGTAGATTGAATCAAGTTGAAGAATAAACAGATGTTTTTGCACAGAAAATTCGTTGGCTTTTTAAAGTTGAATTGGAATGAGCCTTGTAAGCGTCATAAGATCATAACAAACTGGATCATGGATTTAGGTAGAACAAATTATAAAGCGATTTCTAAATAAGCATATGATTATGAGATGGTGAGGATAGCATAGTTGGCATAGTGACTCGTTACAGGCTGGATGTTCTGGTGATCGAATCCCAGCAGAGACGAGATTTTCTGTGCTAAGCAAACCAGCCTCAAAACCCATTAAACTTTCTGTACAATGGGTACCAGATCTTTCCTGGGGGAAAAGCAGCTGTAATGTGGTGCTGATCACTCACTTCCTTCTAGTATTGGGTTTTGGAAAGGTAGGAGCTATTCTTCCACCTCTTCTCTGTGTCTTCATAGGCATGTCATACCTTTACATAATTATGAAGATAATAATATACAGGATAGATAATATATACAAATAGCAGTTATCAGCAGTTAATATCCAAACTTTAGTTCTACCTGGGGAAAACAGCTAAAAATATACACTCCAGTGTACCATATTTTATCGGATATAAACAACAGAATATTTGTAACACTGAGATGAGAAGTGCACAAGAGTTCTTACCTTGCAACTTCCTTATTCTCGCCTCCATAAGCTACCACTGTTCGCACAGAACTCAGCACCTCCTCTGCAGCAGCACCTGCATCACTGTATGACTCCAATTCCTTTGTTGTCAGTGAACTTTGGACCTGAGAAAACAAACTAAAGTTAGATGATATATGCTTCTGTAGCCTATGTTTCAGAAAGAAATGTGTCCCTTTATTGTTTAAAGTAAAATGATCCTTCACAGAGATAAAAATCTTGATTTTATTTGTACTAAAAATTGTCAGTGTTTTAGGTCATCTCATAATAGGATAGTCGGCATAGTGACTAGTCTATGGGCTGGAACTTTGGGGAATTGTAGTTTCATTCTTTGCAGGGGTGAGAGATTTTTCATAAAAGTCCAGACTGGTTCTGGGGCCCATCGGGCCTCCTATACAACAGGTACAAAGAGCTCTTTGAATGGGGTTAAAGCGACCAGGCCAAAACCTAACCACTCATTCCAAATAGTGCCAAGATTATCAAATACTGGAGCTAAACCACTTCTCCATATGCTTTCATGGCATGTGCAGGGAAGAATTTGCATTTACTTTCCCTTTACATCAGCATTGAAAGATACAGCACATGCAATAGGTGCAGTCCTTGACACTTTGAATGTTTACGCAAGAAATGAGTTCTTGGTGATGTCATTAGAAGTTGTAAAATTTATGCTGTTTACAAAATACTACAAAGGTGATGAAATCAATTAGGGAGGGAAGGTGGGGCATGTAGTACACATGACAGATGATATGTGCACACAGAAATGTAGTTGTAAAGCCAGACAGAAAGAGTTACTTGAAAGACCTAAATGTAGATGGTATGACAAAATTAAGAGAAAACTTAATGAAGTAGGATATGAGGGTTTCAACTGGATTTATCTAGGACTGGATAAGGTGAAATGGATAACTCCTGAACTTGCAAATGAATGTTCAGCTTCCATAAAAGGCAGATAATTCTTAACCATCTGCGGGACAATTGGTTTCTTTAAAAGGACTCTATGCATTAGCTAGTTGGTAATGGAAAAATTCTTATTAATTTTTTTTATATGCATAAAATGATAAGATATTTTTATTTTGTTCATCTAGAGAGCTATTTTAATTCTTCACATTTTTTATAGCTGGTCTTCAGAGAGTTAATTCTGGACACACTTTAAATATTTAGACTTTGTGTTTTTAATCTTCAAGCATATTTCAAGTCATATTGAATTAATAATTATGTAAATAATATAAATATTTCTTATCAAAATATGACCTTATAATTTTTTGTGCAAATTATAAAGTGATTTTATGCAGTGAACAATGCAAGGATCCATATGAGCAAAAAACAGGCAGTAAAATTGTAAGACTATATTATCTATAACACAAAATGCAGTTCATGTTTTCTTATCATCTGTTTTGTTCTTAGATGAGTGCTTATCATGGTAATAACTTTAAGGGTGATGAATGAATTTGGGAAAATATCCAACAAAATAAATTATTGAAAGTTGTGGTGAATTTTTTGCAAAAGCAAATAAACTTCAGGGAAAGATTCACAAATGAAGAAGGTGATCATATGTAAAACAGAGTTCAATGATGAAGAACATACATCCATATCTTTACATTGCAAAAAATAAAATGAATGAAGCTCACATGAAAATCAAATTTGAAGTATGGTATAAATGTCTAGCATATGAGGTAAATGCTCTCTTAATTTATAATAAAGTTTAATGTGCACCAAAATTATCTCAGGCAATAATCAGTTGTGTGAAAATCAAGTTAACAGCCTACATTACTTACAAGTGCTCTGGCTCCATTATGAAGGTCAGTGTGGGGAATAACCACATGTTGCTGATATGTATGAGTACTAGTTCTATGCATTTTAGTCAGTCAATACCTTGCATCTTACTGGCTCATTAGGCAAAAGGATGGCAGTGTCAAATTGATCAATGTCACTCCTTCCTATAAACCTAAGGAAGTGTTGTTTAATCAGGAGAATCATAACCTTCTTGTCAATTAACCGCTTCTCACTGTTCTTTAACGTGACCATTCTAGAGCTTATTTCATCTGCTGTCACTTAACTTCTATGTGCACATATCTGGTAGTGGGGTTCCATGCTCAGCTAAGTTTGAAGTTTTCTTTGATTTTTTAATTATTCAGTTATGGTCATATTTCTGTTCCTGCTTGAATAAATCAGTCCATGCAACCTGATGTTCTGATTAATACCTCAGTACAACTTTATCTTCGAAGATGAAATGTGTTTTAAGTATGTACCTTTGCCACTTTTGATTGTGCCACAATGATTATTGGAGCACAGCTAATAACAACCAGTGTCAGTTTCCAGCCACTTAAGAAGGATATTATGACTGCAGCAATGAAAACAGTAATGAGGTATAAGAAGATACTCATCTTCTCACCAATTCCTTCTTGCATCTTGTCCAGATCCCTGTCAAATTAAACAGCACTTCATAGACCAGGTTTCTCTACTATGTATGTTAGTTCAGTTTAGTTTGGTTTGTACTTTCATCCACTTAATCACACAACTGACACTGGACAGGTCAATTTCAATTTACAATTTATATATCACAAAAACACAGCTATTGAATATACAAATATCAACCAAATATGCTATAATAAATAGAAATAAAGCACTAATTAGTTAGACCTATGCATAAGGTGCTTTTCGTTCACATGTTATAGTTATGAGTTTGCAGATTTTGCTCCAGAGTTTCTCTGTGCTTTTTAAACAACACACTGTTCAAAGTATGTACATACAAGCTGCTAGTGTTATATTGAAATCTCTAAATATCTGCCTCCAGGACACTTGTTAACTGACACCACATATTATTTGTGTAACCCTTTTGTAATTTAAATATGCACTTACTTTTATTATCCCAACCCACAAAGTTGTACCATACCTCACTAGTGCATGGAAATTGGCATACTAAATGTATTTTATTATGTGAGTGCTCATTATAGGAATTCTATGTATGTAACAAAAATATACAACTGTTTTTCTGGGATTCATTTTTATCCCTGATCCAATTAAGGGCAGCATATAGACAAACTTATTATTATGAATTATTATGTTGAGATGTCTCGTTGAAGTAGAAACCTAATATGGTAGTTTGGCAGCACTTTTCCACAGTATGACTTTTGTAACTTTAGTAAGCAGCATAATCATTATGATCATGATAATCATCATCATCATCACCTGTCATGTGTTAGGTCTTGATAGACCTGTTTTGGCCTTTGCAGGAAGCATTTGCTGTTTGTTCTCACTAAATACTTGTCAGAACAAGTAAGTGTTTTATATAAACTGTGTTTTTTTTTATACGAAGAATATATTATGTTAAATTACTTTATCAATGTGTCATAATTGACAAACTTGAGGAATTGTGGTTTTGTGTACAGTAAATGATATGGTAAATGTTATTATAATGGCAGGTCATAACAACAGTCAAATAGTGAAAGACAAAGACAAGATAATGTTGCAGTGTTCTTATACTGTGTATAAATATCTGGTAATTCTTTCTTATAAAAATGTAATAAATCAAAATCACTTAAGAAGTGGACCAACCGTAACATTTATTTACAGTGACTCCGTTTATTTACCAGAAACATGGCTGAAAGGTTGTATAAATTCAGTTCAGAATATTCCTGTGGCGGCGACAGAGGTAAGTATTTGTACTTGTTTTATTGACCCTTGTTAATTCTGGTAAAGTAAAGCAGTCACACAATGGCAACATAAAGGGGGAGTACAGGCATAGCTCTACTCATTCTTGACCTCAGAACATGATGGAGGTGATTGCTGAACTTCACGCCCTGGCTACTTTACCTCTGGGGAGGAACTGCAGTACATACTGAATAAGGAGCTGGGTTGGCCCAGCTGGTCTGGTTATTTTGGAAGACAGAAATGTCTCTTGCACCTACTGGGATTTGAACTCTGGATCATCCAGCTGGTAGGCCTGTAGCCTAATCACTATATTGACTACAATATCCCAGCTCCCTTATCCTCGATAATAAAGCATTAACATACAATTGGTATATAATGGGAGCCAAATAATTTATAATGACTCAGTGAACATACGGCAGAATGATTCTCATACCTCCACTCAACATCATGAGATAATTAAAAACCACTGACTTCAGGGCTGTTAACAGAGGTTTCAATATTCAGAATTATATTAGTTTTAATACACCTTACTCTAAAACATCTTTTCACTTACTCTGTAATTTTGCTGGCAAAACTGGCTGTCTTAGTAGTGTCATGCCATGTCACATCTTGGCGTAGCACTGCCAGTAGAAATAATTTCCTCACCCTACAAATCTGAAATTATTGAAAGCTTTATGTTATGGTCTGGAGAAACTCTGTTATCTAGTTAACACAATTTTCTTATTCCTCAGCTATAAATTTCCCATCATATGGATGGTCCCATTGCAAGTAAGAAAACATGCTCACCTGACCACAAAAATGGGGCCATCCTAATTCATTCCGTGTAGCTACAGACGTAACAGGTCCCTGTGGCCAAGCAAATTTGAAGCTCCAAACTGTCTTACTAAAATTATGAGTATTTACATGTGGCATATTTTCTGTCTCTTGGATTATTTCCTGATTGAAAAATCAGTCAATATTCTGCAAATCCACTGCATATTGTGTACTCATCCATCACAGACCACTTCTTGGAAGCTAATTCACTGTTATGAAAATATAATTAAACCACAAGATGAGTATGACTTATGCATAGGGGTACTGCTGAAAATAAAATTCTCGTGAACTGTCACACTGTATCGACTAGTAAATAACTGGTCATTATAGAATAAAGACTCTGAGTAACTCCCCAGAAGAATTGAATTCTCAAAATGATGACAAGTTTATGACAGGATTAATGTTAAATGGGGTGTGAACAGAATGTTTCCTTCATGGTTTTCACCAGACATAGAGATGTGAAGGTTCAGTGTTTGTCTTTGATGTGTGACAGTAGATTTCTTAAATTTGAAAGTAAACTAGTGGGGTAAACCATACAGTTATTGTACACCTGATAGTAATTGGCCAGTGGGGATATATCATCGCATAATTTCTTAATTCTGCCACCAGATGGTAGCCTCATGTTTCCCTCCTTCAGTTTTACACTTTCTTCCACCACTGTTTACTCTGAGAAGTTAAGATGGCTGCTCTCGTGTAATTATATGCTGTTGATGTGGTAATTCTTGTGAATTTCTTAAAGACTGAAGTTATTTTAAGGCAAAGTGGTTACTCCATTTTTGTTACTACTGCCCTGGGAATCATTCCATAGGTAAGTAACATGCTTGTACAGAGAACTAAGTAAGTTTTAGTAAACATATTGAAATTCAAGTCCTGAATGATGGGTGGCCAATAACTGGAAGTAGTGAACCACCGTTTTTTAGTGATTGGCCACCCCAGCCAATAACTATGATGTATATAAAAATGAAAGTTTGCAATTTTTTAATTGTAGCATGACTCATATGCGCTTCTTATGAGTGAGATTTGAGGATTCCTTTCTATAGCCAGTCTTTACAGTTATTGGCCACCTGGCCAATAACTGTATTACATGTGGCCCATTACTGTATAAATATTGTACTTAGCCTGTTTTAGGGTGTAGGCTACCACAATGCTTAAACGAGCCATTTATGATCCTGCCTCTATTGAGGCAGCAATTCAAGAACTACAAAGTAATCCTGAGCGCTCACTGAGAGCTGTAGCAAAGAAGTATGTCATACCTCGGACAAGTTTGCAGTTTAAATTAAAAAACCCAGGACACAAGGAATCTTGGTCCATTGCCAGTTCTTTCGCATGAAGAAGAACAAACGGTAGTCAGGTGAGGGAGATTATGGAAATCATTGGCTTATTATTTAGGGGGACAAACACATTTCAGCTAGGCCTAGGCATTATGTTGATTATTTTATCACTAAAGGATATTGTTGTTTCTAATTTAAGGTGGGTATTGGAATTGGAAAGGAAAGGTTTTCCTAGGAAAAAGAGAAATCATATCGAGTTTCCATAATTTCCTGATATTGTATCCAAGGCTGAATTCGTTTAAAAATAATCGCTCTGGAGAAGGTTGGATAAAGGTAAAGGAAAAATTTCACTCAGCATTTGTGATGTGTAGGCTACATTTAATTTTGCAATTCTATAACCATTAAGACCCACTCTTTCTGTGGGAATAGAATTATACGAAGTGTAATGAATTATTTACAGTTCTGTGTTTCTTTATATATAGGCTTTTTTTATGACATCTTCCTGAAATAGTGGAAAGAATGAATGAGGCAGTAACTACAGCAAGTTCTTGTGTGTCAGAAGAGAACATAAGGAAATAGTTTGATAAAGTGCAAGGATTTATGAGAGAGAATAATTTGGAAGAAGTTATGAATGATCCCTCCAGGATATTTAATGGAGACGAAACTGGGTTTCAGATATGTCCATCTACAGGTCATGTCTTAGCAGAGAAAGAGGCAAAAAATGTGTATTCAATTGACAAGGGATCATCCAAGAAAAATATAACTGTAATGTTTTCATTTTCAGCAAATGGGAAAAAATGTTGTCCAATGATTGTGTATCCCTATAAAAGGATTCCTGAGAAGATTGCTCAGTCAGTTCCCACTGAATGGGGAATTGCTCGAAGTGACAGAGGATGGATGATGTGCAAGGTATTTTATGAATATATTGTTAATATTTTTTATCCATTTCTCTATTCTCAAGTGGTAATATTCCCTGTGGTGTTGTTTGTTGATGGCCACAAGTCTCACTTCACGTATCAGTTGATTGTTTTGTATAATAAGCTGAATATAGAAATAATAGCACTCTATCCAAATGCTACTAGAATACTGCAACCTGCGGATGTGGCTGTGTTTTGTCCAGTAAAAATGTATTGGCGGAAAGCTGTGAGAGACTGGCATGCAAAACACCCAGGTGAAGTTCTGAATAAAGTGACATTTGCACCCCTCCTGAGAGAAGTTATCGATTTTGCCGCGAAACCTGAAATACTTGTCAAAGGTTTCCAGGCATGTGGACTCAATCCACTGAATGCAAATGCTGTGGATTACACCAAATGCCTTGGTGAAAATACAACTAGGCCTACAAATGAAAAGATTGGTAGACAAGATCCTTCTACTATACAATATAATGAAGATGCTTCCATGGTCTACACCACATTTGTAAACATTGTTGGGAAGGAGAATGTAGAAAAGTTCAGAAGAATTAATGATATAATCTCTCAAGAAAATAATGAAGAATTTTTCACCGTACTCCGTCTCTGGGAATATTTTCAAGAAAACAGAGATCATACAATGATATTAAGTGATGAATCAAGAATTTCAATGGGCAATGATTGCGGTCAAGCATGTGATCAGCCTTCCACAACTACAGGGGGAATACTAGAGACTACAGAGTTGACTCCGAATGAAACAGCGATATTTACTGCTGATCAGTTTGTGACCGTACAAAACAGTTCTTTGAACAGCCACAAAATAGGAGATGATCATGAAATGTATGCTGTGCAGTCTACGAGCAGTGCAAGTAGTAAGGTCTCTTGTGTTGTAAAAGTTGTCCAAACTGAAGGTATGAAGGAGTTTCTTGTGTGGCCTGACACACCAAAACACAAAGGGAAAAGACAGATGGAAAGACAACCATATACCATAACATCAAGAAGATACCAAGAAGTGTTTGAGAAGAAGAAACTTGCCAAACATAGAGCAGAGGGAGAAAAAGAAGCAAGAAAACGAAAATGTATCAAAGCAAAAGAAAAGAAGGACAAACTAGTGCCTGGTGTGACTACAGTGAAACGAAAATTATTCACAAAAATTGGAGTAGATTCTTCTTGCTCCAGTTATCATAAAACTATCACATCTGAATCTGGGAGAGGCCTACGTTGCGATGGTTGTAACAATACCTTCTATGAAAAATGTATTCCAAAATACCATAAAGAGCACAATCCCATTTCTGAGGATGTAGATGAATTCCTCTGTCACATGTGTTACAAATTGAAACCATCCGAGAGCAGTAGACCTAGCAATGAAAAATTGGAGGAAGAAGAAAGTGAATATGATGATGATATGCATGAATTATTTAGCCTTGCAAATAAACATAAGTAAAATAGATGCTCTAATTTCTGAACATTACAGCACTATGAATGATTCAGGATACATATTGTAGATATATTTCACAATATTGCTGAAATTATGTAAGTGCCAATTACTGGTAACATCCATGTCCAATAACTGTGCCTTTGTGTAACTTATATTTTGAAGTTTTGTATCGTGTTCTTGTAAGTGTTTTTCATGCTTGTAACTTTGTGTTTTAAGGAATAAATAAACATTCCAAAAATATATTTCAAATTAATTCCCAACAAGATCCCTGAGGTCTGCTACGTAAAAAAGAGAAAATTTCCCTTAAGTGGCCAGTAACTGTATGGTTTACCCTACATGCTCTATTGTGATTTATGGTATGAAGCAAAAACATGTCCTTTAAAATATAGAGTAGCTTGTTACTGTTAGTTTGAAAAAGGAGTTTCAGAAAATGTCAGTAGGAAAACAAAATTTAAAATTTAATTACAATAAGAAATAAAAAATAAACATCTAGAAGGGGAGGCTATGACAGTTAGTTTAGTTGGCAGAGTAAGGGGAAGAAAAGTGGAGTGCCTCAAATTTTATTTTTACAACAAAGAATGTGTGTGTGTGTGAGTGTCTGTATATATTTCTTACAAATTTGTCTGAAGAATTTTTCAAAGTACCTTTGAGTCTCTATTACCTGCTTCTGTGCAACAAAATTCAGTACTGCAATACTTGATGCTCCAATAACAAATTGCACTATGGCAACTACAGTGCTGCTAATTCCAAATGCTTTTGCATCTTCTAGCATAGCATTATTTCTTTCTTCATAACTACCATTAATTCTGAAATGGACATAAATTCAAATTAAAGTCATTACCAATTTATTCTTTGCCAAAATCGTTATCGTCAATCTAATGGAGATCTGTCATTAATAACAGTATGAATTTATTTTTTTCACTGCCTTTCAAGTTTGTCATCAGAGGGATGTCTGAACAACTCAGGCAGTGTACTCGAAATATAACACAGACACCTTAACTTAACCACTGTTGCCTGTTGCCTTGGAAAAGCAATAATTATTAAATATTTAGAGTATTTATCTATATTCCTGTCTTAGTTATAGGGCATAGCTGTATTGTATTGTCATCTGCGTCCTACCTGGGTCTACCATATTTTTCTACAATATCTCATAAATGACACGATCTTTGGAAAGAATTTATTGAATGTAAAATATTGTTTTGATTTTCTCTACAAAGTTTGTCAGAACTATTTCTCATTGTGAGAAGAACTGAGTGAGATATTATCATTAATGTACATTGGCCATCATGTATATTACTTGTTATTCTTGTCAGATATAAATGAAACTTGAATTCTCTCAATAAATTTTTGAAAAATACTCAAATACCAAATTTCATGAAAGTCTGTCCAGTGGGAGCCAGGTTATACCATGTGCATTATGGAGTAATAGTCACTTTTTGCAGTGTTTTGAACGCGCCTAAAAAAGAAACACAAATTACATGTACAGTACAAGCATTATATGTAATATACTATAATTGGATAGTAAAGATTAGAAACTGTACTTGTTATTTAATATCTTATGTGATTTTCTTTATGAATGTGAAACATTAATATTTAACATCTTATTAATTTATTTAAGTTGTTTGGCTCCGTGTATGATACAAGGTAAAACTTATATGTAAAATGCTTTATTGTATGAGTAAATTATTTTGTCAACCAAAAGAGACTAAAAATTCTGACTTTACAGTATTTGGTACAACAACATTTGTAGCAAATTTCAGGGAGGATACTCTAATATACTTGCTGAATCAACACTTTTTGGATTCATTTAAAATATGAACCATAAAAGACTTCACTGCTTCATGAAGTAAAAGAAATATTTACCCGTAGTCAGTTTTTTATTACTAGTGTCCTAAATTATCTTTGAAGATCACTCAAAAGTTTATGTTAACATGCTATTTATTCATAACTCTATTTTTAAATTCCCAGCTAAAAAGTAATAATTAATGGCTATAATAAATTTAATATAGTGTCATATACATAGTTGTCACAAAATAGTGGTAGGATGTTGAACGTCACTAATATAGGACTCTTGGGGTATAAAACAGTGAAAGTGGCAACACTGAATTCAATCACTCAAATAATTTTTTCACACCCTGCTGTCCGCATCTAATGCTCGCTCAACGTCACAGCATCTAAGTGTCTGTCTGTCATTGGCTCTGTTGTACATTGTTGGTAATGTTTATGGACAAGGAAAAAGGAAATACAGACTAGGTGTTTGTTGGATGACAAATGATGCCCAGAGTTAGATCTATTAAATGTCATATAGCCCATGTGAAATTTTTGTGTTTCTTTCTAGCAAAATAGAGCATAGTTTTCTTTAATGGATGCTTTAAATCCTTCAGTTCTCTATGACAACACTCTGAGAGTCTGTAAAACATTCCAGAAGTTTTAATAATGTCCAAATACAGGACAATCCTGAATAAAAATGTGCAGATTTATAGTAACATAACAGTGACTCAATAGTTACTTAATTCATTGTCTTAATTGTTGACCAATAATCTTCATCCAGGTGTCTGGATAAAGACAAAAAGATTATTCCAGATGTATCTGAACATAATTTGAGGTTATATAATTATTATTATCACAAATATATATTTGGACTTTTTCAATATCCACTACATAACATCACACAACATCGCAGAAACATGAGTTTCCTACTTCAGGTGGAAAAAGCCCAAATAAACATTAGTGATAATAATTATCAAAAATGTACATGATTCAAGTGAGGTTACTTCAAACAATTTGGATGAACTGCAGTCTAAACTAGTACATACATTAGCGTACATGAGTGAATGGCTGACAGCAAATGGATTAAAACTAAATATACACAAAATGAAATGTATTTTAAACTAAATTTTTCATCAAATAGCTTGTTTCAAATCTCACGTCGTGAGACTACTGTAAAGCAAGCAGTGCGTACGAAATTCCTTGAATTGGACTTTGAGAATCACATAAATTGGAGGACACATATAGATAAAGTAATATAGTAGAGCTTGTTATGTAATCAGATTTGTGTACTTTCTCAATGATGTGGCTACTTTCAAAATAATTTCACTGAGTGATGGCGTACAGTATTATCATATGGTGCAGCTCACCATTTAGTAAGAAAGTTCTCCAAATCCCCCCCCCAAAAAAAAATTATACTGACTGTGACAGTCACCAGCTAGTGTATCATGTAAACCTCTATTTCGAAAATTGTAAATTTGAACTATGCCTTCTCAATACATATTGTCTTTAATGATGTCAATAGTAAACAACTTGCATTAATAAGCCTTTAAATCATCAATCCATGAAATAAATATAAGGAAATATATACAACTATATAAAACAATAGCTGACTTTGTATACTACCAAAGAGAAGTGTATTATGCAGGCATAAAGACATTTATTACTTTACCAATATCCATCGCAAACCAAGTAATGAATAAAAAGTGTTTAATAAAAAATTTAAAAACATTCCTACTTGATAAACCCCTCTACTCAAGTTAAGAATATTTTAACTTGTGTACACAGGATGAGGATTGAGAATGTGCTTATTATGTCCTTTGTGGAATTAGTAGTGTAATTGTCAATTTTACAGAATTGTATAGACATGCCTGCTTTTCTATGCTTGTTATCAATTGACTATAGATTTTTAATCATATCTAGTATAAAGGACTTGTTCCGTGTCCAGTGTCATCTGTGGCTGAATGGTGGATTGAGGGAATGTAAATGTAAATGTCCTTTACTCTTCAGAGTGAACCCCAGACTAAGTTCACTGGCTTGCATGTATGACAGCACACAACCAAACACTCAGTTTTGTATTTTGTTACATGTGATTCCCTCCTCCTTTCCCTCCAAATTTAGTGGCTGTTTTGTAGATGATAACTGCAGTTTGTACCAGAATGCTGGATGGACTTTACAGAACTGTGCAGCTGAAAACCGAAAGCAAATCTTGTGCATAAAGAACTGGATGTGAAAACATGTGGACAGTATTTACTGATGGTTTGTTATGCCATAACCATATGTGGTGTGAATATTGCTGTATATTTTAGGAAAATATCATATCCTGCAACACATTCAGGAAGCATTCTGATTAAAAAACGCCATACAATTTTCAAATAGAGGAAATTAATTCCATCCTGCACTAGATGTACTAACTTAGTTTGTAACTTACAATTGCCTTCCTCCACCAAAAATGCATAGTAGTGTTGTTGGTGTTGACGTAATATTGTCCTTAGCGTGATCAACCATCATTGTTGTAAATTCACCGTAGAGAATGAAGACAAGAGGTAGACCAATCCCTGAGATGACACTTAGCACCAGACCCAAGCAGACGAGGAACAGCTCAAAATATGTTGCAAACCGAAACTAGAAAAATGTTTGCCAGAAGAAATTTTTGTTGCATAGCAAGGTGATTTGTTTCAGTGTATATTTTGTGGTGTTTTTCACTATGAAGGAACAAACGTGTTACATGAAGCCATGGCTGAAAAGTTGTCAGGTTCTTGCATATCTACCCAAATTAAAGTGTGAGAACCCCAAAAGCCAAGTCACATATTAGGTGCAGGATGTGAAAACTTAGGGACAAGAAGTAGAAGTTTCTATAAATTGAAAATTTCATGACTTTGAGTTCAGCTAGAAAAATGTCAAATATAGATTTGAAACTTAGACTTTGGCCTGCAGTAACATGCTGGTTGGTTAGGCCCACCAGGGACAGTACAGTAAAATAAGTGTGGAAAGTAAGTGGGATGATAATGACAAAGGAAAAGCGAAGTGCACATTAAAGCCAGACCCATTACCTCTTTTACCATCACAAATCTCACAGTCTTCACTAGAGTTACACCCAGGCATCCAGGTTGTAACGATGATATCTAGAGTTCTATTGTAAGTCATGGCCTAGAAGATTATCTATATATTTCAAAATTTAAATACTAACATGCACAACAAGCTCATAAGAATTTTTTGTCCAGTTACATAATTTCACTGGTTCCAGTTGCAGCTTTGATGAGTGCCGTGTTGTTACACATGACATTTGACTTGAAAACTGTCATCCTGTAATGATCTGCTTACCAGTTGGTGGAAAGCGACAGGCTCATGTTCTTGATCGTTGTGTTTTCTCTTCACTTTGTGTCCAGTTTTTGTTATTTCATACTGTGTGGAAAGTACCACAAAATAGATTTGTTACTAAATGGAAACAATGTCACTTCAACAAAGAAATTTTCCTTTTTATTCTCATTATTATTGATTATCATGATGTAGAACAACCCATTCACTCTTAAGGATGTAGTGTAATGGATAAGAATGCATGGCTGTGTACCTCCACTTCCCCATATTCCTTTATGGCATGGTAGTTTAGTAAGCTCATAGAAAACGTTACCTTTATCTTTCACTCATGTGGGTGGAGCAATGTAGTCTCACAAAAGTGCGTGCTGTGCCACATATGGAACTGTTCTAACAATGAAAGTACCATAATATTGGTAGGCTGCTAACAGAAATTCTGTAATAACATCTTAGATTTCCATTGACAAACTCGTAATTTATGTATCGCTTCCAGTCTGCAAATCCCATAACACAGGTTATGAAAGTTGTTTATTCTAATTACAAATTGTACATTAATGAAATTTTGTTTTGAACTGGTAACCTTGTAAACTGGTTAGGCTATACCACTGTTCTAGATAATCATCTCATGCATTGTATGTATGTCACATAGCATATGTTTCATGTTACAATCTCTGACTTATCATATGGTGGTGGCCAAAAATTCTGTGCCACCTGTGTGACCATATAACATTTGTTGCTAATAGAAAGGTTGTGGCTGGTTTCCTTTCCATTATCTACATGATTGAGGACTACATTGGCAGCACATGATGTGACTGAGAAAATGGTATGTGTTTAAAATTAACCAAATCAGAAAATGTTTCTTCTTTCTATCCTACTTTTGTAACGTATCAGTGACTACGTGCCTTAATTACTGTTTTACATCCATGAGACATTTTTCGGTACACAAGTTTTTGTTTCTCACAGTGCCAGCTTTCTTTTTGTTGAGTTTTTATTTTCAGTTCTGTTACTCATAACTTGCCAACATTTCTGTATTGCATTTAGATATGGACTATTTACTGGCCATGCTGCAAGCTTACAGTCAAGTACATGGAAACAGTTCCTCATGTGTAGGATGTTTTTCAAGAATGTCTGTATTTTCATCCAAAAAGTATGAAGACTTTATTGATAATCCATTGTCATACTTACACATGTGTCTGTGTGACAAAGGGCACATTATTCTCAAGTATAAATACTAGCCTGGTTATTATAGGCACTGGGGTTTAAGAGCGTGTTGCAGTATTTGTTTGTTTGTTTGTGTGTGTGTGTGTGTGTGTGTGTG
>Ga0136643_10006733_pt1 | contig 16490 bp, 11 predicted proteins | sample TergutLab28metaG_FD_96883 | JGI IMG/M metagenome (GOLD analysis project Ga0136643, IMG submission 96883) | Labiotermes labralis P1 segment gut microbial communities from Petit-Saut dam, French Guiana - Lab288 P1 (version 3) (version 3) | ecosystem: Host-associated > Arthropoda: Insects >... | reverse complement strand
AGGTCCCCAATCCACGACCATAACATTACGGCACATTCCTAAGGTACATAAACACCTATCACATACACACAACAACGATCCACTTCTTCACGATGATCATATGTTCTTTACCTGTATTTTAACCGACATATTATAACATATATTTTATAACTAACGCACTGTAAACCATGGGATCCCGTAGGTAACTACTACAGACGTACCTTGTATGATTCATATTTTATGAGCCTGAAGATGACCCCAAGGGGTTGAAACATGTAGCTTTATTAATTGTACATAACTTAATTTCACATCATATTGTTGTGCAAGACGGACAATAAATAACATTGCTAGAGTTACATTGCTTTACTCCGATAAAGCATTTTGAAATTTCAGCGACGGCATATGCCATCTCTCAACCTTAGGTGTGGTTTCCACAGCCAGCTCTTCTGTTGATGCTGTGTTATACGGTATATCATTTGAGGGACAGTGCAGTGTTCATTGCACTCAGTTTGCACGATGTGTAATGCTTCCAGAAAAGGTCAAGTCTACAGCACTGACAAAATTTTAGACATTTATCTTTTTGCCGTTAATTTCTGCCATATTATGGTCATGTTTTCATCTGTAACCAGTGATAACATACATACTAAGCAAGCATTACAATTTTATTCATTTATTTATTGATTAAAATATTCTGGTGTTTCATCCCCAAGATAGACCATCCGCAAAACAAAAAATCCAGTAAAGGGAAGGGTTTATTTCAACTGTCCATAAAATACTTTCCTAACACAGATATTATGTGCACCCCTCCCCCCCCCCACTATTTCATCAAGCTCGAACAAAAACGTATAATTATTTTTTTCGGGTGTTAAGGCTATACAATTATATATTTATTACATTTTCCCATCCGAAATGTAGTACATGTCTACCCTATCGTAAAAGGATCCCTGTTTACTAAAGCACACTGCGTATAGGAATCAATATTTAAAGATCTGTACCGCTAGATCTACTGCTAATGCTAGAACCAAAATCAATAGCTCTCGTCTGCGAAAACGTTTAATCCCTGTTGGTAGTAGTGTACTTGCGAATCTTCTAATTTATTGTTACCAGTGCAAATGATATTTTTCTTGTTCTCATTCTCCACATAATTTTGCTATTATTACTGCTTCTTCCACCGCTACTACTACTACTAATACTGCTACTGCTACTGCTACTACTGCTGCTACTACTACTACTGCCTTTATTATTGTATTATTATAAGTAATGCTGTTTATAATTCCACACCTGCTGCCACCTGGAAGAGGGATAGTTTAGGAGGTTACCGTCAGGTTCAGTATGAATGAATATGAATAAGAATTCCCGAAAGAGGAAGAGGTATTTTCTTCTCCACAACGTTCAGCAGGGTTGTGGGGCTGAACCAGCTTAGAGGGATCCTTGCTTGGTTCTGAGGCTACAGGCTCATAGATCTGATGACTCTCCTCCATCTAAAGCGGAACTTAAGATTCAGTGGATCTGTACTTCCATTCCCACACACGCCTTTGCGGCGTGCGCAGAAACAAGTCTTGCAGTGGTTGCCGGTTCGAATCCCGCAAAGGTCACATATGTCCGTCTCTGGTGAGTTTTGTGTTGTTAAGGAAAGGACTCTGAGTCGGGCCGATCACTCGTTCAGAGGAGTCCAACCGAGTGTATGTGAGTGTGATCGTGCAGCTTCGATAATGAGGACGCCCCGGCCCACTGGGGCTACTGCGCCATAAAAAACACTTACATTTTGGAGATAACAAGTTTTACCTTGGATCAGGTCACCGGCTGATCTGTTTATGGCTAGGCTATCTAGGCGAGTTTTAGGATATTATTTTCGATTATGCCACTTACTGCTATCACTGACTGATAATGATGATCATTTAATTTGACTGCGTTGATTTGTAGTTCGAATAACACGACCAACAGTCAGCCGGTCAGCATCAGAATTGTACTTGTTTAGAGCTTATATCTGGAATTTTCGCTCAGTAGTTGAGTTTGCGGGTACAAAACACAAGGCCCATATTTCTCGCATCTCAAGCAATGTTATACATAATGTGTTGATGTATTTTAAATTTTAAACCCAAATTCTGATGCATTCAGCTCTTTTGCCTTTCCGATCAGACGCAAAATGAATCCAAATAAAGACAAGAGCATAAGGAAATGTGCACGGACGCTGTCCGTCTTTTTTTTTTTTTTCGTTTTGGTATTCTCAGCCACATTTGTTCAAGACAGATAACTTTTGTAAGCAAAGGAAAACGCCCTCTACCACCCACACTACCCCATCCACAAAACACAAACCCTCTAACACGTCTGGAGTGAAAATGTGTGTGCTGTTCTGTATATCCTGTTGGGAGGGTTGAAACCACCCCAAACCCAACATCCCTAGCAACATCTGCCGATGACACCCCCTGCACTACACATATATGCTGCAGGGGGATGCTGGAACACATAGTCACCACCAGGGAAAATAGTGACCACCCTCTGGCAGTGAAAGTATCCCTGCCAGAATAGCTATGCACAGTGCTCTGGCGGTGTTAAAAATAAGGATAACGGGATAGGACAGATAAATCCACGCAAGGTGTGTGCAGCAATGGGACACAACTACACCCCTATTCCGTTTAATTGGAGATTCCCAGCCAAATCTGCAGCTCTGTTAATTCGGAGAAATTGCCACACTGCTTGCTCTGCTGTTGAGATTAAATATTTGAAACAAAACGAAATTATGCAGGATGAGTCCGATTAGTGCTGAAGGGTTTGAAGAAGAGTGAGTCCAGGGGGAAATACAGACAGGAATATGTTTTTCCATACCAGAGTATTTCAGTAGAAACATGTGTACATCTCACAACTTCGAACTCTTTCAATTTTTTTTTTGTTCAGTGATCTCTATAGTCAAGTTGTGTCGCGCAGATGTGGAAAATCTTTAAGCGGATTTTAATATGGAAAGCTATATTGCAGGAAACTGAACTTCAAAATGAGAAGAACAGTTTCTACTCTTGTATAAAAACCTCTTCACGAGAAAAAGTCTGAAATCTGAGGAACACAGAGTACGTGACACGTAACGTAACGTAAGCGGAAACACATGAAGGAATCCAACCCCACGTTGTGCCATACAGAAATAAGCAGGTTATAGGAACAACAGAAAAAACAAGTAAGGAAAAACTAATTATATTTGGCATAAGAAGGGGCCTGTGAAATTAACAAGAAACATTTCATGAAAGAAAAAATCTTCCGACATGGTAAAATAGCATTAAATGTTTATCCTATTAGTTTAATAGAGAATATAATGGATTATTTACGTTGTTGAGTAGACTAACTCAAAGCTGCAAATTAAAACGGAAAGATGACTTTGAACTGTACACCAAAATAATAAAGCGAATGGATGGGACCTACAGAGACGAATGTATTGTCAGCTTGACAGTAGAAGCAGAGTTATCAGCTTCAGGCGACACCACTGATGCACATAGCACTTCATTCATCGTCACATTCAACGTCCAGGTATAGTGTGATTTGAACTGTCCCGGATTTAAAATTCCACAATATCCTTGCTTTTTCTTACCTGTTTTTTGCCCACATTGCAATTTATTATTTACCTTCCCGTAATCTTTCCAGTTCTGCTCTAAGTGCGATATCCATTTCTGTTTTGTGAATTTATTTAGCTCTTGTAATCTGTTCACTTTCAATTCTTATCGCATTTCTTGATTTGTTGTCTTTTTTCACGCATCTTTCATTGACCAAATAAATTTAATTACTGCTAATTTTGTTGAGCTTGTCTCCATTTCACACAGACACGTAAACACAAGCAGGCACACACACACACACACACACACACACACAAACATATATTTATATATCACTCCACTTTGAGTGTATTTTATAAATTTCTCTTCCAATTCAGAACTGCGCTCTTCTGGGTTGTTACGCAGCCAGTAGTGATAATTTCCTACTGTAGTTGCAGGACAACCGATCGGTCACATCTGCAGGAGTCAAGAATCGAAGAATTCGTTTAGAATCTTGACCCCTGCAGATGGGACCGATAGGGTGTCCCGAAACGTCGGTAAGAAATTATTACTACTGGCTGCGTAACAACCCAGAAGAGCGCAGTTCTCTTCTACTTCGCGGCGGAATCCTGCCTTCTCTTCCCATTATCATTTTCAGAATCCGTTTTGTATTCTGAAATGTGGGAGTAGAAGACAAAGTCACACGCCACTTTGAACCACGTACGTTTGATTTTTTTACATAATGAGTTAAAAGTTCTAAAAGTAACGTCCCACCCATAACCAAAACTCGTAGGAGTCACTCTAGAAACAGAGAGCGATAGGTCATTGTTGCGGTCATTTGGTTGTATTACTGCAGGATCCGCTGCAGCTATTTTGTGCGAATCAACAAGTTTTCATTCGCATCACAAAAATACATGGAAAAGTACCATAAGGGCAGACAGAGAAATAATTTATCATTCGCTTCTTGTTGAAGCTTGAAGCGCCCCGACCACCGCTCTAACCACCATGGCCACAAACTAACCGCGCTTCGGCTATTCATCTCCTGTGCCAGTACATACTGCTGAGAAATCTAAAACAGTTCCCTGGTCTGCAGGATTCATCTTGGCCGATGGATGTAAAACGCACTGTCTTCGTTTTCGATATTTGGCGAATCTTTTCTTCTGGGTTATTCCCCGGCTTCTGAATTTCATATGCGAACGTTTCGGAATACTCTGACTGTTCCATCTTCATACCCGCCCGCCTATGATGATGGAACAGACAGACTGTTCCGAAATGTCGGTACATAAAATTCAGATGCCGGGGAATTACCCCGAAGAAAGCATACAGCATTCAGAACACGTCGAAACTCTGAAATCAAGAAATATTTCCTTCACCTTTATTCAGCAAGGTATTTGCAGTATTGATGAAGATGAGCTCAGTTGACAGGTCGCACTCACACTGTATCGAATACCATTCGCTGTATAAATATTGTGTCGACTTTGTCTTTCGACTACAGTGCAAAAATGCACATTGGCGGAAAATTACAAGATTCTATCCAAAAATAAAAGTGGAATTGACATCTCAATTGGCGATTCCTAAATTTTTGCAGTTCGTGATTTTGTCTCTGCTCTGTACCGCCTGTGGTCAGAACTGTAAAGCAATCCCTGTTCATACATATTACAGGCCCAAGGTGGTAAGGTTGTCAGCCCTACACCCCTGCCGCTTTAACCCCCCAGGAAATATTCCTGATACTAATTTCTCTTAGAGGCTGATTCGACCCCATGGACATAGTGCGGCCCGAATAAAGTTAAGGAAAATTCTAGTGACACCAACGGGAATCGAACCTTCCGGCTTGTGGCGCAGTTCTTCAACCAACTGCGCCGCCGTGTGCGCTGTATATTGCATAAGATAATCGTGCTATACATAAAGTGAAAGTACATAAGGAATAGAGAGCGGAGAGTGGCGAGCCAGAAATGCTTTATGTACAGATGCTCTGAATTGCTAAGATTGTGTACGTGCTTCTGTGGTAAAGGTAAAGGTAAAGTGTTCCCGTTACAGGCCCGGTGTGGCCCAGAGGATGGGTAGAGGTATAGCTCTACTCTTCCATGACCGCGGCACTAGAAGGGAGTGAGTGGTCAGCAGCACGCCCTGGCCGCACTTTATCCCCGGGAAAGACCCGGTACCCATTTTACAGGAGGCTGGGTGGGCCCCAGAGCCAGTCTGGACGGGCGGAAAATCTCGTCCCCACCGGGATTCGGTCCCGGAGCCTCCAGCCCGTAGTCAGTCGTTATACCAACTTAGCTACCCGGCCCATGCTTCTGTGGTAGACGATTGAAATATGAGAATGGAGAATTGGTGGAATGATTGTGACAGACGATACCGCTAGGAAGACGCAGGTAAGAAGGAAAGACAAATCTGGAGGAACTCCTTGTTGCTGCTAATCGTAAAAGGATGTAAGAGACTAGCAGGAGACACGGACATCTGGAGACGAACTGTTGAAGAGACCAAGACCCGATGCGTCCTGTCGCTTCAGTTATGAGAAAGAATACGAATAAGATACTGACAGGGAAGTACCGGAGTACTCCATAACCCTTCCGAGTGATGTTTTGTTCACCACATGTTCCACATGGACTGGCTTTGTAGTGTGAAACCGTGTAGTTCTGTGTAAATCCCACACGACAGTAACCCTAATGATCTGCATCTTCACAGCCTCTAATGTGATGATTTTCGCTGATATTGCAATCGGAATATGATGCCAGCACTTGGCCTCGCGATGACCGTTTTTATCTACCAAATTACGCGGCGTCCTACAGCATTCCGCCGTGAGAACTCATACGTGTTGTTTGAGCGTAGATTGGCAATATCGACACACACAGGCTTGCGGTCGGCGATATTCAGTATTAGTAAAGGGAAATCTTAACGCCTGATTTGTAAAAGGTAAAGGTAAAAGTAAAGTGATCCCGTTACAGGCCCCGTGTGGCCCAGAGGGTGGGTAGAGGTATAGCTCTACTCTTCCATGACCGCGGCACTAGAAGGGGGTGAGTGGTCATCAGCACGCCCCGGCCGCACTTTACCACCGGGGAAGACCCGGTACCCATTTTACAGGAGGCTGGTTCGACCCCAGGGCCGGTCTAGACGGGCGGAAAATCTCGCCCCCACCGGGATTCGATCCCGGACGGTCCAGCCCGTAGTCAGTTACTATACCTACTGTGCTACTTGGCCCACAATGCCTGAGTTGTAGTCTGATTAATTCACTTCTGATGTTTATGAGGTCAGTATAGACTGACGGCATTAACATCCATCTCACAGTGTAACACAAACAGATTACCTGTTTTTAATGTTTATTACGCTACATGGCATCTTTGTAGTCAAACGTATTGCTAATAACAAAAAACAGTAGCGCATCTTTGACCTTGAATTTTCAGTTACGACAGTTAATGTCACCGCAGACATAACATTTCTTTGTGTCAGAAATAGTGTTTCCTTGCATTCCTTGAAAAGCTATTTGGATTGAGAAATTATCGCGTCACCTTTTCAATCTTCGTCCTCGTATTTTATGTCCTGCTTTCTTTTCTTTCCAATAGGCAGTTGCTGAGAAAGGCAACTACAAGCTTCTGTTGCGGATTTTTTCAAAGTTAAGGTAACATTGGAGTTGCTAGCGCTGAGCACTATATTTATCTGATAAGTTTCGGACTATGCGACTTTACTTCAACCTTTTTAGTTGTTTCGGACATAAAACCTACGGAGAAATTGACTGACTGGCCTGCAGGATATAATCCCACTGTCTGTCACATTCCTATCGGAATCCTTATCCTTTCTGTTTAAGATATTTCGAACATTCTTTTACAAGGCAATTTTGCCGGAGTGTGAAGAAAATAACAAACCGAGAGAGAGAGAGAAATAAAGAAACTGCTTTGCAAATTGTTGCATGAGGTGTAATAATAATAATAATAATAATAATAATAATTTATTCCCAATTTTAAGCTGCGAACTAAAAAATAAATGTGGAATTTTTTGAAATATAATTGAGTGAAACCACTTGAAATTTGAATTTAAATCAGGGCCGTTGAAAAGTTGTGATAAGGGTGCAGGATTCGAAATTTCTGGGACGACGGGCTTTGGCAAGTTCGACCAGTGTTCGGTTGCTGGTAGAAGCAGAGGACCATCTCTTTGACTGCGCGTCCATACTGTTGCCTGAGATCATGTAACTTCCAGTCTGGTCGGCACCGCTGTTTCTTTACACTGAACTCAAGCGCCCGGACATTGAAGTCGACTGCCCGTTTTATCTTGCGTAGAAGTGAAGAATGCAGACGGCCATACGTTCATTTTTTCACACATCTTAAAAGCACGATGCCCAAGCACAAGGTCGATTTCAATTTACTGTTATAATCTTGAAGTTTCCATTTTATTAATTTTGTAACTTCAGCGTACATAATAAGAGACTCCCTGAGGATGATCTATAAACACCGAAACGTGTAGCAGTGCATAATAAATAGATAAAGCAAATCAGTCCCATTACAGGCCCGAGGTGCCCAGAGGGTTCCAGGAAGTTAAGGTTCCCAAGTTACGTGACAATGGCCCAGGATGGTGGTGAGGTTGTCAGCCTTACGAACCGGCCGCTTTTACCTCCAGGAAATACTCCTGGTACTCATTTCTGTTAGAGGCTGAGTCGACCCCAGGGGCCATAGTGCGATCGGAAGGATTATGTCAATGAAAAATTCCAATGACACTTAAGAAACAGATACAGGTGATATATATTGTGCATTTGTTGGACAGATGTAATAAAAAAACTATTAGTATGCTTCCAGGTGTCATGTTAAGCAGGTGTTTGCTTCGGTAGACAGAAAAGAGTGAAGTCAATTTGCCACCACTGCGCTGCCTGATACCAAATTGCACATTTTTCAACCAAACAGATTTTATTCTTTTGCTTCCTCGAAACTTCCTCCGGCCTTCTTTTCGTTCCTTTTACACATGTTTCTTTTCTGTACGCAGCTATTTTATTTTATCATTTTTTTCTCTTTTTCACCTCTCTCTTCGTCTCCTTTCATTCATCTTGACTGGCAATTGAGTCTCTGACGAACCACAAAGCTTAAATCTGAACCCCCTCAAAAAATGGGGAGATGGAAGCGATATATATAGGGCCATATATAAAGAAAATATCAAACGTGAGTGGAAATTTGAAAGTAGCTGAACAAGAAGCCAGCTGCGTCCTTGTTGGAGGATTTCCACACTCACTCGCACATGCCTATGGGGTACACGAAATGGAAACAACGCTGTGGGCTGTTGGGGTCTCTCTGAAGAAGCGAGTGCATTTGTTCCTCACTTTTTCGAATTTTGTCTTTTAAACCAACAGAAGACGAAGTCTACTTTCAACTCACGTTTGAAATACCAAGATGTATATGTTCTGTATTATATCTACTATAAACGGCGGGGCTGTTCTTAAGAGTTGCAATCGGTGGTCCACGTTTCTGGATTTATTTAACCGATTTCCAACATTTGCGCTAGTTATATTGCTTTCATCGGCAGGATGAATTTGAAGTGGCATTGAAGAAAGTCGAAATTGCTTTCCGAGCTATACGTGAGAATTTTCATTGAGGATATGAGGAGAATAATAAAAATGTTATTCAGGTAGATCTATATATATCTGGTCTTCGATCCCAGAATCGAACCCAATTCTTCCCACTGCACATTGCTGTCTGTGGTCACCGTACCATGCTTTGAGCTTGATCACTGACGTGAACAATTTAATGACACAACTCACCCAACCGAGGTGTTTGGTTTGAATAGTACCCACTTCGAATTATATTACAGAAATTCTCTCACCCCCCCCCCCCCATTTTTGCAGAGACACTAACTGTCATGACGCGTCTTCGTGAACAAATATTGAGACTCTGCCTTAAAACTGGCCACGATTGCTTTGTTGCATTCTTCCCGATTTTATTGTTTGCTCTTTTCGAATCACTCAAACCTGTGGAGGAGTGTTGGGTACTGACAGCAATTCTTATGATCACACTTAAAATCCACTTAAATGGAATTTAATGTCAGATATTGTTTAGGTCTGTCTGACAGAAAAATATCACCTCCTGAAATATTAAATACATTGAGTCGAGTTGTAATGAATTGGACGTCTCAAATAAGGGTGAAAATGTGTTGGTTTTGAGGCGTACGGTCTTCAATTTCTTATACCTGAGAATTATTAACATGTGATTTTCCACATAAAAATAAACACAAAAAAGAGATACCTTATTGACAGCTGATACTTTTTCAGCGGCTCGAGAAATCCTCAGCCTTATCCGGAACTCAAATATGCATTACCTTGCTCTCAAAAGCCCGCCACTGGATCTTACCTTGAGCAGAATGATCCATTCGACGTAATATAATATTATATAGTGTACATCAGCACAATCACTTTATTACATAAGATAATACAAGGCTACATGTTTCGACTATAACCTAGTCATTTTCAGGCCTATATTAACATTTGTGTTACCAGATGCTGTGCACACTTTGGGATCCCATCGTGTTTACATTCGTGGAATATGTCTAATTGAAACATTTGTCTAAAAGGTGTGATGTGCAAATACAGGATTGGTGTGCATAGAATCTGGTAATACAACTGTTAATATAGGCCTGAAGATGACTAGGTTATAGTCGAAACATGTAGCCTTGTATTACCTTATGTAATAAAGTGATTGTGCTGACGTACAGTATATAATATTATATTACGTTGAGAGCACATCGTGATGCTTCCATTCATAGATCCATTCGACATTCTGATACGTTACATTGTTACGATCAGTGAGGGTAATACACACTCCTCTCTTTCTCTGAGATCTGCCATTGAATGTTGTAAGATTTTAAAGACATGTGGCTCACTAAAAGATCAAAATGGTTGGAGAATCCGAACTAATGATGAAATACAGGTTATGTCTAGAAAACCAAATATTGTACCAACAGTAAAAGTAAGACGGCCAGAATTGGTAGGCCATGTGGTAAGATGTCTGATGACAGGACCGTAAAGAAAATATTTCTGGGGGAAACCAGAAGGAAGAAGAAAAGCAGGAAGACCAATATAATGTGGCTAGCGTGTATTGCGAATGATCTGAAATGGATGGGTGTCAAGAGATGGAGGAACACAGCAGAAGACAGAACTGAATCGGCTATCATTCCGAAAGTGGCACTGGTTAAGGTGAGGCACGCGGCAGCTACAACCCAGAAGGTCGCGGGTTCGACTACCGATGGTGATATTGGAACTTTTCATTGACTTATTCCTTTTGGCAGCACTAGGCCCTAAGGTCGAATCAGCCTCCAAGATAAATGAGTTCCAGGAATATTTCCTGTGGGGTAAAGGCGGCCTGTTAATAGGCCTGACAACCTTACCACCTCCCTGTGTCGATTGTGATGAAATCTTGGAGCCCCGATCTCCTGGAACACTCAGGGCCAGTAGAGGGATTGCTTTACCTTTTTCCCCACTAGTTAAGCTGTGTCACAGAAGAAGAAGAAGAACAAGAACAAGAAGAAGAACAAGAAGGATGGAGGAGGAGGAGGAGGAGAAGGTGAAGAAGAAGAAGAAGAAGAAGAAGAAGAATGCTTTTCTTCTTTCTCGTATGCGCGCAAATTTCGACTCCAATCTTATTCTCCTTGTCTTGATCCCTCTAATAACACCTGGTGTACAAGTTATGGAACTCCCCGTTAAATATAATTTTCTCCTTCCTCTCCTTACTTTCCCTCCGTGGAGACAAAAATTTCCCCCGGCAACTAGCAGTCACCCTTAAACTGTTAACAGTCGCAGTAACTGTTTTAGGGAAGAGGAAGGTAATGAGTCTTACGTTTTATGCTCAGTTCTATTGTGGTACAGGCTGACATCAAGCGTTAATTTATTTGTGGTGTTTGAATCATAAATGTGTGAGGCATATGTGCAGCCGTAAACGTTAAAACAGTTAAAGGTAAAGGTAAAGCTCGTCCTAGAACAGGCCACGAAGGCCCAGAGGGGGCGTAGAGGTTTATCTCTACTCCTTCTTTAACCTTGGTACTAGATGGGGAGATTGGACAACGCCAAGCCCCCACTGCTTTACCCCTGGGCAAAATACCCGCTACTCATTGTGTAGGAGGGTGGGTGGGCCCCAGGGCCTGTCTGGAGAGTTGCGGAAAATCTGGTCTCCCACCGGGATTCGATCCCCACACCGTCAAGCCGGTAGCAAGTCGCTATACTGACTGAGCTAACGCGGCCCGAGCAGTAAACATAATACTGTGCTTCAATAAGCCATATCCAATGAAGGCGCACGGAGTTATAGAGGCATACCTCCACTCATTCTTAATCTCGGTGCAGGTGGAGGTGATTGGTCAGCTTCACGCACAGGCCGCTTTGACTTCGGAAAAGACAAAGAGCCACAGAAACGGTCTGGAAGCTGCAGACAACAGTAAAACCTCTTCCGTCCTCTGAGAACCGAACCCATTTTCTTACATGTCGTCTAGCCTTAGTGTATTTGCTCTACCGACTGAGCTATATCGGATCCTTATCATTATAAACAACGTGAGTTGTGTATAAATTAGTTACACACCTAAGCACAGTATGAGATTGTTTGGTTTTCCTGTACACATATTGATATATTTCTCAGTTTCGCAGTGTTTGTACTTCGAAACTCTGACAGTATTTGAAGCTAGTTTACAGCACATACAGACTTACTGCTGTTCCTTGACACTTCTATTTAAGTTCTAAAAACATTGCTTAAGGAGTCCAAGTTGAAGCCATTCGCTTGTACTGACATTGTTCCAGGTACACACCTGATGTCGATTGCTTAAGCCTAGCAGTGGGTCCCGTGTGTTGGTAGTCTGTTTCTGCTGCTCGGTAATTAATGTTGAATAAGGGTCTGTTATAGGAGAGGGTAGTAGTTTATTCATTTCCACTTGTTCTAGTAAGCGGATGTTTTTTTCAGTGTATTCTTCACGTCATTCCCAGATCAGGCTAAACATAATGAAATTATTCAGGGAATGGAAACAAAGTGAAATAATACCACACGTTAAAGAATTAGCAGTTATAATCTGTGGTTAATAACCCACATCACAGGAGCCAACTTCTCAGATTTCCAAATATATTGAAATTTCACGGTGGTCTAAAAGTATTCATACTTACAGAGGGATATATTAATGCTGCTCGCAGCAGAAAGTGGCGTTTTTATTGATGTTCTGCCTGTAAAATTACAACCACAAGCCTCTAAATATTCATTGTACTTACTGACATTGTTTGCATTAGTAATCCACATTTCTATTCCACTCTAAGGGATGGTAAATTATGTCATTTTAAAGAATTTTAAAATTTCCTGTTTTTGTACTTTTTTAATATTATTTTTACCAGCCGGCATGTTCATTGGTGCCCTTGAATTTTTTCTTTTGTGTCATAAGTTATAACGAAACGTCATTTTTATGATATTTGAAAATTAGATCTCATTATGGATTACAGTTTAAGAGAACGTGTTTGCAGGGGATTCGTTGTTGCCCTTCAAAAGCTGATATTTACGTTCTTGTTGCTTGTGGTAGGCCTACATATTACAGTGTACAGTCAGCTGTGACGTACAATCTTTTGTACAGTTTTTTGTATTCTCATATTCAAAGATAATAGTGTGATCACCAGTGAAGAGTAGGATAGTTCAGAAACCGTTTTGTTTCTGTTTAACCTGTCTCTATGTGCATGTGTGTGTGTGTGTGTTGTTGTTGTTGTTGTTGTTGTTGTTGTTGCTGTTGTTGTTTTTATAAATTTCCTTAATGTTACTTCGTGATAATATTACATGCAGTATCTGAATTAGAACTTTCTTATTCCTCGTATTGTAACAAATCTTCGCCATCTTATGTATTTATGTGCTATATCCCAATTTTATGCAGTTACTAAAAGGTAAAAGGTAAAGTGATCCCGTTACAGGTCCGGTGAGGCCCAGAGGGTGGGTAGAGGTATAGCTCTACTCTTCCATGACCGCGGCACTAGAAGGGGATGAGTGGTCAACAGCACGCCCCGGCAGCACTTTACCCCCGGGAAACAGCCGGTACCCATTTTACAGGATTATGCAGTTACTAACGCCTTATAAAGCATTGCTACATGTATAGCTTATCAGCGCACATTTCATGTCAAGCACCTGTCAAGAACGCGAACAAACAATGTAAGCCGTATTCCAATTATCTTCTCTCGACAAAAAATTCTTCGGTTTAAATGTCCATCTTCACGGATCACAACAAAGCTACTAGAAATACAGTTCCTGAGCTCCGTGCGAACGGTGCACGTCCTATTTGGATCATACTGCTGCTTCCTGGCACCGTCAAAAGCTGACTTTTAGCCCTTCACGGTGTCCGATGCAACCCGAACTATCACAGTTCAAAAATATCTGTATTTACGACACTGCACTCGTGAATTGCATACACAAAGTGACAACGACATCGCTCAGGATCTGCGGTGTCTGGATCGTAATATTATCCGTTATAAAATTGAGCAATATTTTACCATCATGTTTTATGTATTGTGCAGGTCAATCTTACATTTTACACTATGTTTACCGTTAAACTTTCACTAATGATCTTGATACCTTAATAGTACATTCCTTGCCATATCTGATGATGGCCGTTTAAGCCAAAGTATTGTGCATCGATAGTAAATAAATGGACTGTTGTGCACCCTGCTGATTGAATTCCCTGATGCGCTGCAGAATGCTGTACTAATGTGTTATACAATCAAGACACCGTCTGCTGCATCCACACTTCTTTATTCGTCATACAGAGGCAGCATATTTTCTGTGAGCAGAAATATTTTTTGGTTCTTGGCCTGCCGCAGGGCTGACCAGCACGCAATTCTCGGTCACCTGAATAATTTCAGTAATACAGTATAACAGACATCACATAATATTTTTTATCTCAGTGTACAGAGGCTGTGTACTGCAATTTTGACCAACTGATGATGCGTACATGTGCTCGAAACATGTAGAGGCATGAAATAAACGTACTGTAAAACAAAAATCTTGTGCATCAAGTGGGTTAATTGCTGAGATAAATATACTGAGATGCACGGTCAGCAAAACGTAAAACAAAATCACATAATATGTCTACGGAACTCAGTATGGGAACTTTATTAACGCATGAAACGTTTACAGACTATGCACGTCGCTCATCACTTGTAAGACAGCACGCAGTAAACCAATCATTGCTTGTGTTTTATCCAGCTTAGTATGGCTTACTGCCTTCTCATTCAACCTTACATTTGGCCTAGCTTATTGTTTGTAAATAACAGCCTTCAAGATAATTCACCCTCCCCCCCCCCCTTTAGATGTACATATACACATTTGCAGCACGTAGGCGAGTCCTTGACGAATTATGTGGCCTTCATGTGGGTTGTCATTGTCCAGCCCTGGCCTACTTGATGAGTTGCGCGGATATCAGGCAGTCACATACGGTTCCTGAAAGTCAGATTCCACGAGAATGGTTCTTGGCAGAGAAGAACAAGATGAGTGCAGGGAAATAAAAGAGAGCTCATCTTCAGAACAATGTTCGCACTCGTTCCTTCCATTTGGCCCTTGTGTTATATGTTCTTTCTTCTTGGCTCCATTACCACACTGCATTCATCTTTCTATTTATTCTTTTCATTAGCTCATCACACGCACACACACACACACACTTACATGTGAAGAATATTCTCATCTCAGTAAAGTACGTCATAAATTTAGAAAAATTCCATCAAGCCTTCCGCCCCAATAAGAAAGACTTAAAAAAGTGAAAGAGCGGTGGTACCTGGCCATATTTATTGCAACTGGAGGACTTCAATAGGAAGCCTAAAGTGTGGTATTGAAACTGAAACAGGTTAGGGTGTAAAGTTCGTGAAATTAACATTCAAGTTGATAGCTCATTTTAATTGTATTTTAGGTAATGTAAATATGGATGGAGTGGAAATCGATTATTTTGCAAGCTGTTGTAATTAGGTGTGAAATGTTATCTCACTTTAAAGGAGGGACAACTGTTACAGATATCTCCAAAAACAAGGTGCCCTGGACACTGTTTGAAGGTAAGGACGATATCGCAAATTGCCATTAGAGGATTTCATCCACGCAGATCGCCTTTTCATGGTTTGATAGCTTAAAAAACACAGAGAAAACTAAAGTTATAAATCTTCTCGTTATCTGTTTGTCCATTTTCTTCAGTCATTTTCTGTTTTTAGGTCCTCCGAAAGAACAAATACTCTCTTGCGGCACCCCCCCCCCCCGGGCAGTGTCCCAGAAATTCAGATACTCGACTGTACCGCGGCAGTAGCCTCAAATCTCGCGAGTTTCACTTCCCTGATAAAAAGGGGAAATATTTTAGAAGTTTGTATTTCTATATATATGTTTGTGTTTATTAAATAGAATATTCTGAACTGAACTGATAGCACATTTTCCCCAAATGAACCTCCAATCGATTTTATTACTGTGTATCATTTTGATTTGGTGCTGGCTTTCCCAAGTATTTTAAATTTATTACATTTGAAAATAATTATTATCTGTCTCCTCATAAAGACAGGTTCATGCTTTCTGATGCTCTGATATTAACACGTTATGTTTTCTGCGCCCATTTCTATAGGAAACCCCTTGCTAGGTTCTAGTAACTTGCTGTGCTTCTCTACATAACGCTGTCATTATATCATATAGAACTTCTCTTCGTGACACTATCAGTCGAGCCTAAAGGCACTCAGAATATTCATGACGAATGCAATACAGTTCATATTAAGGTGTGTTAGTGTGGCAATTGTATGTTTCATACTCCCGAGCATATATCGTGCCAGGTCTGAGGTTTCGAGGACATAGGCGTGGAAGGTAGCTAGATATTACCTCCTTTTACGCTCTGAAACAAGTCTTCATTTAAATTTCAGATTGTGACAGTAGTGAATGGAAATATACACACTTTTTGAATTTTTTTATGTTTCTTGGTTTATTTTTATATCTTTTTGTTTTCGCGTTACGGTTTATGTTAAAGCGATGTATATGTATGTATGTATGTATGTATGTATGT
>Ga0136643_10006726_pt1 | contig 16494 bp, 5 predicted proteins | sample TergutLab28metaG_FD_96883 | JGI IMG/M metagenome (GOLD analysis project Ga0136643, IMG submission 96883) | Labiotermes labralis P1 segment gut microbial communities from Petit-Saut dam, French Guiana - Lab288 P1 (version 3) (version 3) | ecosystem: Host-associated > Arthropoda: Insects >... | reverse complement strand
GGACGGGCGGAAAATCTCGTCCCCGCCGGGATTCGATCCCGGACCGTCCAGCCCGTAGTCAGTCGCTATACCAACTGAGCTACCCGGCCCACGTGAATACTTTAAAGTAGTAGTCTAAAATGAAGTTGCAGTTGTGGGTATCTACAGGGCGACTGATAAAGCAGCTGGTTGCTCGTACCGACACTTCGCGCTCCAGGTGATGTGTGGGGCTGTCCACCGGGCTACCACCTCCTCTCTTCACCCTCTGCTGCCACTCCTTCAGCTGACGCAACATTTTCAACATGACGAAGGGCGCAGTCTCCAATATCTCTGCAAGTGTTGCAGCTATGTGCGTGCATTCACAGCGCTTCGGTTTGCTGCATCATGCTACCCACCGTGAGCTGATCTGAACAGGACGATTGCGACAGTCCCTCGTAACAATGCAGTGACGTGCTACCAACGTTGCCAAAATGCCGCAATAAACACATTAGTGTACCCAATACTGTTACACATATAGAACTACATTACTCCCCGATGCAGTCCAGAATCATATGTTCAGATCCTGATCGGGTCGAGATGCTGTTCTTCCCCTTTTTTTGCAGTGTCTTTGCGATGGGAATGCTACGTAATGCCCAAGAAAATAAATAAAACACAAAATTAGCTGCATATTAAAGTACGAACGGTTTAAAAGCACTGATTAATAGTAATAATGATAATAATAATAATAATAATAATAATGTCATGGCGCTACAGCCCGCAGTGGGCCACGGCCATGGTTGAGACTTCACGATCACATTCAGACACACCACACTCGACAGGTCTCCTCTGGACGAGTAATCAGCCCGACGCAGAGACCTGTATCTTACAAAACACAACACTCACAAAAGACAGACATCCGTGCCCCCCGCGGGATTCGAAACCGTAATCCCAACAAGCGAGCAACATCAGACCCACGCCTTCGATCGCGCAGCCACTGGGATCGGCAATAATAATAATAATAATATATTCATTCTTCCAAATTATTGTGGTCACAGGTTTGCTTTTAGACAGAGGCATGAGGCAATAACTATAAGGAACATCTTGTCCCTTGGCCGAGCATGAAAATAAACTGATTCTACGGAAACATAACCTCAATCGCTGAACACATTAATGAACTGCTTGCAATGCTTGTGGGTTATAGAAGCCTTAAATAAAAGGCAAATTTTTGCTGAACTACAGATACCATTGTTTAGATCGCACTGAACACACACAAAACTGCCTGAAGTTGCACGAACACCATGCTAGAAGTAGCAGACATAGCTACACTGCAAATGTTCGCGTGGCAAATGCGCTCTTTATAAATATATTTCTAAACTAAGCATGTTTAAGCAGGAAGTATCATGTAAGCAAAGCAATAACGCATCGTCAAAGTAATTCTGATTTCCATGGCAATGAAATGACGGCTGCACTGTGAACTACGTCACAAGCGGAAACGACAATACTCTTACAGCAAACATAAGTAACAACCACGAAAGGGGGGATCCCCAATCAGTGTCGTCATTATTTTTCGAAGGCTGACTTACCAGGTGGTAGACATAACGTGACATTGGACTGTGACTATTCAAGTCAGCAATTGGTAAACGATGGTCCTATCTGTTTCTGACGTTAGATAACCGAATATTCTGTAAGAAGAATTCAAAATTAGAAAACTGAGAAAAGTACGTTTATTTTGTTGGCTATTTTCGTAGGGAAATTGACAGCTGCCCTTGGACATACACGTCACAGTTCCAGTACACAGTTCCAGTACACACCGCTATGTGTCGTGGCTGAAGTTTAGTGGAGGCTCCCTCGTTTCCAGAACGTACGGTCAGAGGGTGCACTTAACCAGCGCTACGGCAACTGTCTCACTGACTATTTGGAAGGATGAAATACGAATTTGTTCCGATATAATCGCAAACATGTCCTGCGGTGTATCTAGGTCAGAATTTAAGGGCTGAGTACTATCGAGCTAAATAGTCCGTAACAATGTGCAATTTTCAAAATATTTTGAAACAAGGTCAGACATACTTATTAACGCAGAGCATAAGGATAAATGAAGCAGCAATTCCGTTTTACACAAAACCGAGCTATAGCTGAAACGAATTATCATCGCTGCGTTCCACGTTCAGTGTACGTAAAATACGTGCTGAAATATGTATAAGGGTAGGCTTCTTTTCGAGCACTCCAGTTCCCTACCGGCAGTCAACATTCCACTAGTTTCCAGGGGCTGGTACAATAGGTCACAGAGCCGACAGTCTCCGGTTCATAATAATAATAATAATAACTTTTTGAATTTTACATTTTGAAGACCGTGCATCGTGATATATCCTTATAATAAAACCAACGAGAAGCACTAGTTTCACAAATTTATTTTTGGAATAGGATTCTCCATGCTTCGGATAGTATCTCTGTCCATCATCAGGAGTCTAGCACTGTACACACAGCAATACATACAAGTTATGCTGATTGCTTACTAGCGGGAGCTCCCGCTAGTAAGCAATCAGCATAAATTGTATGTATTGCTGTGTGTACAGTGCTAGACTCCTGATGATGGACAGAGATACTATCCGAAGCATGGAGAATCCTATTCCAAAAATAAATTTGTGAAATTAGTGCTTCTCGTTGGTTTTATTATAAGAATAAAATAACAACATTAATTGAATTATTACTTATTAACGTGCTGAGTCAACCGATGAGTGGCCCACAAAAGCAGTACCACAACATCCAAACACAAATAGCAAAGGACAATAAACAGGACATTCATGAAACAAACACAAACAGAACAAAAGAATACTTAATTAATTAGCACATATGATAATGCCATATCCTAGTAGGATACTTTACTTTCTGAACACCACTAAAATTACTACCGAAGGAAACTGCGGCAGTGGCACACCTGGCGGAGAGGTAATTTTTGAAGGATGAACTAACTTGAAACAAAGGAAAGTCTCGGAGGTTCTGAGTGGGAACTCGAATACCAAGTATGTCCGTGGAAATAGGACAGGATTTAGCACCCCCTAAAAATTTATAGCAAAAACTGCGTCAAATTTGTTTTTTCTCTCATACAAGTTGCGTGAATTAAGAAATTTGAATCGCTGACGAATCAGATGACACGAACGAATTTTAAAATGTCATGAAGAATAAGATACTTGACAATTTTTAAATTTTGAACAGAAAGACTGTAAAGCAAACTCCCATAACTGGAACTTACGGAAGAACAAGAAGTATAATTAAAGGGAAAAAAGCGGACAATAAGAACGTACGCATACATAGGAGCCTGTGACTCAAACAGCTAAGAAATAAATTTCAATATCGAGTATATAAGTCGTAATTATTAAAAAACTGGAAATTTGTTTATCAATATGAACACAGGTAGACAGCTATATAAAGAGCTTGAGATACGGCAGCATTAACCCTAATATAATATCAGCTGCTTGAGATACGGCAGCAGTAAACCTAAAGGATTACCACCTAAGTTTCCTTATTCAAACAGATGTATGTATAAGAGAAAATATTTCCCTGCTGTATAAATTTTAAAGAATTAGACTCGGGTAGTGTGATGATGCGTTTAATTCAGTGGCAGAAGATTCATGGTAGTGATCAATAGTATTTGGTAAAATTAATCGGCATCCAATAAAAGTTACAAATAAAACAAAATCAAGCAACGTCCTGATCTAAACCGAGAAAATAAACGAAGACAACTGAGAGATGGTAAACCATATTTCCAAGTAAAAAGACGAAATTATGTTCATGAAGCATATACATTCGCAAAAGAAACCGAACAGCAACGACGTACAAAAGAGGCGACAATAAAATCAACAGTCCCGTCAGCAAAACGTGTGGTGTCAAGGCTCTACACAAGTGGCTGACAAAAGGCAGCATGACACACTGCCCGCATACTTCGAAGTGCGAATAATAATTCTTCACGAATCTTGCAGCTGAGGTGCAAGTAGACCTCTCACTCAGTGATGCAGCCTTTACGGCCCAGGCGACCGGACTTGTGAATTACACGTCTAAGAAAAACGCAAAACTCACAAATTTTTACGTAATTAAAACCTGTAATTATAAATTAGATTAACTAAAGTAACACCTGGGAGAATAACAATTATAATTATTTCAACACGAGCCACTTTAATCGCTGAAACTGAGACAACTATAATAAGTCCAAAAACGAGTCACGTGACTGGAAGAAGAAAACAGTGTATGGCTGGGATGTGTTCTCTGTCGGATATTGACTGAAAAAGCAGAGTGAACGAGCGGAAAAGAGCTATGACCTGAGGACAGTGTGTAGATAACAAAACTCAACAACAAAGTGAATTAAATGGCTGGGTGAAGAGCCACAGCCTTGAAAGATGTTTGAAGGTTCTGGAATATTGCAGCAAAGCTTGTATTTAAAATTACTCGATGCGGTTTATAATATATTAGCTGCAACACGCTTTATAATGTATTAGCTGCAACACGCTTTATAATGTATTAGCTGCAACACGCGTATAAATGTAGAGTAACATACAAATTCTGAGTTATGTTTTATTTTCTTCTTTTAGTGTAAATTTACACATCTGAAATAATGCTGTCTGTGAGTAAAACAGCTGTCTCTCTGTGTCAAGGTAACACCTTATTTTTGGAAAAGTGTACGAGCTGTGAGTACTCTACTTAAAATACGACGTGATAACAGTTTTGATCTTCTTTTTCATCTACGTGTCATTTCGTTACATTTCACAGTAAACTTAGCAGTGTGAACCAAAAATGAAACCGTGCAGCAGCTAGATTAGTAACAAAATCTCAATGGTGGTTTCAGAGAGCAGAGGTTACATTATCAGCATACGTAATAATAAAATAAACAGCGTGAGGGTGTTTATTTGCTTATCGTTGGAATGATTATTTACCTTCTTTCATGTCACAGAAATCAGACAGCGGATCTGTTTTAAAAATAATCTACTCGCTCTTCATTGATTCTCGGCCATGTTCGTTTCTGAAGGTCATTCTGCAGCTACGTAAGTCAACATAATTTTTAAACTGAACAGAACAAGTGCCCTCACTGAGGCGTACCACAATTCTAACTGAAAACCCGCTTAACCTTTCAAAGCCTACTGGTTATGTAATGCACCAACAAGTTTAACATTTAACAATTGTATGTTCTGCCCACACAGTATTTAGGTATTTTTTTTTGTTTTTATCTCAGAAAAAAGAGACTTGTGTCACACCATAAACTGATTGGTTTTTATAACCGAGTTGAAAAGTGTTTACTGCGCGGTACGAACTGGGTCTTATAAATGAAGCAGTCTGCGCTTCGTCTGTAAAGGGTTAATGTTGTTGTTATTCTTTGAATATTTCCATAAAGGAAGTTTTAGAAATTCTTATATAAATATATAATGATGTGTCAGTCAAACACAACAAAACTTTATTATGTTTATTATTGTACTAGGGCAACATGTTTCGATTCTTATAGAATCGTCTTCAGGCCCTTCTAAGAAAATAGATCCTTACTTAATATGTTTACAAATGCGCTGTGGGATCCCAAACGCTTACATTCTTGATAAAGCGATGTATAAAATGCATGTGTTTCGGATCCCACAGCTCATTTTTAAACATTTAAGTAAGGATCTATTTTCTTGGAAGGACTTGAAGATGATTCTATAACAATCGAAACATGTTGCTCTAGTACAATAATAAACATAATACAGTTTTGTTGTGTTTGACTGACATATCATTGTATATTTGTGTATGTGTTAAACACCTCGGGATGGCAAACATTAAATTTAGAATTTCTACATTACCGCTTAGACATTCTTACAGTGTTTAACACAATTTGACGTTATGACCTTCTGACGATTCACTACGACAGCACCTCTTTGTGCTCATAAATGTAAGAGGGTAAATTAGTGGGACGTGGCTACCACCAACAGACAAAATTCGGAAATAATTTTGTCTCACATTTAAAAGCGTTGGACCTTCCAGATATTCGACACTCGGAATTTATAAGTGCTGTGAAGTGGCGAAAGATATTCAAACACTTTATTATCCAACTGATGCACCAATATATAATTCGTAGATACAATTAAAATTATAAAAATATTTTAAAATTACTCCGACATGTTTCGGATCACATAGGATCCATCATCAGGGAGCTTTGTACAGTGCTTGGCTAAAATTACAAAACTGGCTCTATCGTGTCCGTTGACATGCATGTGGTCGGTCTTATTGCAGCATAATGTGACCCGGTGTGCGTGTGTGAAGTTCACAGTAGAGGGAGGCACTAAGCTGAACTATACACACGCACATCGGGTCAGATTATGCTGCCATAACACCGACTACGTCCATGTCAACGGACACGATACAGCCATTTTATAATTTTAGCCAAGCACTGTACAAAGTTCCCTGATGATGAATCCTCTGTGATCCGAAACATGTCGGAGAAATTTTAAAATATTTTTTGTACTTTTAATTGTATCTACGAATTATATATTGGTGCATTAGTTGGATAATAAAGCGTTTGAATGTCATTGATGCACGGTGCAAACATGAAGATGGGCGAAAGATATAATAACAAGTTAAGAAATGTACTTCTTAGATTATTTCAAAACTGAAGGGTTAGCAAAAAAACCAGATCACAGAGAGTAAGGTGTCATGGTATGTAGCAAACTCCTCAGTAAGATCAGTTTCCCGGTTCCCAACACGTTCCTGCGGACGGACAGAAGTAATACAGCGAAGTTAACGTGGGAATTGTTATAATTTCTCCTTGTGAACAGGCAATAAACAGCCGCTAGACCCGCGCATGTGGAGTCACTTCTCATACTACGTAGGGCAAAATCCAGACGTTTTAATATAAAATTCGGCACCACACAATTAACCTTTGAAAAAGAAATCAAAACCGAAACGTTCCTACAGCGTAACAAAAAACAATTACATTACAGCACTCTATTCCTCGGAGACATGAAGCAACAAGCCGGTTACCCTGCCGCACATCACTATCACTGGCCGGACGAAGAAGCCACGAAGGCTCTCGCATTACCATGGTACCACATCGCGGGATGAGAGTTCACTACATGTAGCACGGTCAGGCCCCCAAAAAACGGACAACCTTGGCGCAGGCGCAAAGAGGCGATACTTGGCTCATTAATTCAATAGATGTGTATTTCTCGCCGTGTTGAATTCCCGTGCCACACCCCAAGTGGTCATATGAGCCGTAATTACAAATAGGAAGTGATTTCATAGTAGCACCTGTGGTTACTGCAAGAGAAGAGCCGTAGATGAGTGCACGTAGAATACTATCCGTCACAGCATATAGTTATTTTGGAGGATAGGCCCCACAAACAGTAGGCTGAATTAAAACCTTATTTGGGATAAACTGGGAGGAAACGTTGTTGTAATGAGGATTGTCTGAAACTGGAGAAAGAGGCAAATTCTTCTGACACGCTGACAAACCAAAGTGTCACTGATGACTTTTTAACTTCCGCCGTGACTCATGGTAAATATCACTCCTGTCTGTGAGTTTCTGCACCGTGTGATTGTCGGCAGTTACCGACGTTTCGGGTGAACTAGTTTCCTCTATCTTCAGGGTCAGTGCACCGCCTGCCTAATATAAGCTAAGTACAGTTTTACCCTACTGACGTCAACCCTAAAGACTGAGGCAGTAAATTATTCCGAAACGTCGGAGAAAGAGCCCACACCTCCAAGGTGCAAAACCAGAGAGAACATAAATGAATACGACGCATGAAATCGTAAAACGAACACGTACCGGAACGGCAAATTCCATGTTATCCTTTAAGCAATCTACGACCACGACATATAGGGGTCTTGGACTTAAACCTCCATGCATATCCGATGTCGTCGTCACCTAAACACGCAAGGTTCACAATCCGTCTGCCAGCTGCATGGTAACAGCTCGCTGCATTATTTGGACGATAACAGTGACTTCTACGCACTCTGGTGACCACAAGAATTTCCAGTGCTTCTGCACCGGCATAAACTCCAATGAACATCAGTGGAGTTTATTTCATATAACAAATTAACTGAGATTCACGCTTGTAAACAATATCCGTGTTCATGCAGCGGCAATATTATTCACCTATCCGTAACCAGCAGTTCGCCGCATCGGTGCGGCAACTTCTCCGTCATATCCGTTAGGCATGTAGTCTACACAGCATATTGCAGGCGTAAAATAGCAAAGAAACACTGAACACATACCGTGTGTGTGTGTGTGTGTGTGTGTGTAAGAGAGAGAGAGAGTGTGTGTGTGAAGCAATGGGAGGGAGTGTGAGTGAGTGAGCGAGTGAGCGAGTGAGTGAGTGAGCGAGCGAGTGAGTGAGTGAGTGAGTGAGTGACCTGCAACGTAAATAAGAGTAAACGAACAGTAAAGTCTGAACTTTTTTCAGCGCTCTTGATAAATGTTCAAGTCTTGTGGGACATGGACGTCTTGTCGATTGAAATATACCGACACTTCAGGGAGTCAAATTTATTTTATTTTGGAATGATACTCTACACGTTTCGGAAGGTCTTTGCGTCCATCATCAGGCGTTCAAGAATTTACATACAGCAGCAGGCATTTGTCAAACAGATACTGCTGTCTGCTTGCTAGCAAAGCAGACAGAAAGACCGTCCGAAACACGTAGAGTGTCACTCCAAAATAAAATAAATTTGATACATTGGTGCATCTAGTTGGTTTTATTATAGAAATAATATTATGATGCACGGCCCTATGAATGTCAAACTCAGGGAGGTTGCTGCCTCCATCTTCAGCGCTGACCACAAACAGTAACTACTCTACACGATACAGACAGCAATGTCCTCCGAAACGTCGGTAATTATTTAAAAGTTGACACGGTGTCCTACACCAAACAATATTTAAAGTCAGTGAATAAAAGCACAGTAGGTGAATTTATGTGTCTATGCGCATGTTTAGTGTATGATATTCCTGAACAAATGCTGATAAAATTTGGTCAGAATTAAAAATGGACTACGGAAAGTATGTATTGACCACAAAGCGTGACTCATTTTACTGAACAATTGTCCCCATAATTAGTGACATGGGCGCAGAAATGCATGTATATCTTTAGGTAAAGTGCCCTTCTTTTATCCTACTTTATCCGAAACTAAAACATGCAGACAAATGTTCAGTAAATTATATAACATCAAATAGTGAAAATAGTTCGGCGGCTCTCCAGCTGTTACATGAGGGAGAGACAAAAATGGTTGCAATACCCCTGCTCTTATACCTTTTCATTGCAAATGCCACAACCTGGTTCACGTGACCCAACCCGAAGTGCACACCTCAATGTAGTCTGTAACAGCTGTCGGTGTGACTCTAAGCACATCTGTGCGTTCATACTTCCGTTCGAACACCAGGGTTTATAAATAATATCATATGGGGTTACTGTTGTATGTTAAGTCCCAGTACGCAAAGTTAGGGCACGATTTCTTCTTACCACATCCTTTCCAACTACCTGTACTTCACACCCTTTCACTCGATTCTACGTGGTCTGAACCACTTACAGCAACGTTAAATAAAAACAATAATAAGTTTATAACAGAAAGAGGGTTGTCTCATGAACCGTTCATGATGGGAGATTTTCTACATTTTCCCATCAGACACAAATGTCTAAATACTGTCCAGTAACTGAGTGAAACCCAAATGTATTTCCTGAAGTATCCAAAATATCGTATGGCAGGTTGCAACCCGAAAACACTTAACGACCGTGGTCTTTGCCTTCATTAATACCACAGTATTTTATACATGAAGCAGAGGGTTTCCCTTAACATGAAGAGGCCCTGTAATTTGTACACACGGCGAGTATTTATATATCGATTGTTACTGAAACAAGTGAGTGCTGCGAGCGCGCTTCGGTCGCAGACCTGCTGTATCGATTTTGTGCAAAGCCGACTTCTTGCACAGCATGAACTTTCCTCAGACGTTGTATCACCTGATGAATATCAAACACAAAAGTGACGTGAATGACGACAGAAAAAGGGTTGTGACCACAAAGTCAACACAAAACCATAGCACGTTGTCCAGCGGTGCATAACGTTCAGTGTTTAATCTTATACATACGTCGTGAAATTCTGTCATAAGATCTAATTTCATTTATGATATCTCGGCCGAATATATTACAGCAAGTTACATGGAGTCACGAAATACACATATAAAGAAACAGAAACGCCTCCATAATAAAAATCTAAAAAAAAACTGTCGAAATGATGTTTCCCTAACATATTTCAGTGTCAGAGAAAATTTAATAAGAAGAAAATTAAACAATTCCACCACCAATCGCGAATACATGTACCTGTTCTGTAGGCGCTACCGCGGTGACTCTTGTCACTGTCTGTACAGGAAACTGCGTAAATTTGAAATTATGCTGCAAAATGCAGAAAACTTCAAAAGTACACACGAAACGCTCCCGCTAGAATAAGAAATAGACAAAGCTTTCTTGGCAAAAAAATTTACATACTTAACCGAATAGAATCCTTGTCGAGCGGCTAACAGTTCCTCAAGAATTAAAGGAATTCTGCATATTACGCAACCCAGTATTTCACTGCCTGTTGACATGAGCCCAAAATTGGCCACTATTCTTAACCAAATTAATCAGGTACACAGCCAAACAATCCTGTTAATTTAATAACCATTTTAATATCACTTTCTTACCGACACTTAGCTGCTCCAACTGGCCCGTTCTGTCTACGTTTCTTATTAAAACTTAGTACAAATTTCTCCCAAGCGCGATAAAAGTCCTGACAACGCATTCTCTTACATTCTACAATCCTAGAAACTTACAGACAGTATATTCATGCACTTGAATGCAGAGCAAGAAAATTGGCTGAGAGGTAAAGTTACTGCAGTGTAAATTCAAAGTGAGCTATGTGCTGTGTTAACGTATTATGTTACGCAGCTGACCAGTCGGCAGAAAGAAGAGAAACTTGCCGTTGGAATTTACAGTTTTTATCTCTTGTGACAAAGTAACGCAGCTACAATAATGTCTGGAACATCTTTTGAAAGGAGCAACAAATTGGATTTCCTTTCATCTCCGGCGCGTTCAGAAGATAGTGACCTTATCTTCAGCCATAACTCTAGACGACGCGATGAATGATGATGGGAGCGTCCAAATGTGTTTGGAATGTTCTAAAGGGGGGGGGGGGACGCAACCGATGCCAGTCGCGACAATCTAAATTCTGCGCGCGCATGCTCGACGCTCTGTAAGGGACCACGGCAAAGCCACCCCTCGGTTAGATATCACGAAAAATTTAGGCATTTCAGTACTACACCGAAATGGTCTTCAGAGGCCAAGGACCATATGTTGAATGTAGAGGTCATTTCTCTGCGTACATACTGCCCCTAATTTGCAGCAGTTCCTCCACCGATTTACTCTACGTGACACGCTGCAGACGTCACGGTCGAGCAGCTAGAATTTCTGTTCATTTGGTGCGTCTCTGTTTCAAATCGTGGCCCTGCGATCCGCTATCCTGCGATTTTCAGTGGTTTTCTTCCGTCACTCCAGAAAAATGTCCGGACAGTATCTCATGATGAGATGCGACGGCTTCCTCTCACATCATTGATCCTGTCACTAGACAGCATACAGTATGACTTGCTGACATCATCGTTAAACCAGCCACAAACAAGCGTAAGACATAAAATGTATCAAGAACAACCTGCAATTGTAAGAATCTTAGTCTCTGTACTGGGAAATTACTGCCGTTTATCTTCCATTGATTTCCTTAATCGCTGTCGGATCCTCCGATCAACACTCTCACTCCTGCTAAATACGGATGTCACTAGACTCGCCGTCTGAGTTTCTTATTGGCAGCTACCTTGCAACATAACTCTGTGTTTCTTATGCTGCATTTTCTTGCGGTGCAAGCGAAATAAATTTCTTTCCTTCTAAAATTATTATTTCTGTAAGGCATATTACCATTCACATTTGAGGCATAGGGATCGCGTAATACCAACGCCTTACGAAACTGTGAAAGGAATTGTGACACAGAATCGTCTCGACGCCCTTCACTTGTTCTCCTCTTGACATTTTACGATGCCGCTTTTATTATTAACACAGCTACAACATAACGTCGCCTAACTAAACAACCGCATCTACAGCAGTTCCCAGACAATCCTTTTCTCAGCCAACCGAATAAAATTAATAAAACTTGAGGGTTGTTTGACCGTGCATCTTCCTCATGAAATAAAGTGAAATGCCTGCTTGATCTAAATAGGTAATTTTATTGATGCACGGCACCATCCGCACCTTACACACGACCTTCACAGCGGTTCTCAAGACCACCACCCATCCAAAAACTCGGTGCAGAAAACCATATGTTGTAACTCAACATCTAATGCCCCTGATGATGTGCCTATATACCCGAAACATGTCGAGCTAAGAATACATCAATAAAATTACCTAGTTTCCTCAAGTTGGCATTTCACTTTATTCCAAAATTAATAAAAATCTTTGAAATGATAATAGTGTACATGCCTTCAATTATAAGGTGTGTACATGCCTAAGCGACAAAATATAATTGGGTTCATTAAAAAACAAAGATTAAACCGGTTAGGCCACGTTGAAGGCATGGCTGAAGATAATACTGTGCAAAAGATTAAGGGATGGAAACCCATGTCTAAAAGACCAATTGGAAGACCTAAAACACGTTGGGAAGATGACGTTTTGGAAGATATAAGGAGCATAAACACAGGCAACTGGAAGAAAGTAGCACAGAATAGAGATAGCTGGAAGAAAGTGGTTGAGCAAGGCAGAACCTTATATAGGTTGTAGCGCTTTAGAAGAAGAAGGAGAAGAAGAAGAAGAAGAAGGAGGAGGAGGAGGAGGAGGAGGAGGAGAAGGAGAAGAGGGAGGAGGAGGAGGAGGAGAAGAAGAAGAAGAAGAAGAAGACATGCCTCAGCTCGTCACAAAGAAAGACGAGTTACGCGAAACCTGCAAAACGTATGGGGTGAATGGGACATTCGTAGAGTCTGGTATAAATCTTTCAAGAGAATTAACCACGTCAAAGACGTGGACGTAGAGCAGTGGATATTAGTAAAATGTACCTTAGACAGCGAAGTGTCATGGGTTCTGCACATACAGAATTCATGCCAGAGCTCTAACCGCAACGATCGGTTGAGAAAGTCCAAGCAGCGCTGTCCAAGTAAGTATGCGCCGACAGGCAACTCGGCGACTCTTGACCCGCGTTCTGGCAGCGACACGAGCCAACATTCCAATACACAGCTGAAGAGTCCGCGTCAGGGCCACCAACATAAACAAAAGATGGTCCCGGAAGAGAAAATTCGAGGACCGTGTCAGCAGAAAGCAGCACTGACCGGATTTCACATATGTCCAATTAAACGACGGTCTTCGTGGATATAACGCACGATGCCAGCCTCGATTGTACCTCACCCTTCCAAAGCCAGACGGCTAAAACTCGCACTGAAACTGGAAACATCTACTCCAGATTTCTTCACTCTAAACAGAAGCCGAAGTTTCTTATCAAATTTATCGGTTTGCTGTAACGGTTAAAACTAATATTATAAACCAAATTAATGGTTAAAAAAGATCAAGGTCATTTCAGATCATCTCTACTAGTTACGGTCTCTAGGCCTGAGCATTATAATGTGGCCTTTTATTCACGAAATAGTTGTTGCGCCGTGATTTTATACGGCCAACTCTGACACTAAATTAGTAATCTTACAGATGTCGCCAGAGTACGTATAGAAATATCAGCAAACGTAAATTAGAATAAGGCTACTACACATGAACATGAGGCTTTGCCGTCAGCTGGACTCTTAAACTGTCTCGAGGCGACTCTCGCGATTATCAAGAGAGCGGAAACCACCTGAAACGGCAGGGAAAGGGAAAGTTACTAGAACAGAAGACAAGTGGACTGGAATTATTATTATTATTATTACTATTACTATTTTTAGCACCTTGACACAGCGTATTTACAGTATATAATCGAAACAAACCACATTTCTATGGTACACGATGTCCCAGCTATTTGGTAATTACAATATACAAGTAAAGTTATTTTCCACAATAAACGTTTTGTACTTTGAAATTAGTACCTCCGAAGTGAGTGCGCAGTGCCCAGTATGGCTATTTTCTGTAGTTCCTTGATATTATGCTTACCAGGTATGTTGTTCAGACAGTTTCTACATGATTTTGAGGTGGTATATTATTCTTATTATTATTAAATGCACGTTTATTAACGAGTTTTGTCAATCATAATAATATCAACGTGATTAAGATACGTTCCTAGGGCCACTGAGGAGATATCTGAGGCAGGAGCAAGTGAAATGATAAAAGCACAAGATGAGGCGTTAAAAACCAAACATGCAAGTAAAATATTGAAAAGAGCAACAGATGACAAATGCAGAATATATCCACAACATGACAAGACAACAGACCACATGCATGAAACTGGGGGTAAAATTAGACGATGAACACAGGTACCAAGATTTGAAGAGAAATGCCATGAAGGCCAGTTAAGCATATCATGGAATCGACAAATGAAAACAGACAGAAACGTTCCTCAAAATAAGCCGAAGATCACAATCCGTGATAATGAAAAAGGAACAGATCTGTCAATAGACACTGCAATATTTGGAGACAAAAATACGAGTATGATCAACAAATAAGCCAACAAGATTCTAAAATACAAAAACTGAAAACAGGGAGAGAGCTTTTGTGGAATATAGTAGGAATATACAGACAACAACCATATTGGGCACTGTGTACATACTTCCGAAAGTAATAATGCAAAATTACAAAACGTGTATCATGGGAAATAACATTACATGCATCATTTATCGTAATTACGAAATGCCTGCAATATTATGTACCCAAGAAATGCAGGTTCTTCATGTATTGAACTGTAAATACCCTGTACAGTAGTAATAAAGCGCCACTTGCATTTCAACAACGGCATGAGAATGACGCATAAAAGACACTTTCCGTCGACATCATAAACAAGTATCCTCTCAACTCACGAGCAAAGGTAAAGGTAAAGGTAAAGTGATCCCGTTACAGGCCCGGTGTGGCCAAGAGGGTGGGTAGAAGTATAGCTCTACTCTTCCACGACCGCGGCACTAGAAGGGGGTGAGTGGTCAGCAGCGCGCCCCGGCCGCACTTTACTCCCGGGAAGGACCCGGTACTCATTTTACAGGAGGCTGGGTGGGTCCCAGGGCCGGTATGGACGGGCGGAAAATCCCGTTCCCACCGGGATTCGTTCCCGGACCGTCCAGCCCGTAGTCAGTCGTTATACCAACTGAGCTAACCGGATCACCTCAACTCACGAGTGGCACTCCTTATTAAACAACAAAGTCTTAAAATCCTAAACTGATTCACTGTATAAACAACAGTGCCACTGACTAGAATTTTAATCAGACCACCGACAAATGTTCTAACAATGGAAGAAGGTTATAGGCAGATATAACTTCACGTGTATAATTGTACACAAGGTGCACACTTGTAAAATACTGTAAATAACAACAAGATCTGTCTGTGCCCATTTACTCCACATATTCAGAAACGGAATGAACAATTTAGTATTGGACTGTTTATCCGGAGGATAGTTCCATGACGAAGCAAAACGTGTCTGAGAATTAATGCAATGTTTGAAATGCGCAACCTCTGTCCGTCTTGATGTTTGAGTGCAAGAATCAAAGGTTAACTTGGAGGGGTGAAGGGGGGGGACTGCCCCTACCCCTACCCCTGCCCCTGCCCCCCCTTAATAATTTTCTACCTAAGAACAATTTTTTTATACAGACTTGAAGAGTGGCAAATAAGGCAAAGAAATATTTTCAATTCGATTATTTGGGCGCAGTGAACACAAAAAGATAAAAAAAACTGCGTTTTACGGAAACCAAAATGAGGCATCTGAGGTCCTGACACCCCTGGTCGATTTTGTCTCCTAACATTAATGGCCAAGTTACGCCTATTGCGTGAATATCTAACAATATCGTACAGCAGCCTGCACCGCTACTATAATAATTACTTGCCATTAAATTTGCAAGACAAGACTACTCACTCTGAAGTACTGTTACTATAAAAGGATACAATAACTGGCATCGCAGTAATAGTCACTCCACGGCCGGCACCCCTACGACTTAGAAATCCTGAAGGTGACAAAATTCTTTACAGAACACACGGCTTATGCTACGTACATGGGGAGTTCTATACAGAAACGGGGACCTTAGTGGTAACTACAGAGAATCACGCTATCAACACACTAAATTACAAAATATATTCTTACACTAAAACCAACCAGATGCAATAATTTATCAAATTTATTTGTGGAATAAAACTCTACATGTTTCGGACAGAGGAACTGTCCGAAACATGTAGAGTTTTATTCCAAAAATAAATTTGATAAATTATTGCATCTAGTTGGTTTTATTATAAGAACTTATGCCTCTGTGGTCTAGTGGTCAGAGTTTCTGGCTACAGATACAGAGGTCCCGGGTTCGATCCCCGGCGCTACCAGATTTTCTGAGTAGTATTGGTTCTGGAACGGGGTCCACTC
>Ga0136643_10006725_pt1 | contig 16495 bp, 11 predicted proteins | sample TergutLab28metaG_FD_96883 | JGI IMG/M metagenome (GOLD analysis project Ga0136643, IMG submission 96883) | Labiotermes labralis P1 segment gut microbial communities from Petit-Saut dam, French Guiana - Lab288 P1 (version 3) (version 3) | ecosystem: Host-associated > Arthropoda: Insects >... | reverse complement strand
TCCTGGGGGTAAAGTGCGGCCGGGGCGTGCTGCTGACCACTCACCCCCTTCTAGTGCCGCGGTCATGGAAGAGTAGAGCTATACCTCTACCCACCCTCTGGGCCACACCGGCCCTGTAACGGGGACACTTTATCTTTTTATCTGATAATGCACATCGAAATAGACAATCAAGTAACTGTGCAACTGCGGTATAAAACTGAAGATTGAAATTGTCTAAATAACATTTCAAAATTCAGTTCCTTTCCCGTAAAAAAAAGAACACTTCTTATACTTTACGAAATGTAAGCAGTCAATGATTTTCAGGGAAATATAAAGTATAATAACTAAGTAATTTTCAGATTCTCACAGGTAAAAAATAAAGTTCTCCCTATAAACTACCACGAAGCCAAAGAGGGGGAGTAAAGTTATAGTTCTATTCTTTCTTTCACCTCAGAGGTAGATTTGAATGGGTGGTCAACGCCACGTCCCGGCCACTTTAACCCTGTGAATGCCTCGGTACCTACTTTAAAGGAGGCGGAGTGGGCCTCGGGTCCGTTCTGGACGGTTACGAAAAATCGCGCCTCTACCTGGATTCGATTCCGGACCGTCCAGCCCGTAGAGAGTTGCTATCCCGACCCACAGTTTCTAACAGAGGAGAATTTAAAAAATTACTGCCTTCTGAAATGTGAGACCGTGTAAACTGGTATAATCTTACGGGGTTTCTACAGGTGCCTGCTCTCTCTTTAATCTACCCTGACAACGCACCACATGTTTTGAACCTGGGCAGTATGTGTCAGTGCGTGGCTACTTTCACCCCCTGGGAAATATCCTTCGGTGCCTATCGATTAGTGGGACTGCGCTACAAGCCGGAATGTCGCTGTTTCGATTCCCGATGGTGCCATTGGAATTTTTCACTAACATAATCCTTCCGGCTGCCCAATGGCCCTGGGGTCGACTCAGCCACTAACAGAAATGAGTACCAGGTGTATTTCCTGGGGGGTAAGGGTTGCCCAGTGCCTAGAGATGACAGCCCTTGCACCTTTATGTGCCGATTGTCTTGAAATCTTGGAGTCTGCAAACCTCAGGGCCTGTCGATGCCTGTATAGAGACTACTTTAACTTTTGTCTTTTATCCATTGATTAGAAGGCTAGCTGGGACTCAGAACCAGTATTGACACTTGAGAACAGAGAATCTTTTGCTCTTTCCAGGAACGGAAACGTAAGTCCTCAGCTGTACACGCCTTAGTCTGCTTGCTATGCTGACTGAGGTATGTTAGTTATCGCACGTGCAATCATGTATCACGTAAAATAGTTTCATTTATTTGCAGACGAAAGTCGTTGCAATGGGCCTTGCATAAGTGACTGACCGCTTATTAGCCTTATTAGCAGCATACTGTCGAATGGCCCAGCCTGAAGCGCAGGTGTTTGTGGCAACATACATTGGCGAACCCTTGCGCGCCTCATGGTCTCTCGAATCGCAAGCGCGCTAGCGCGCGCACACACACACACGCACACGCTGCCTTAGTGCAGGTAAAGTAAAAGGTAAAGTTTACTCCAGAACAGGCCACGACGGCTCGGAGGTGGAGTAGAGGTTTAGCTTTACTATTTCTTCAACCTCGGTTCTAGATGGGAGTGGGTGGTCAACGCCACTACCCGGCCACTTTACCCCCGGGAAAGACCCGGTACCCATTGTATTGGAGGCTGGGTGGGCCTCAAAGCCGGTCTGGACAGGTGCGGAAAACTCGCCCCCCCAACCGGACATTCGATCCCCAGACCGTCCAGCCCGTAGCGAGCCGCTATACCGACCACGCTATCCCGGCTCCAGCTGCCTCAGTGCAGGACAGTTATTAAAATCGTTTCGGAAATGTATGTGACGTCGACCAGCAATGCTTCTTAGAGGTGTCGCAGATTCTATGACGTTTATTTCCTTATAGATAAATTGTATGTTTAACAAGATATATTAAATATGTGGACCGGGTAGCTCATTCCGTATAGAGACTGGCTACGGTATGGACGGTCCGGGATCGAATCCCGGTGGGGTCGGGATTTTCCGTCTGTCCAGACCGGCCCTGGGGCCCACCCAGCCTCCTGTAAAATGGGTACAGGGTCTTTCCCGGGGGTTAAGTGCGGCCGGGGCGTGCTGCTGACCACTCACCCCCTTCTAGTGCCGCGGTCATGGAAGAATAGAGCTATACCTCTACTCAACCTCTGGGCCACTGAGTAAAGTCATTCCTGTAACGGAATCACTTTAAATTTATATTAACTGCGGCGATTATGAAGCTTATATACTCGTACATAATTGATTGAACTGCACTGTCAGGAACTGGCGAAGTGTACAGAGTCGGGTAACTGGATGACATAAATGAACAACGAATTGGTAAGAGATGTGAAAGGAAGTGACCGAGGACTATTTTAACCCTTTGAATGCCGAGTTTAATCCCATGTGCCATCTTCTGGCATTATTAGGAGCTCACCATATTCTCCACGTTAGCAGCATAAGGGGTAAGTAGCTATCTCCCAACGTGCATGAAAGCTATGAGTAAAATTGCTTATCGCCTTAGGGTGGGCGATGTCTTCTCCGATTTTGGGGAAACTGTGAACTCCGTAATATGTCAGGCGCGTTAGAATTTAAGTTAACTTCCTCTCTGTTTGCTGGACGTTGGTCTATCGCTTGCTGTGGACTAGGCAAGCATTGGAAGAGAAAATGTTGTGGCCAACTTTAAGGTACTGGCCCTCTTATTTATTTACGCTTTATTATTTTGGCGAACCGGGATAGCATACTCGGTACAGTGCCTAGGCTACGTGATGGAAGGTCCGGGATTCGAATCCACGTCGAATAAAAGGTTTACTCTTCTCCATACCCGCATTGATCAGCCCTGTGGCCCATCCAGATCTCTCTACAATGGATATTGTGGCTCTTTCTTGGGGGGTAAAGCGACCGGGGCTTGGCGTTGGCCATCCATACTTAACTAGGGTCGAAAGCCAGAGAACGAGTAGAGCCTCTACTCCCCCCGCTGTGCCTCTTATGGCATGTTAAGTAGAGACCTCTAGGCCGACCTTTATTAACTGAAATGGTTGTATCACTCACTAGCTTTCCCCTAGAATTTTTACTGTTTGAAGATTAGTTTTGCTGTTAGTTGGGTCGTTCCTACAGTGATAAATCCTGATCCGAAGGTCAGGTCTAGAGGTGGTGTAAAATACCACATTGAGTATGCTTCCACTAGACGTGACTTCCGGGTCAGGGTTTACCACTGCCTTCCAAGTAAGAAATAAAGGCATGACAGTAATTTATATGGACACAACTGAATGTTGACGCTGTTTTGCGATTTAATGCGGCCACTTCAAATTGCGTCGTTGCGACCGTGTTTGTTGTGAATCAGGACTGGACTAATTCCGCGCAAAACCCGGGCTTACGCAGTGTCACGTAGCGAACACCCTGTAGAATATCGGAGCATACGTTTCGAAACGTCGTCTTGTGACACACCGATATAGCGGCGGGTGTCTGCCTTCTAGGTTATATTTGTCAGCTTTATGCTTAGGAAGTTTGAAGTTTTTTTTTCTTCAAAATAACTCAATTATATAATTCCCAGTTTCGTGAGTTTGGCCGTCCTGTTCGTATTAGGAATGACAGAAACATTTCAAGCGACTTTTCTTACCAAGTTGTTCGCAGAAGGTCTCGTATTTCCTGGTTTACTTCGGAGACATTCTTGAATAGCTCCTAAAGCAGGTCGCGAACAAATTACCGTGTAGGATGGAAAGCGTTGAAGAGGGCCTGCTACAAACTTTGCTGCTACAACACGAGATTAAATTAAACCGGAAACTGATACCCGTGCGTTAGGAACACGTTCCCGTAGACATGTGTTTCCTTTTTTTTTTTTTTTTTGCATGGAGGAATCCCCCTAAAATAACTTTCAATATCCCAAGGAACCCTTACCTATAAAAATCTTCACAGGCAGAAACGTTGAATGGGATGGGGCGGGGGGGGGGGGCGGGGGGCAGAGTTCAGTTACTGATAAATTGTCAAGAAAATTTATATGTACAGAGCAGATATATATATGTATATATATTTATATATATGTACTCTTTACAAATACATTCATGTACATATAAATACTACTAGCGTGTACGAAGAATGTAAAGCGTTGTTCTTGTACATTTTCATATTTCTGTGATATTTTTATAACGATGCTTGGCATTTTTTGCAGTATTTCAAAATTTCTATTTATTCATTTCCACGATTTTTCGCTGATCCCCCACCCCCACCACCAACAATGTTCTGCGGAACTCTGGTTGGGAAAATCTGCCCTACAACTTCCACATTTTCCTTGCCGTGCATTATATTTCAGTTACTATAATTTAAGCCAAAATATTCACACAATTATATTATAGTCACAATGTACGTGATCTGATATATTAGGGTGACCTTATACTGAGGGTACTTTATTATACTATGACTATTTCATTGGTGTGTATATTGCACTGTGTTTGTTTCAACTTGTAATGTGTTTGTTTTAACTTTTTTTGTAATGTGTGAGTGTATGTGTGGGTGTTTTGGTAATACGGATATTTGTATTTATTGTGTTTTTATATTGTTTCGTTTATATATATATATTTATTTATTTATTCTTATTTGTTTATTTATTTATTCTTATTTGTTTTGCTTGTACTAATGTAAGGACTACTGTCACCGAGTGACAACTCAATTGCAGTAAGTAATAATAACAACAGAATAGCTGCCACACTGTACTCCCTAGGGACACAGTTTGTCTCCGGAATATAAGTATAAATACCCTGCATAAAGGAGATGATTATGATGATAATGATGATAATAATAATAATGTAACAGAAGCAATTAGCGTATTATTGTAACTGTAATGCAGTTGTGTGGACTTTGTGGCTTAAATTGTAGTAAGTGGCCCAGAACGTAAGAATAAGCAAAGTATAAAAAATAATGTGATAACTGACGCTGGGAGTACATATTAACATGCAGGATAGAGACAGTGAATAAACATGATGTTTTGATGACAAAACAGGATGTCAAGTGGGAGGGCGTGAGGCAGCTGGCGTCTGTGTACGTGAAAACAAAATTCCCCTTTGTGTGCTATTTTGTGACGATGTCATCAGCTCGAATTTCCTAGCGTCGAATGTTAATCATGAAAGAACACTTGGCGAGGAATTGGTACAGATGTTGCACTGTCGTAACCGAAGTACTTCCCTTACGTCGCTTGGAGCTAACGAGGAAAACTATTGGCAATTTTATTTTTTTGGGGGGCGTATTCCATTCTGTGCATTCTCAGTAATGCAAGCTGTACCTGTTATATTTAGGTTGTAACTATTTTAGTAACCGTAGACAATAGCTACGTAACAACATGCGGTGTTTAATTAGAAGACAACAAGTTCTCCCTGATAACGGTGCTGTAACGCCACAATATGTAGAACAAACAGAGTAAATATATAAATAATGAATAAATGTTGTGCATTTGGTTGTTTTGTTTGATACTATTACATTAGTTGGGTTACCTGATGATCCGGGAGATATTGTTACGATATATATAATATATATTTATTATTGATATGATATTTATTAACTGCAATTGTGTTTCCACCTGGCGGCAATAGTCGGTAAACTTGTACAAAAATAGAAAATAAACAACCATATCAATAGGGAGAAACAAACATAACACTAATAATAAAAAACATAAGACAATTGATTATAACATATCAAAGAGCAAGGAATCGGTATTATTTTATTGCTTTGTATTTTTGCTTGTATTTATTTTGATTCTTCTTCTTCTTCTTCTTCCATTGGCACTACAGCCCGCTGTGAGCTTTGGCCTGTCGAACAATGTCCTTCCATTTTTTCCTATCTGCCACCAAATCTCTCCATCTTCTCACTCCCAGCTCTTGAAGATCTCTTTCCACTTCCTCTTTCCATCTTTTCCTGGGTCTTCCCCTTCTTCTTGTCCCTTCCAGTTCTTGAGTGAAGATATTTTTGGGCATTTATTTTATTATTGTTTAACTTGTACCGTTAGTGTTTTGTATAATTAGAGTGAAAAAGATTTGGGTTAATCAGTTTTTCTCTCGTTTGGTGCTGAAATGGGGGTTTTACTGTCTAGGCTAAAAACGTATAAATACTTGGGTTATTTGTCTGATTTGTGTTGTTTTGTGTTTGTATTTATGTATATTTTTTATTAGTTATTTTACAATTTGCACACTACTGTTTTTTGTTGTGTTTTATAAGTGAAGTTTTATTCTTGCTGTTTCGTTCAATAACAAGACCATACCCTTCCGGAATACAAATTCGTGTGTTGAAAGCAATTTTAAGTGTAACAGTGCTAAATAATACACCATTTTCTGCTTGTGTGTACATATATATATATATATACAGGTGGAACCAAAAGTCAAAGTGTAACTGTCAGAAATAGGATATAGGTTAGGGTGGAAGTCACAGAGCCGGAAAATGTGGGAAGTGAACCTTGACGGACATTTAAACCAATCTATACTCTTAGAAAAGTGCTACGCGTGTGCCACCTAACGCGTTTTACATATGGGACTTGTCCACGTCCAGTACGATATACACGCTTCTTGCACAATGGCACAGGAAATTTTCGCTCACCCTGTATATGAAGAATATAATGTATTATATAAGTTTATATACATATGAGAGAGAGAGAGAGAGGGAGAGAGAAAAGAAGAAAGAAGGAAGGAATATAGAACTAAAAGCTTGGTGAACTAGGTTTTTGTACATTTGGTAAAATTTTTTTAATGACACTTGTCCGTGCTTCACTCTTAGTACCATGCTTACAACTGCACCACAGTACAAGCTGCTTCTACGACATGAATATTAGTAATCCTATACATTTATAAGAAAAGCTGCATATGGGATGCTTCATGAGGCTTTTATGTATGTACTGCAACCTTGAAGCCATCTGAGGATACAGAAACCTAATTTCAGCTTAATTTATTTACCCAACAACCGCGTTTTATAGTATAACTTATGTGCGCTCCCTGAAGATGATCCGAAGAGTGTCGAAACATGCTGGAGCTTTAATATTTTAATTTTAAACTGTATATAGTAATATTATGCTTTTTGGTGGTGTTATATAATTGGGTACTGTGTTAGCAATAGTCACACGAGTAGGGGAGATGTCAGCAAATGCGTTATTTCCTGTCATGTATGTCGGTTCTGAGTTTGTAGTAGAATATAGCAGAATTGGTAGTAGTTACAAATGTGAAAAATTGATGGCGGCAACAGCCTGCACCAGAAGTTATGTTTGAATCGTCGATATTCTAGTAAGTTTAGTATTTCAGTGTACAGTGTAGCTCACAAAATGTGTATAATGTGTTTGGTTAATGGACTGCTTATTATTTTGTCGCGTCTGATATCCTCGGCGAGGATGATTTCTTTATGTGAATACTGTAGCGCGGATATTCATTTATTTAGTTACTTAAATTGTAGTTTTATTCAACAACAGTTTTATCGTCTCAGAATATTCAGCTCCCAGCGATCGGATGGGGGTGAATAATTATTTGGAAAGGATGTGAAAGGAAGCTGTCGTGTTGCCTGCCGTAGTACTCGGTCGATCACGTCATTAAACACTTCTGGAGGTAAAGAGGAAGTGACGTATCAGTGACATTTGTTGTTATCGTGGTGGCCAATAGTAATATTACAGTTTTCGGAATGTGAGGTCGTATAATTGTAGGGAAGTAACAGGGTTTCGGAAGAAAATTTTGCCTTCGTCGTTACGATAAAAGCCCGAAGATTGAGGCAGCCATTCCCTCTCAAATTCTGGTACACCTCTACCAAATTACACGGCGTCATGCGTTGTGTAAATAGAATTTTTGTGCCCCTATGCAGAGCCTACGAATGTCCCACGAATCATCACGTGTTTGGTTAAAACATTGCTACGTCATAAAATATCACGTCAGTCACGTAACTTTGTGAACACCCTATGCGGAGGTAAATAAGCCACTGGCGTGAGCGTAAGAGACGTTTCCGGTGCTCAGCCAACGGCAGACCTGCTCCAGAACAGTGTCTTATATCTCCATCCCCTCTCTACCAATACCTGGTCTACCTTGACAAATTGCAAAATCGGATGTGCGACTTAAGGTTTTCGAGATAGAACCTTCACGGAAGGAAAGGAACACTCTTCAGCGCAATAGTAGCGTCCGTGACATTTCACAGACTTGACACGAATTAGTTATGATGTAGGGAATGGGATTTGGACACAACTTGTACCCTTCTTACGCGCAAGAATTTTCTTGCGTTGGTAACGTCATGACATATGCTTATGCATGTGCTAACGTCGGGTGCTATTTATATAGCGACCAGCCTCGTCTTCTGAAACATTCGTACTATGGAATGTATTTGTATATACACATACACAGGCAGATCCTTACCGTGTTGTTTATTTACTAGTGCAATGCACGTTGACGTTTTAATGGGAAAATGTGACAAGTCCCTTCTTGAGCGCCCTTAGATAACCCTTTCACTTGACCCCTGTTAACATTATAACCCTGAAATCACAGTCTGATTATCCACGCCGTAAAGTTGAAAAATTGAGTCGAGGTTGTAGGATCAGCCGCAGTAGTGTAGGTACGACTCGACCGCTTCATAAAATCGGCAATCTCTGCAATCTGGCGTGCATATCCTTAACTACAAGTGTGATTTTATATATGGGGAAAAATAACAACGTAATTTCAGTTATAGATACGTACATACATACGTACACACACACACACACTCTAGTACATAGTGCATATGTAAATACACACATACCTACACACACACACACACACACACGCACGCACGTACATAGTGTGTATGTATATATACACACACAAACACATAAGTACACACACACACGTAATAATACATGCGTAATACATACATAAACACATACATACAAACAATACGCACTTACATACCTTCACACACACACACACACACACACACACACACACGTATGTACATAATGTGTATATATATATATATATATATATATATGTGTGTGTGTGTGTGTGTAAATACACACATAGATACATACACACACACACACACGTACATAATACATGAATACATACACACACATACATACATATATACACTCATACATACATACACACACATATATATATATACCTACAAACATATACATACATACACACACACACATACATACACACACACACACACATACAAACATATACATACATACACACATACTTACATACACACACATATACATACACATACATACATACATACATACACACATATACATACACACACATACATACAAACATATACATACACACACACATACATACAAACATATACATACATACACGCACACACATACTTACATACACACATGTACATACACACGCATATACATACACACACACATACATACACACATACACACACATACATACACACATACAAACACATACATACCCACACACACACACATACATACCCACACATACATACCCACACACACACACATACATACCCACACATACATACGCACATGTACATACATACACACACACATACATACACACACATACATACATACACACACACATACATACACACTCATATACATACATACATACGCACATACATACACACATATACATACACATACACACATATACTTACACACACACATACATACACACATGTACATACATACATACACACATATACATACATATACACATACATACATACATACACACATATACATAAACACATGTATATACATACACACACGCACACACGTACATACACACATATACATACGCACACACATACATACATTCACATACATACACACACACACACACATAATACATACATACACACTCACATACATATACACGTATACATACATACACGCACATATACATACACACACACACACATACATACACACATATACATACACACACACATATACATACATGTACATATTTATAAATAGATTAATTCATTCATTCGTACATACATTTTACGATGTTGTCATCAGCAGAAAACTACGTAACTAAATTTGAGATGTATTACTCTTTCAACACTTCACAGAGTGGACCGGCAATCACTAAGGAAATTCAGTAAATATACTTTGTTTGAAGGCCCAGATTTGAACTGAGACCTCCGGAATACAAAGCAGGAGTCGATCTTCTGTCACCCGATTTTAAAGGCGCTATATTTGCCTCCCACATCGGCATGGTGCATCTGTAGGTTCCAGGTGCTACAAACGGCCCACAGACATGGAAGTTAGCTGAGAATATTTAGATCAAGTATTCTCATACAGTCAACAAGGGGCGGTCCTACAATCTCGGGATTGGTGAGAAACCTAATAGATGTTCACCATAACGTGACATCGTATTGTGGAATTTCACACATTGTCTCCGACTTGGATGGATTTGTTTGAAAGTGCCAAGAAAGGGAAAAGTGACAGCACATGTGGAGACCTTGGCGTAGACAGAGGAAAATATTAAACTCTGATTTGACGTTCATAGGGCAGTGCATCGTAATATATTTCTATATTAATTCCAAGTAGATGCACTCGTGTATCAAATTTATTTTATTTTGGAATGACGCTCTTGTTCGGACGGTCTTTCCGTCTATCATCAGGAGTTCAAGACTGTTCATACAGCAACAGGCATGTGTCAAACTGAACTCCTGATGATGGACGGAAAGACCGTCCGAAACGCGTAGAGTGTCATTCCAAAATAACATAAATTTGATACATTGGTTCATCTAGTTGGTTTTACCATAGAAATTAAACTCTGAGTTAAAGAGATTGGTTTTGAGAATATCGAGTGGATTTATCTGGCTCCGGCCATCTAGTGGCACGCTGTATTGAATATGGCGATGAAATTCTGATATCCGAAAATTTTAAATTATTTATTCTGAAGTAAAATGGGTGCGAGTTTTCTATTCAGTATGAATTCCACGAGCACGTTGTGGGAGAATGGTACAGACCGAAATGTAGATCATAGAAAGAGACATTGGAATTGTGGTTCTCTATATATTTGGACAGAGCACTGGAAGGAAAGTGGAACTTTTCTGAATCCATTTATAGGTATGCAGTCTGTTACAGATTGTTTCTTTTTCCGCATTTTTGTCTTACGTGTAAGTAATAATCGCATCTTTGTTTACCATTCATATCTACTGTTAGACTCTAGGTGCCGGGGTTCTTTCCCCCGAAAGTAAAGAAGTCAAAACATAAAACTGACCCACTTATTACTATCAAGCGATTCATGATTCGGGTGCTTGATTAGGACTTTCAGCTGCAAATTTGCCTCAAGTGTGTGTCGTGATGACAGGCCCTCTGGTATGTATAATTTTATATTTCAGTTTCTCGACTTATGTAATACATCAACCATCTTTTTCCAGTTCAGTTCATATATCGTTTCTTCTCTTCCGCTTGAAGGCAACGCGTCTCGCATAGACCATTCACTGGCCCATATAGCAGCAACCACGGATTCATTGTCGTCTGTTCCCTTTAAAACATATTACGTATATATAACAGCCATGAACGAACGTGGACGAATGCGTCCGAAAATAGGCGATAGCTTCTGGGCGTCACTGCGCAAGTGCCGTCAGTGAGGAAGATAGATACAGTGAGAGAGAGAGAGAGAGAGAGAGAGAGAGAGAGAGAAATCCACGCATCAATGAGAGGAAGAGTAAGAGAGTAAAAAGATGCCTCCCTCTGCTCCGATGGTCCTTTGTATGTAAGGGAATGAGAACGAATGACGGTAGGCGTGAAAGCGTGAAGGAGATAGAAAATATATTTTCGCCAGTAGAGAGCCAAATCCACCTCTCAGTTTCTCTCTTTCGCGAAAGATCCCGAAATGGTAGATCACCAAACAGTGGAATGAGAGAGAGAGTGACTATGTTCTATCTTTTTCTGTAATACAGAAACTCCCATGTAGCAGACCAGAGAGTGTAGTCTGGCACAGAGCAAGGAAGTCGAAAGGCGTGCTGTGTGTTCCTAACCGCTGACAAGACAGTTCAGTCCAGCTGTTGTTTTGTGGAACTGTATCGGACAAAGATATTTGTTGTCTTCAGCATAAGCACATAGTGCGTGTTGGTTTTGTAGAGAGGCGGGTACACTGTTGGGGTTCAGAAGCTGTGATCTGCTCCCGTTCGGTACGACTTCTCTCTCTTATGCTTTGAGTGACTGCTGTGTTTTGTATCGGAACCGTTCTTTGGATATACCTGAGAAAGTTCTGCTGTTTTTCGGTAGGCTCAGTGCCTGATCCGTAATGTATGTGTGCAAACAAGCAAACGACAATTTACAGTGATTATATTATCGTGAAACTGAAACATGTTTGCTACTTTTTGAACGCAGTTCTATTCGTGACATATGGAAGCGGATGTCACTAGCTACAGTAAGTATCTCTTGTTTTGTATTCTCATAGTTGTGTATAAATTCACAGTAGTACTCTTGTAGTTCGTAGTTCCAAACTTGTCACTGTAACATGTCTATCCGAAGAGAGGAAACGAATTTTATAATTTGTGGAAAATTACTTGTTTTTATATTTCAGTGAATGCACAAGCCCAGACATTGTTTTTGGCATAGAAACGAACTTTTTCTTTTGAAGGGAGCCATCCCGTTGTGTATCGTCAATTATTTATTGTATTAGTACCGTCAATACACAATATATGTAAAGACCAGATGTATTAGTACAACTGGGTTATATCTGGCGACATGTTTCAGCCGTTAACCGGCCATCCTCAGGCCAAGAAAGAATAGTATTGACGGTACTAATACAATAAATAATAGAACCTCACGTTACACATTTTAGCAGTAAAATAAATAAATAATCACATCATCAAAAATAAAGTTCGATTGGCCGCTAAACACTATTTAGTGAAAACAGCATTTGGTGACGCCAGCGATATGCAAATCCAGTCCCTAATTCACAATAAAGAAAGTGTGACCCCCCCCCCCGTTAGAAAGACTACCCGGTTAATTTTGATTAGAGAAATGGTCGTTACGTAATGTAAGAATCAGACAAAACGCATAAATACGTTATATGGGCAAAATGTATAGTTCCTGAATGTGAGGGCAAGTTGCTAGTCCACATGGGTTACAACCAGCGCCTTTTCGTTGTTTGTTTGATGCCACTCTAATGAATTAAATGGCAGTGGAAGAGGGAGGGGGGGGGGGGAAAAAAAGAAAAATTTCTAATTTTGATAAGTTTTGCCGGCATCCATACCGGCTGCACAAACCACGAGTTATTGCCATGCTTTAAAGAGTTAAAAAGATAGGAAGTTTTTCTTAAAACCTTCCATAGTTTTAAGTGCTAACTTTGCGTGGTTTCAGGCTTACGCCGCTGTGTGAATGAGGTCTTCGGTGTTCTGGAATGTTACAGAGGGTTGACTGGTAGTTCGTTATCGACGTTTCGGGACAACGTATTTGCCCCATCTCCATGTATCAAGCAGTCAAAAGCACTCAAAGATGGTACAGACAGGATATCCCGAAACGACGGTAACAGACTACCACCAGTCCAAGCTGCGTAACGTCCTAGAAGAGCGAAGACCTCATCAATAACCATACTGTCATGTAGCACACTTCGAGGAATACCCTGGAGATTTGAGTCTTGAACGGAGTAGGCAGGTGTGTATGACGTAATGAGTTGACTGTTTTTGTCTTACGGTATGTTACTATGTGTCGTTGGGTAAATAATCCCAGAGGTTTCACTAGATCTAATGCCTTCACCTTCAAGTGTCGAACTTCCGAAATGGGTGGACTGCTAGAACCTGAAAACGAAGGCGTTGCGATCGTTCGAAACGTCCTGAAAATTAACCCAGCGGCACAGCGTTAATATTCGAAAAGGCTTGAATTTCAAGCAACACCGCTGTGATAACCTGTAATTACAACGTAAAATTCTGGTTACCAGTTTGTGTGTTCACTGTGGGGGTCGTGTTAATTGGCCGTATAAATATTGTCCAGAATTTCAAAGAAAGGTCTTTGTGTCTGTGCTTGCTGCACCAAAATATGTTATTTCAGAATTTGATCTCATAGGACTGGATGTAAGTCGGTGTGGACTTAAGTTTGTAGCTTAGTTTGTTGAACAACTTTTCTGTAAATGCAAGTTTTATATCGCTCACTGAATGCGGTAGTGGCAGAACCCAAAATTGCCCATTTGGGGTTAATACTAAGATGGAGCTAAAGATGTACCTACCTCCGACAGTGAAGGCAGGTACACCCCACCAGATGACGATAGTGCTGTTAGTGTCGGACGTAGTTACGTATTTCTAGAGCTCAGTCGTAGTGTTAAATCCAAAAGGGCAGTTTTTTTTTGTGTTGTGACACTATTGCATTCAGTGAGCCATGTGTCCCTTCGAATGGGAGGATAATGAGAATGATGAGAAGCAAAGCACGTATAAGGCTATTGTCGTGGCCTGTTTTAAGGTTTGTGCGCATATGCAGCAGCATACAATGAGGACGATCACAAACTACTTCGGTCAGGTTTTGCAGTAACCGGGCGAAGAACCAAACTCAGTACGTCCTATCATGAAGCAAGACTGTTAACAATTCAGACCCCAGATTAGGTTATCTGGAACCCAATAACGTGTTAGAACACGTAAAGCTGGTAGTTTCTAATGCAAAGCACAGATAGATTGATAGAATTTAACCCTTTTTAGACAAAAATATGAAATGATGGTCTGTTTTTTTACCAACTTGATGCACAAATTCTTTATTTTAATACATTTATTACATTCCTCTAAATGTTTCGAGCACTGTTGTGCTCATCTTCAGTAGGACAAATGTATTAGTACAGCATCTGGTATCGTCACTCTCTTTGGGTGACTGTTCAGTACACAGGTTATGAGAGGGCCTATGTACTGAACAGTCACCTAAAGAGAGTGACGACACCAGATGCTGTGTTAATACAATTGTGCTCCTGAAGATGAGCATAATAGTGCTCGAAACATTTAGAGGAATGTAATAAATGTATTAAAATAAAGAATTTGTGCATCAAGTTGGTAAAAAAAAAAGGGCTATCATTGTATTAGGATGCACGGTCAACAAAACGTAAAAACATGAAAGTAAATTTTTGTTCAATACCTGTCGATTTCTGAAAGAGCATCGCCCGTCTCTCTTTGGTAAGAAATACGTGTAACTGAAGATGAGCATGGAGCATTGGTAGAACGATAATGGCAAGGAGAAACTGAAGTACGCAGAGAAAAACCTGTCCCAGTACCAATGTATCCACTACATATCTAACACGTACTGGCTCGGTGATCGAACTAGGGTCTCCAATGTGAGCCCGGCGACTGACCGTCAGAGACATGGCTATCTTATTTTTATTGTGACGTTTTGTGTTTTGTAAATATATTTTATCCGTAGTATATATATATATATATATATATATAATGTGAAACATTTTTCACTGTCACTGCAAAGTGTCCCCCTTTTTTTATATGTTCCGCTTCCGGTCATCTTGGTTTAGTAGAACAGCCGTCTGATGAAATGGACGCAGTGTAGGCCAACTTCTATGCCCGCAATCTGTAAGCCACGCTTATATTTTGTGTATGTGTGTGTCTGCTACTGCAATTATTTTAAGACGCCAGATTAATACGAAGGATACCTGACATGTGGATGCTAACCACTGAAACAGATTTGTCTGCGGCTAACGGCTAGGCTTGGCAGCTTAGCTGGGCTTTAATTAAAATACACATATAATAGATGGCAAGAACAGAGTCAGCTCTGCAGAGATTAAAATCGACCATTAGCTGCTACTACTCGCCTTGATTTATTTAAAAAAAAAAAAGTGTTTGTAGGAAGGGAAACGAATGTGCCGTTATTTAATTGCGCAGGACTTTTTAAATTTTAGTGTTATTTATGTTAAAATAACATGGCGACTGGCCGAAAATATTGGCTATGTTATAGATCTTTTTGGTAGTGGAATTACGAATAATATAACTATTGGTTATTATTTACGTACACACAATCTTTTGTTTGTTGTTTTGTCAAACGATGCTGTGGTTCATGCACCCTTTCTGCCGAAACTTAAGTTGAACATTTAGAGACAAACATTTGACTCTTTCCAAGCTACATGGAATTCATACGAAAACGTAATAGTTGGTTCGAAAAGTTGTAATTACTCGTAAGGATCAGAATATTGTCTGTTACTGGCTTCTTGTAACGTACATTCTCAAAGGCGCTCTGCTAGTCAAGAATTTCCTTGTCTTCCATGGGAACTAAAGGTTCATTGAGTTTTATTTACACAGAATATCCAACAAATGCAGCATATATTTAACCTTGTAAAGCCTACCGGTCACGTGATGCACCAACAGTTTAACATTCAACAACTGTACGCTCTGCCCATACTGTATTTATGTGTTTTGTATTTATCTGAGAACAAACAGCGATTTGTGCCACTTACAGCATAATCTGATTGGCTTTATAACCGAGATGAAAAGTGTTTACAGCGCGGTACGGACTGGGTCTTTAAAAGAGCAGTCTGCGCTTCGTCTTTAAAGG
>Ga0136643_10006723_pt1 | contig 16497 bp, 8 predicted proteins | sample TergutLab28metaG_FD_96883 | JGI IMG/M metagenome (GOLD analysis project Ga0136643, IMG submission 96883) | Labiotermes labralis P1 segment gut microbial communities from Petit-Saut dam, French Guiana - Lab288 P1 (version 3) (version 3) | ecosystem: Host-associated > Arthropoda: Insects >... | reverse complement strand
TTCTCAGAAACTCAACATTACGCAAGTTGAAATGGTGAGACGACTGATGAATGACGAATTGAGAAGTATTTAGCAGAAAGCGATCGTGTTCTAATCGAGCCTGTTTCGTGAAGCGACGTGGCAAAACTACATGAAACTTTGGTCAAAAGATCAGATGACGAGCCCAAAATTAGAATAAGGCATATCCCCAGACTAATATTATTACCATTACTCTTAACATCATATTATCGTCATCACGAGCATGGAAAGTATTAGCACCAGTAGCTTAAATTCATGCTTGATTTTACGCCAAACGCATAATTAATACCGGTATAAGCGTCTCATGTCATGATGTTTCTTTCATTTTGCAGTTCCAAAGCCGGCGCCTTCTCTCAACGACTACAACACCGTCAGTTGCACAAGCAGTGGATACGGAGGTGGCCTGGTCAGTGGTACGGGTGTTGGTCTGGGAGGATGCAACGTCGGTGGCGGAGGTCTCATGGGAACCGGAACTCTCGGAGGAGTACTGGGGGGCCCCAACAGCCTCAACAACACTGGCAGAACAAACTTCACGAACAAGCAACTGACAGAACTAGAGAAAGAATTCCACTTCAACAAGTACCTGACAAGGGCAAGAAGAATCGAGATTGCTTCTGCTCTACAACTGAACGAGACACAAGTAAAAATATGGTTTCAGAATCGTAGAATGAAACAAAAGAAACGAATGAAAGAAGGTTTAATACCTACAGAACCGATTACAAACGGCGGGGCTGGTGCTAGTTCAGGTATTTCAAATCTCGGAGGTGTCAGTAGTGGTAGTAACTCGCCAACAAGTGCCCACAGCAACAGTGACATTACAATTGCACCTCTCAGCAATGAGAACAGTCAAGAAATGTCACCATCAGCAACAGACCACTGATTATTATCGATCTCCATTTCTGAGGTGTTAATTAGATATCGACAGTCGAATTAGAAACGCGAAGCACTCATTACCAACCTCATAGGTTCAGCTCAAAATAACATACAACCTTGCTTATACGTGTTACGTGGGTGTACAATTGTAGGTTTAAGATTGCGGATTCAAAATATCAGTGACCACTAAAGGATGAAAACACTTGTGAATGATATTCTGTTTGGTGCCAGTTTCCATACCGTTCGGCTGCAATAACACAAATGAAAATCTAAGAGAAGCGTGCCATAACCGTATTAAGGCCTAAAGGACATAGAGGACAAAATTATGTTCCAAAATTTCAGATTTATCTGTTAGGCCTAGGTTACTAGTATCTTCCTCAGGGTCAAAAGGTATAATTCTGCCAGATATCTATCATTAATATGTAGACCTAATCATCTCTCTAAACACCTAGAAATTTTAATATTATAAATTGAATTTTAGACAGATTTAACATTAAGACAACTTTGTTGTTCGTATTTACAATTAGGCGCAAAAGCAACAAACTTGAAAATAGAAAAAAATTAGAACAAAAAATTTCGCAAACTACGTACACATTCAAAGCCCAACACATTTATGAGCTTCAAATCATCACTATGTTTTATTTAAACTTCATACATTCAACACTTTTCCACTCTTTCGATGTGCATATACATTTCGGATACACGAAAGTATGCTCAGTGCTTCTGTGTAGTTCTAATACTGTCTGGCATTCTGAATACGGTAGTAAGTTATTCTTCATCTAAATTTTCATTTTTGTAAAGTCAGCATAAACCCCATTCCTTTATACAGCCATGTATATTTATATAATTGTAATTGTAATTAATTACATTTTTATAACGTTTCACTCTTCAAACCTGATATGAAAAACAACGGAAGCAATGAAGACATGTTTTCGTGTTTACGAAGATCGGAGATGTATAAGACGTGACTAAAAGAAACAATGGAAATATGTTGGTGGTACCATGTTGAACATTACTTGAGAAGTATCGCGGAGTTTCAAAAGTGAAAATCAACCAACCAGTTTATTTACCTACAGTTAAGTCAGTACGTCACATACAGGTAAAGCATTAACAGTTTTGGTACTTGAAACAACTAAAATAATTAGTTCAACTGTAAGTTTCGAGTTTTGTTCACGTAAGTCTATAAGCTCTTTTATAATGCAGAATTTTTAGAATAATATCGAGAAAACCAAAATAGGGTATATGTTTTAATTATACCACCGATATTAGTAAAAAGGAAATTATCCTTGTATACCTGCTTAAGGAGTCCAGATATCGGTAAATTCCAGTTATGTCTAATTGAACAAAATTGGTGCTGAAGTACGAAAAAATAATAAGACATTATTTGAAGGAAGTGACTGTGCCAGTGAATAATTCAAATACTTTTAAAATCGACGATTTACATTTTCTTGATTATAAGGCTATTAAAATGTGTAAATATTATATTCCTAGAGAAGCTGTCAAATAAAATATTGTTTACCATGTACCTTTAATCGATTATATCAGCTACAAACACAATTAGCTGAGTCGTTAACAGAACAGTCCCAACGTACGTGTATGCCGAATTAGACAAGTAGGCTACTTAAAAATGTGGAGTTTTGCAGGATATAGATGCTTTATTAAATGGTATATATCAGTGTGAAAGAAAATTAAATTTATTTCTTCTGACAGAAATATTCCGTTGCTAAAATACTACACACAGTGTTACTTTCTCGTACAGAGAAATTATTCTGATCTCAAAGTAAAGTCGTCCAAAACATTAGCGGAAAACTAGATCAGATTTGCATTTAACCATTAATTTACGCATAGAGAGTTCTGCCGATTCATGTCCACAATGAGAATCTACTTGCTGTCGCATCTTCTGTGGGTCTCCTACAAACTTGACAATAACAATTTGAAAATAAAAATGGATTTTGGTGTTGAATAAAATAAAATCGTATTTTATTTTTTTAAAAAATGGCATATTTTTTAAATGATAGGGCCTAAAATTAATAAGTATTATGGTCGAAAGTAACAACGACTGCACCAAATTTAATTCAGAAAACTGCTACTAGCAAGCACGACAAATAATGAACAGTTTATTTTACATGGTTTATAAGTAATATATAACTGTTTGCTTTATGCGAGCTGTTGGGTTCCCACGGTGTCGATTACAACGCTTGCAGTCTTCTGAGCTGTGACGCCACGTAGTTTGGTAGAAATATACCGATATCCGGAGAAACGTGCTGCCTCCATTTTTACACCGAAGACGGAAACAGGAGTTTCGTGAATAATTTCGGCACGTTTCGGCCAGATTACAAGGCGCCATGTCATAAAAGATGAAAATCTTCAGATTAATTTATGGCATTTATAAAAAATTATTTCCCTCAAATCGTCCAAGGCACATTTTTATTCGATATTAATTTAAGTAAAACGTAAATTAAAGTTAATATAATCACCGAGGTGGCAGTTCTACCTATCCGATAAAGTTCAGCGTCATATTTCTTCGTAAGTCTTAGTAATGCAATTTTCTGCAGTAGCAAGTTATACAGTTTTTAATCTAAGCCCCCTATCCGTCTCGCGGAGGTTATTTTTAGATGCAGAAAAAATGGAACATAACAAGTACGATACCGAATCTATGTTCCGCAGGAAAATAGTTCACATATGCGAGATTTAACGTCACAGCGGTGCTTTTAAGGTTCTTTCAAGTCCCCTGGGTTATGACGCAATATCAATGGGAGTGTAATTCCCGAATTTTCCAAAGATTTTTGCCTTCACTTCCAGGTTCAGGAAGTCCAATGACCGCTAGCTTGACCCTGATGATGGAGGCACTATGATTTTACGAAATTTCAGGAATTACTCACAAAACGACCTAGCGTCGCTTCTCATACGATCTGAAACTTCACATTTACATCTGTTCGTCCATTAAGGAGAAAATCCTCAGCTGCACGGAAGGATGACTTGAATAACGTTTTTGATGTCCACTGTTACACAAATGGGTATGAGTGCAGAAAAGAGTAAGCGATTTTTTAAAATTCACGTTTATTGTTATCGTCCTAATAGTTATAAATTTTGGCCTATGTCAGTACCACTCTTCTGTTAAGAACTTGTTGATTCCCCCCCCCCCATGAAGGTCAGATAAAATTTAAAAAATCTGGACTCCTTAGGGAGAATGTAATTATATTCTTACGTAAGTCTAGAAAAATTGTTAAATAGGAAACTAAGTAAATTATACACAGGATAAATTGTACAAAGCGAAGCAGGTGATATGAGAGCAATCCCATAGCTTATGTTAGGAAAGAGGTTGTCGCCCTTCTGGGATTTTGGGCAGCATTTTTTGGTAGTTACCAACGTTTCGATATAGCCTATGTCTCCCATTTTCAAGGGTTAAGGAGTGCAAGAATAAACGACGCACTGGGAAAACATTTTATATACATAATATAAATTCTACGGTGTAATATTCTCGCTTATATGTAGTGACGTCCATCTGACCTAGCAACATGAAAGAGCTGTTTTATTAGGTTGCGATACTCGGCATTATTAGTGCTCCTGAACGTAACTACGCTACATCTCGACCCTGCGAGAATCCGGAAACTTCTAACCGCGGTAGCCCAGATCAAGTTCCAGGGATGTCAGAGGTAGATTTGTGGTTTCCGTTCCATTCAATTACCATTTTACTATCGCTCGGTGTTCTTATCGCATTTCCCTCGCATCTTATTGAAGCTACATTGCTAGACATTCATGTCATCGCTAAATCAACTATAAAAAAAATATTAGCCAGAAGGTAGCAATTCTTTTCAATCTCGAAAGGGCAAAGTTGATTATTTCGAATAGTAGTCATCTAATGAAAAATCTTTTTTAGTTTTATGAGGGACAAGAATGCTGTAACCCCTACAGCGGAATAGCAAGATTATTGCGCTGTAATATTAACATCATATACACAGAAGATCAACTAATGTATAATTACGTACAATCAGGCTAAGCTGCTTTTCACTTTAGACAATTAATCCTGTGTATATTACAGTCAGAATCCAATTTAAAACAAGCTCCGCATTACAGAACGCGCTGATTTTGCTCTATTATTTGCAGAATTTGACTAACCCGATATAAAGCAAGAATATCAGGCAATATGTGAACCCCTGTCCAAGTTTAAAAAAAATAGTGTTTCCTATATTTAAAGAAAAACACGCCAAAATAATTTAAAACGAATGGCCCTCTGTTAATTGCTTATATTTATAAATAAGTTGTACACATTAGTCGGAATTTCTGTCCGAGAGCATTTCGGGAAAAGTGAGAGCGGGATATTTTATGTGTTCGGTTTCATATCGGAACCACAACTGAAATAAATATAACTTCATATTATGCCAAGGAACGAGTGATTAAAACAAGGTGTAAATATTTTACATAGCCTAACTAAAACAAGCAGTACTTATCTCGCTCGAATAAATGTTTCTGACTGTATGGAAGTTTCTGTACAAAAAGACAAAATGAAAACGAAATTAATAGAGCAATCTAGCCCAATCACAAAGTTACCTTACCACAAACCTGTAATAAAGTGTGTATATATATGTATATTTGCGATGGACAAATTACTACTAAAAGCTATGTTCATATGTGCATTAATGTTGTAAAATACAATTAAGAGTAAACACTACTACGGAGCACTTAATACGTTTATTGTGATCAATTGTGTATAATGAAGATTTTTTTTACCTCAGGGATTAATGAAGTAAGATATTTAGGTTATGTAAGTATGTACAAAAATAAAACTAACTATGCAATGCCAGTTACCACTAATATAGGCGGCATGTTTGCATACTGTGTTTGTCATGGGAAGTGGGAAGCCCTACTACCTGAACATGCTTATAGTACAGTTCCTGCACTTCTGTCCTCTACGATATGTTCTAATGAAGTCCCCACTCTACTCTCTCCCTTTCAAATTCCCTTCGCTCGAAACACAGACCTAAATGATGGATTGTCGCGAGAAACTGAAAGCATTATTTTCACTCCAAAAAACAATGCACATATTTTCCATCAGAGCTGACACATGTAGAGTGCTTTTTGGAGTTAATACATACTAATATAGAATGGCAAAAAAATTGTCTTCTAACCAGAATTGTTATGTATGCGGAACAATAAACGAGCCATATCACTGAATGAAAAGCGTTACTAGTTCCTCTGTTATGCAAATTAAGAACGTGTCATTTGTTTGGTTTATATAGGTCCTCAATTTCGCAAGTATATAGGATATGGTTGTTTTATATATCATTGTGCACAAACACTTTGACAAGAGGTTAGCTTGTAAGTTTCACCTGATGTCAATTAAAGTGCGCCTTGTCTATCGTCTGTTAATTAACTGTCAAAGAATCTTGTCCAGCAAGAGAAAGTTCGTAGTTGTGGGTGACGAGAACGTAAAAGTTTCAAGGTACAGCCAATAAGTTGAAAATATGACTATCGAACTTAACAACAGTCTCAAGAAAATTAATCGCCAACAACCACCGGCGCAAAAGGTCATAGTAAATTCGATTCTCTGAAATTCCCGTACACTACGCGAATTTAAATTAAAAACTTTCATTAATAACCGTTCCCTTATTTGGAAACGGAGTTTAAATCCAATCACAAAGAATATCAAGCTGTAACTGGCATGTATATAATACACGAACCTACTTGTTGCTTTTTGACCGTCAGAGCTCGCTGAAAAGCAGTATAGTTAGCGTTTTCCAGTTTCCTTCTTCGTTTTGTGCGTACGAGAACAATATATAGAAATATTTGAAAATCTAGAATATATTAAAAATAACAGTAAGAATATTTCGCTGTAGACTACACTTCCTGTAACTATTTCAGTTTCGCCTCTTGTATGTTAAGATGTAAATCGTTACGAAGTCATGACTAAAATCAAGCAATAAACAGAATGACAAGCAACAGAGTAGTACAAGATGTGATTTTATAGACCTGTAATGAATATTGAACTAGCTAGAATATTATTTATAGCCGAAGTGTTTTCCTTATTTATTAACCTACAAAATAAAAAATAACCTTCAAATGACTGACAAATTCCGAATTGTTACACGAAATAAGTATCGTGACACTATAAAATTACATAGCAATTTATATGTATAATCTAGAGATGGGAATTTTAAACATTAATTTTGTTACTACGTTATTATGTGAAGGCAAATAAATCCATTTCTGCCTATACAGTTACTACTATTACTACCAACAGGTCTACCATTAATATTCTGATATTGAAAAGACTAACAGAATTACCACTAACACTGCTGTTAAGTATTATTAATATTATTATTATTATTATTATTATTATTATTATATACTTATCGGCTTGATGATTCAACAGCTTACTTTTCAATTACAGAGTCAGCATAAAAAAGGAAAGAACAAAAATTGTTTCATTGTATTGTAGTGAGATATAATGTAATCTACATAAAAACATTTTAACTGTAATAGAGTGACAGATCTGCTGCGGAAGAAACAGAAGAAGGGAATTAATTGTTGTTGCTCACAGCGCAAAATTAATTGGGTTATAAAACCTACTTCTAGCTACATAATTAGTAGCTGCGTTCATTCGCGTAAATTAATAACAACGCAAGGAATTCAATTGAATTACTTTTTGTAAAATTTATAAATTATACTAAAATTGATTTATTTTAGTTCATTTCGCACCAGTCAGTATTACATATAATATCGTGTTGTTATCACGTAATGCACCAAATTTAGCCAAATCATTTTAAACAATTAGTCCTTTCCTGTATGACAACATATAACACACTTCAGTTACCAAAATACAAGATTTTCGGTGACGATGATCAGGAAAACAACAGTTGTGTACTTTGAATAAATCTAAACCTATGAACACTAACTACGAGTTTACCGTTTTAATGGAAAGTTACGCAGTTGGTACATGTAGATATTTCATTCCCTAGGTCTTTCAAAATTGAAGTATATTTAAGCATTTGGAAGTTCCTTCAAATAATTCCAGACAAGTACTGTAAAAATATGCGAGCAATTCAAATAACCTTGACAGACACTACAGGTATAAAAAATTGTTATCAATTATGTAAAGTCCCGTGTTTAATTAAGCTGCTCCATACATTTAGAGTTTCATGAAATGCTTGAATTTGGAAACATTACCGCCATAACTTGGAAAACAATTTCGGTTTTGTTTGATTCCATGCTTCAGCCGCGAAGTAGATGAGAACTGCGCTCGTCTAGAGTATCATGCAGCGGGTAGCAGCAATTCCTTACCGACGTTTAGGGACAACCTATCGGTCCCATTTTCAAGGGTCAAGAATAAATCATTTTGCATGCTTGGACTTCGAAGATGGGGCCGTTAGGTTGTCCCGAAACGTCGGTAAGGATTTACCACTACTCGCTGCCTAATAACCCAGAAGAGCGTAGTTCTCATCTGCTTCGCGGCGGAAGTCTGAAGTCAAACATAGTACGCTTCTATGGAGAGGAAATTCTACGTCACGTCCAGACATTCGAAAGACTTCCTTTTTGGATTCTTGACTCTTGAAGGTGGGACCGATAGGTTGTTCCGAAACGTCGCTAAGGAATTACCACTACTTGCTGCGTAATAATCCAGAAGAGTGAATTACTCAATTTCGATTTTAAAGTTATTCGTATTTTCCTTAACATTCCTTTTTTATGAACACGGGAATTATTGAAAATGGCTTTGTAGGTTTCTGTGTACAGTATTTAATAAGCTAAGATATTAACATGTTTAAGGATTTTCGTACTTGAGCCTTCGTAAATGAACCACTGAGAAAAAAATAGTGAAGGCAGATCACCTATGTACAGAAATGTATAGTAGATTATAACCTCTCCCTGATGTATTTGGTAAACTTCAAACGCTATCATCCATAATCCTAATAAAACCAACTATACAAGGAAGATAAACTTTTGCTATGTAATACAATTAACATAAGTCCCAATCCACAAACCAAACTTTAATTAACGAGAGATTAATAAGTCGAAACTTATTCGTTATTAACTAGTTAGGTTGTAAATTCCAAAAATGATGAAAGAAGTGGAAAAAACACAGAGATTTGAGGAAATTACATTTATACACATTTATGTACTAGTGATTATTCTAAATGTATTTCACAATGGATTTTTAATGAATGTCAATATAGACTTAGTTTACCCCAATAATAAATTAAATAAATGAAAAATTGCCTCTAAAAATATCAGACAAAAAATTGTGTACTGCTTTACCCTTCTGTGAAAAAAATCAAATATCTGGATACTTGAATTGACACAATAAACTGAAGAATTATAGGATAAACACGGAATTGAATAGTATATATAACTATATTCAATGCCAAGTCCACGTCTCAGAGAAATTAACAAGAATGGCAAGGTGTCTATATACAGGACACAGTCAATTTATGTGGTGACATGGAACATAAAGATCCTGCCTACCTGAACATCTTTGATGATTTGACGCTTTCATACCTCCTTTTCTTTGGAAGTATAATCCTATGAAACTTGCCATAGTAAGTGGTACAGTAAGATGTAATATATTTTATGGCAGAATTTGTACACCTATATATAAGTTCTGTATCAAACGTTATTGGGAGAAATTAAGTTTCCTACCACAGACTAATAAATGATGGTCTGTGAATACAAATGCGAAACTTTCTTTAACAATCGGGCTTGCTCATTTTGCACATAACTGTATGTCTGGGCTACTTTTGGGAGCTGAACAAAACAATGAAAGCTACAATGCGACCAGGCAACCAGGCTACCACGTGTGCGCTTAGAACCTAAGCGAATTGCCTTTTTCTTTACTAAACTGTACACTGGGTGTTACAGAGCAGGTGATCTGCTTTTGTCTAAAAGGAAAGTGAACCCCACTATGAACAATTACAAATTTCACACCCTTACTCCAACCCCTTTTTTAATATTACTGAAGTTCGGTTCAACAAACTTTTGCAGGAACTGTAGCAGCATCCAACTTGATTCTTCCCTTCTATTAATTTAGCATTTTCTAAACTTACCAGGTTGAAAAGGTGTGGAATGTGGCTTATTCTGAGTTAAGAATTTGAAAGATGTTGAAGTGGGCGGTCATGACTTAATAAGCTATTTTTTTAGAAAATTCCGGGGTTATACAATTATGGCTGTTATTTTCTTTTGAAATATTTAGTATTTTTAACAGAAACTACGTACAAAATTTAACTAAAATCTCAAATGTCTGAATAGGTAACTAAAACACATTTTTTGCTGCAAGTAATGTGCAAAAAGAGTTCCCATAAGACTTGTACGTTTGTCGTACAGTTGTCCACTTCCTTTCTTTTGCGTAGCATCAGAAATATTGGTTTCAATTAGTGATAGATTGTTTCTGACAGGAGGGTGTTGAATCCCTTGAGATTATATCACCCTTAGGTTGGGAAGATACGTTAGGGTTGAGACACTAACATAAGCTGGGCAGTGGGAAAGGAAAGGGTGACACTGAGATGGGGTTGTGACGAGAAGAAATCAATCAGGACGTTGCAATATTGAGCTCAAATGTCCACCCAGTTCCTGTAAAAATGGACATCCTTATCAAAGGTGCGTGTTTGTTAATCAAGATTTCGGTCGCTTATTTCACGTCAAATTAGCTTCAAATGGGTTTCGAATCCATAGCTGAACTTCACGCACAACAGAAAAAATGCGTTAAACGCAACGTGTACAATTTTAAAGAATGTCTTCAGGCAAGAAATGAGATATATGCACTGCTAAGTTCTGGCGTGTTCATTGTGATAGTGTTTGTACGTGTTGAATTTTTGAACGACAAATTTTTTGCTGTGTTTTAAATACTATAAAACTAGTGATTATACAGGGGAAAATATAAATAGGAGTATTCCGCAAGTGGCTTTCCAGTTACACTCAACAACCACATCTGGGTTGAAATAATGAAAATAAAGACTACGCTCTACCCCACTTTTTCTTAAAGCAGAATACCGTTAAAATCAATTATAAATATATTCTTTGTTAAAACTTAGAAGAAGAAATGTAAACTACGCTGAATGATCAAGCAATTTAAAATCCACTCTTTGCTGTTATTACACACACACACACACACACACAAACATCTTAGTAATTAACCAACTTAATGCACAAAATATTTTTTTATAATAAGTTTATTATGTGCCTGTACATGTTTCGAGCACTATGTGCTCATCATCAGGAGGTCAAAATTGTATTATACAGCATCTGGTATCATCACACCTGTAGGTGGCCGTCCCGTGGACAGGTTGAGAGAGGACTTATTATAAAACAATATTTTGTGCATTAAGTTGGTTAATTACTAAGATTATACTGAGATGCAGGGTCAGCAAAACATCAAAATTTGTGATGCAAAACAAAACAGTCTTATATACAGGCCTTACATAATTTCCTTTCTACATGCTCCAACGCAGTCATTTAATAGAGCAGGGCAGTGAAGGAACAAAACAGGCCTATTTCTAAGAAAGCTAAACTTAGGGCTTTAACCTTTTTTCAAGCGGGAAAACGGGTAGGTTTATGCATCCTCGATACGGGCGCAGAAATGCTTATTAGTGATTCTAATCAAAATTGCCCTTAACTTGTCAAATTTATCTAAAACTACAATTTATCTACAGATTTTCGTAAATTTTTCCCATATAAAATTTAATTAACGTCTGTCAGTCTCTTTTGAATTTCCACAATCGCATGTATGGATAAACATAGAACAAACAACGAATACATTTAGGCCAAATGACTAATGGATATTTTATCCTATTTAACCCATGCGTCTAAGCATGTGGGCAAAGTGAAAAAATTATCATTTCTGCGTATTTCAGACAAAATACATATTAATCACTACTTTTTTTCCATTTATGTGTTTTTAAAGAGACTGCTGATAATTTAATTCAAAGTTATTTCCAACCAAAAGAGCTTAACCGTCACCATATTCAGGGTAGACAATCTTGAAGATGGAGTTAGCAAGAGGCTTCTAAACGTTTGTATCTATACACCACTCTACAGGGCATCATATCTCAAAATACGAAAATGTTCGTTTCCTAACTTGTTACAAATTTACGTTAGTATATTGCGGAATATTTCCAAGTAAGCTCCCAAGTTTTGACGCGTGTTATCATAGTTTGTTTCTACTGTAAACATTCAAATTTACCGACTTCCCGACGACAAAATCTAAAATACATGTGTGTTCTTCATTCCGGCAGACCAAATTTATATAATGTAATGGTTATTATAACACGTTTCGTCTATTTAATTGTGCGTAGAAAAACAAGTACATATAATAAAAGGTTTAGAAAATGAAAGTGACATTTACTCAGTAAACGATGTCTAATCTATTTTAAAAATCATACACATTAAAGTAGGGTATCTTAAACCTGGTTATATATCCGCCTATAGCATTTTATCAAACAGGCCTACGCAAGTCCTCAGAACCAAAAATTCAAACATTTATCAAAGAGAAAGCAATTTTTGTGAGTACAGAGAGAACCATCAGAATCATCACTAAGTCTTACTTTGTTCAGTGATATATGCTGTCAAAAAGTGCAGCTATGTTACTTTTCAAGAGACAAATTTTTACAGAAGGGAAATGAACGTTTCAATTGTCAACTCCGAGCTGCAAGCATTCACTAGACATATGTGTCCATATCACCAATATGAACACAACTTAACGTTTTACAGTGATATTTAGAGAAGATTAAACTACGAAAATAAGCAGGAGTTTAAAGCCCAAATTTTTTTTTGATCAAAGAAATTGCAAGTGTTCTATTTTTTAATGAAAATCCAAACCAGAAGGGTATCTGACATGAACCGAACATAAAATCAGGTTAGCAGCAAACTTTCCGATAGTCCTACGAGATGCTATGAAAGATACGAGATATATTTTACGTCAGCTCCACAACCTTTTTCGTCTTATTGGTACTACTTTATTGCCAGATTATTAAACCTCTCTCTGTTGATGATAGGAAAAAAATCTAGTTGAGTGAAAAACAACGCCCGGTGGCATTGCACATTTTCTAAATTTGGCACTTACTAAGCTGACCGTAAAATTTTCCACAAGAAATTTTGATCGTAAGCTCAGATTTGGTTACAACAGTTTCATTCACAAGAAGTCGGGATATCTCAGTCTATATAGCGAATAGGTTACGAGCTGGAAGTCTGAGGAATGCCGAGCCGCTTCCCAGAGAAGCAAGAGATTCATTTTTTCTCAAAGCGTTCAGGTGGGCTCCGAGTTTCATCTGGCTTCACATTCAATGGGTAAGGAGATTTTCCCAGGCATAAAGCCGCCGACGCGTGAAACTAATACCTCCAGGCAGTGCCGATATGACTGTACGATATTCACAGGAAGAATTTTATATCTACCTTAAATTGCTTATACTGCATCTCTTTTAATCAAACAAGCTAACATCCTTAGTGATAGGCCTTATTTCGAATTGTACAAATTAGAATATTCCTCGTGAAGTGACATAACCTTCCATACTATATTTCACCAAGGCCCAGCTATTTCCCTGGTACTATTATTTCGCCTTAAAGTAAATCACTTTACCTTTTTTCTAAGGTGGAAATAGGCATATGAAGTAGGGTCCCTTTTGAGAAGTTGGCAGTTGCGCATTCTTCAGGAAATTTACCGCCCATGGACAACAGATTTTCACAGTGTGTTCACAGAATCAATCGTGAAACTTATTCTGGGTCATATAAATCCCATTCACACCCTCAACCCCAAGCTTTAATATCATCTTCCTATTTAAGATTGAAAGCAAGTGAAATAAGTAGAGAAACATAGACGGGATTCAAAACAGCGACGAAGGGAAGACAAGAGCAGTGTCTAATTCCACAGCCTATCACTGGCTCCGTTTTTCCCGCAGGTACTGTGTTGTGTGTTCCTACCCTACCGGACCTACCAGATGTCCCTGGGGACAGCTTTTCTTATTTCCCTCTGCAGTTAGCTGGCAGTTGCTCGGGAAGTGACCATCTTGTTGGACATGGTAAAGGGATGAAGTAACAGCGACGTTATTCTGTTTAACTGATGCTTTCTGTCACAAACGATCCAAGGCCCATGGGACAGTCTGCTTAGAGAAAAAATGTCGCATTCGGAATAGATTGGAAAGGCGGATTCCTGGTATTCAACCATCCTATTATATTCTTTCTGTAATTCTGAATTCCTGAAAATTCTATTGTGGCTACAGATAAACTGATCAGAAGTCACTCCGAAATTATTTTACTACTAATACAACAACTACTAATACAACAAAAACTACTACTACTACTACTACTACTAGTAGTAGTAGTAGTAGTAGCAGTAATGGTGGTAGTGGTAGTAGTGGTGGTGGTGGTGGTAGTAGTAGTAGTAGTAGTAGTAGTAGTAGTAGTAGTAGTAGTAGCAGTAGTAGTAGTAGTAGCAGCAGCAGCAGCGGTAGTAGCATCAGTGGAACTGATAGTGCTAATAAATAATATTGTTCTTGTTCTAACTGTGTCTATCTGTTTTCATTTTTCTGCTAGAGAGAGTAACATGGTAAGCCCATCCAGGTTATATATAATTTCAACTAACACTCCATAATAATTTCTTGTACTCTTTGTTACGCACTGCTAGAGTTAATACGCTTTATGTATGTACACATAGGCTATAATATCCTATTTAGTTTGAGAATATTTTGGATTCTGATCAATGAGTCATATTTAGGGGCCTACCTTAGGTCAGTGTAGTAACTTATCTCCTCAATCCATTTTTTCTTTATGTCTGATACGTGAGGAGTGGCTATGTTTCTTACGTAAAGCATTATTCTTCCCCCCCCCCATTTAACAGCAAAATATGTTGTCACCTTTATTATTCGACATCCGTTTGCCTGTTTTAACTCTCTGTCCCAACACACTTCATAGGTTTCACTTTGGAGCAATGTGTCTTTCTATATTTGTAGTACGTATCCCTGTCTTACAGAATTCTACATTTTGCGACTACGGGCTGAAGTACATTTTCCTGCTACTTTATTGTGCCTCTGAACAGCTTTTGCTGCCAGAAGAATATACCCACAAGCGATGACAGCAATACTGAGAGACGGTTATCTTAAGGTGATTAATCCCCGTTGTGTTTCAAATATTAGAATAAAATCAGTATCTACTCCGTCTAACAGGAAACGTATTCTTAATGAATTCAAAACCCGCTACACTTTTCAGCTAAAATAAATAGCCGTCACGTGGGCGTACACAATAAAATAATAAAGTTAAATAACTAGAACTGAGCTCTCAAACTTCACAATTTTATGATTCTAATGCGAACATAAAACTTTAAGTTTTTCAGTTATACTAATATATTATTTATATAGATATACGTAATAACAACAGCTGGATCTAGCTGTGTATCATGTACGGTAAAACCATACAAGGCAAAAAATATGAGTTTGTAGGCCAACTTTAGTTGGAATCGAAAGGGTGGCGTGTGTATATTTTGTTCAGGATCCTGCATGGAATTTCAACATAATCAGTAATATCAGCAACAATAGGAGATAAATATGTTGTATAAAACGAAGATAAAGAGAGAATTAATTACAATAAATGTAAAAATGAATTTGTAAAATCTAGTAGTGTTACGGGTCAATATTATACACTTACGAGAGGCATTAAGTTTAAGTTGAATCGAGATTGATTAAAGAATTAGTGTGTATGTTTAACGACCGATTGATTTTAATCTGTACCGGGAAAGGGGCATTTAGTATTTGGATTATGATTAAATTCAATTCGAAAAAATTAGTCCAGAGTAACTGAAGACAAAATCCAAAACGCAAAAAAAAAAAAAAACTTACCTCATTTATTCAAGTATCTTGAGTTTATTTTAAAAGCACTTAACTTACTAGTGATACATTTTAATATTTTACAAGTATTATTGCGTATATAAATTTGCCTACAAATTCGGATTGCTTGACTTATATACTTTAGCGTATATGGCACACAGCTACTTCCAACTGCCGTTACATATTTTATATGAATATTGTATTTATCGTAGTTAAAATTTTTACATTTTACATTCGCTTTAGAAACGGAACATTGAGATACTAAGCTAATACCATGCAGTTTGCAATTTAAATTCTTACTTTCTTTTGTACGGCCTGATGATAGCTATTTACTTTAGCCGAAACATGTAGCCGTTTTTAAATGCATTTAGAACATATGTTGTGTTTGACGAAGGAGAATCTCAGAAACGTGGGGACATGTCCGACCTAAACTTTTTATAATTCAAAAATATTATAATTATCATTATTATTAATATCAAAATGGGCTCTTAGTCTGTTGCGTTATAAAGACTGAGACTGTCCCATATTTTTTTTCAAGCCATTTCGTGTAATTCTTTCATTACTTTTTCATTAATATCCAGTTCTCTACTACAACACTCTGACGTTAGTGGACAACTCGTTACAGTACAAACAAGTGTACAGTTCCATCAATATGTATTTCACTCCTAATTAGCTCATACATTGTTAATAAAAATCCAACCAGATGCAACAGTATGCAGATATTTATTTACTGCAAAGTCACTCTACATGTTTCGAGTGTCACAGCACCCATCATCAGGAGTACTAAAAACTGTAACCGCAACCT
>Ga0136643_10006722_pt1 | contig 16498 bp, 14 predicted proteins | sample TergutLab28metaG_FD_96883 | JGI IMG/M metagenome (GOLD analysis project Ga0136643, IMG submission 96883) | Labiotermes labralis P1 segment gut microbial communities from Petit-Saut dam, French Guiana - Lab288 P1 (version 3) (version 3) | ecosystem: Host-associated > Arthropoda: Insects >... | reverse complement strand
CCCTCCTAGGTCCAAATATTCTCCTCAACACCATATTCTCAAACACCCTCAGCTTCCTTTCCTCCCTCAATGTCAGCGACCAAGCTTCACACCCATACAAAACAACAGGCAAGATTATAGTTCGATATATCGTAATCTTTAATTTCCTGGACAGCAACCTGGAAGACAAAAGATTCTGCACCGAATGATAGCAAGCATTTCCTGACCTCACTCTACTCTTTATTTCTTCCCGAATAGAATTTTGGATTGTTAAATTTGTTCTCAAATATTTGACTATTATTATTATTATTATTATTATTATTGAAAGCGCAGAATCTTTAGTAGTAGCTATTAAGGTGATTGAATTAGAAGTAACTGCTGAAAAGACTAAGTACATAGTCATGTCTGTATATAAGAATGCAGGACAAAGTCACAGTATACAGATTGATAATTGCTCTTTTGGAAAGGTGGAAAATTTCGAATATTTGGGACAACATTAACGAATCAAAATTCTATTCAGGAAGAAATTAAGAGCAGATTTAAATCAGGGAATGTTTGCTATCACTCGGTGCAGAATCTTGTGTCTTCCAGTTTGATACCCCAAAATTTAAAGATTAAGATATACAGAACTATAATTTTGCCTGTTGTTTTGTATGGGTGTGAAATTTGGTCGCTCACATTCAGGGAGGAACGTAGGTTGAGGGTGTCTGAGAATAGGGTGTTGAGGAGAATAATTGGGCCTAAGAGGGACGAGGTAACAGGTGAGTGGAGAAAGGTACATAATGAGGAGCTTATGTTCTGTAATCCTCATCCAATATAGCTCGGGTGATAAAATCGAGAAGAAAGAGATGGGTGGGGTATGTAGCGTGTATGGGGACAGGAGAAGTGTATACAGGATTTTGGTGGGGAAACCTGAATGAAAGAGAACATTTGGAAGACCCAGGCGTAGGTGGGTGGATAATATTAAGATGGATCTTCAGGAAGTGGGAAGTGGAGTTATGGACTGGATCGATCTGGCTCAGGATAGAAAGAGGTGTGGGAACTTGTGAATGCGGTAGTGAACTCGTGTTCCATAAAATGCGGGGAGTTTCTTGAGCAGTTGGAAAACGGTTAGCTTCTCAAGAACGTTTCTGATCCATGGAGTAAGAAAGTATTATTATTATTATTATTATTATCATTACTATTATACTGCCTCTAACAATTTCAGAATTATTAAAAGTGTTCAGAAAATTTGTAACTAAAAGTCTGAGTGAAAGAGACGATTTTAAAAAATAATGGTAGAGGACTGAAACGTAACTTGATACCTCTCGTAATGGAAGATTGAAAATTTCTCGTCACCTTGGTCCGTTATTTTTAATCACCTTGTCCTCGTAAAAAAAATTTCAAATTAGTTAATTAACTGCTGATCAAACATTTCGTCCCTATTTGCTGACGAGTTATTGGTACAGAAAGCTGAGTGGATAGAGTGCATATGTGGTCCACACCCCAGCAATTACAGCAATGTTTATATTGTTGTAATACTGCAGCGGTCGGCATAAACAAATCATATATTCTGCAACGCGATCAGCTACGTAGCCTGTTCTTACTTGTGGAACTGGGTGCAGTGTGTTTTGCAACGCTGCTGACAACACTGTAAAGCAAGTGTACACAGAAGTTTTAAGAATTCGAAAATATTTCAAGAAGCAAGTCGCCGGAAACCATAAGATATAATTAATCGAAATGTTATGTATGTAATAAGAACCAACAAAATGCACACTTTTTTCGTTAGTGTTTTAAATTTAATTACAATGTCTTCAACATTCTTCGAACATCCAAGTGTTCATCCTCTGGAAGAATTGTACATGTAGTTTTATGATATTTCTTTCATGCTGGAATTATAATAAAAGGCTGTATGAATTGTCTAAGTACAAAATGTTGATATCCTAAAATATCGATAACAGTATAAAATGGTGTTGATTTGTAGTAAAATTTTTAAATTAAGAAACATAGAATTCTAAAAATTACATTAAAGACATTTTAAAAAATGCAATATTGTGTCTTGTAAAGCAATTAAGATGTTGCAGTACCATCCATATAAGTAGTATGTCCGATGGAATGATATGCTGGATACTAAGATCTAGGAAGTGGAAGTGTCGGAGTATTGTTCGGTGTTTACTGCAGGTGGTGACGTAATATGGGGGGGGGGTCGAAGATCAGTTAGTATATTGGGTTGTTTTCACCTTTGTTTTGTTGCGGTATGAGTGGTTTGTGGTAATGATGTGATTGGTGTGTCATTGCACATACGAAATTAATATTGAGGTTTTTGTGATTTTTTGGGATGGTCATGGTAGTGTTAATAGCTCTATAATCATGGTTGTTATTTAGGATATGTAGCGCCGTATGCTGATTGAGTATCATTATGTTTTATGTATCTGTTATGTTCTTGGTATCTTGGTTTGAGTTTTCGGCTTGTCTGTCCGACGTATGATAGTTTACTTGTGTTGCATGTGATTTTTTAAATTCCACACATTTTTTGTTCCTGTATATTATTGGTTGTTTTAGGTTTGTTGAGATGGTGTGTAGTGTTGGTGCTCTTGAAAGATATTCCCACATTTGTGTATCTAAATAGATTGGTGATCTTGCGTACTAGTGGGCTATAATGTGTGAATGTTGTTCAGGTTTCTTTTCTGTTTCTGTCAGTGTTATTGTTTCGGTTGTAGTTGTTGTGTCCGAGTCGTAATTCGGATTTCAGTTTTTTGGATAAGTGTATGAGGGAAGTAGTTGTTTGTGCGATGTTTTGTATTATGGTCCAGTCTTTTTGTTTAATTTCTGATGAGAGTGGGAGTGAATGCATTCTGGTGATGCGGTATTTGAATGCGGCTATTTTATTTTCTACAGAGTGGTCTGAGAAGAAATTGATGGTTTTATCGGTGGTGTTAGGTTTTCGGAATACATCATTCTCAATCTTAGTGAGATTTATAATTATGAGTAGGACTAAGAAATTTATTTGTCCATTGTTTTCTTATGTTGTGTTGAACTTTATGTCTTTACTTGTTTGGTCCATATTCGTGGTGATAAGTTCATGATGTATTCTGTCAGAGTCACGTATAATCAAAATGTCATCTACCTAACTTATGTTAAAATTTATGTTTTTGATGTCGATATATTTTATATGTTTATCTTCGAAGTATTGTAGGAATATTACAGCAAATGTGTTAGAGATTGGTAGTCCAATGGTTACACCATTTCCTGGTTTGGTATATCTTATTTAGAAATGTGAAATAGTTCTGTGAGAGAACTAAGTTCATTAAGTACTGTATGTCGTTATTCTGCATGAGCAAAGGTTTTGTGATAAATGGGGTTTCTTCTGTGGGGATATAAACGAAGAGGTGTTTTATATCGAATATGATTTGTTTTGTGGTTTTCGTTTATTTTAAGATTTGTTAGGTCGTTAGCTAGATTTGTTGAATTAGAAACAATAAATATAACGATTGTTGAGTGTGAGGTGTTTAATCGAATAGTGTTTGGCAGGTGTTAACAACGTTGAAGGTAACAAGGGCTAATAGTTTTATGTTGGTTCACATAAACGCTGCAATATACTAGCCGATGTTCATTTTTAATAATATTATTTGACACTGGGTGCCTATCAATTTACCCTCCATTACATTTCTGTGTTTTGATTTGACAGTTATTTGACAAATATCTTGAGAAACCTGCTACGTTTTCAGGGCCGAAATCTCCATTTCAGCCAGCATAGCATAGCACAGAATTTGATCCTTCATAACAGAGCATCCGTGACAGCCACGATAAGACAAATCTATCATCCGTGACAAGCCCAGTTACTACTAACTCGGCTGATACAAAAAAATGTGAGACAACGAAGAATTGAACAATAACTGCTGATCTAATCATAATTATACCTACTTATTATAAACTTACATAAGCACAAAACCCTGACCTAACCTCAGCAAGAATCTTCACGACGCAGATAACAGTTGTGTTGTTCACAGGCTTTGAGAGTGAATTTGGTCATCCGTGACTGACGATATGTAACATGTACCAAACGTGACAAGTGGTGGCTATTTGTTTACAGTTACTTTTCAAATTTGACTGGCTATAAATTGATAACACATTTTCCTTTATTATTATCAATAACATTAACAAATGACTGTATATCGCGTACGGACAGGCTATATTTGGTACAGTTACCCTTTCCGCCTAAATATTCCATAATTTATTATGAGAATATTATATTTGATATACGTCTCTTTGACTTACACCCACATTTCAGGAACAAAACTAGAGCTTAAAGCAAGGACTACGGATATTTGTCGTGTATAATTATATTGCTTATGGATACGTAGCTAGCTAAACCGAACCGTAGCGATCCAAAAATGAATATGATGCTATCATTTACATTCAATTTGATGTCTTTTAAAAACTAACGCAAGAAACTGTCTTTTGCTGTGTCTGACAGTGCCTGATCCACATGTTTAACAAAACTAGAATACCATACACTGAAACGCACAAATTACACAATTGTATCCTACAGAAAGCCTAAATCCATAACCCAATAAATAAAATGCTCTAACAGGAACTGACGAACTATAAGAGGGAAATCCAGTAAGACGAAAAGACCTTGAAATAGACGAACTTCGTGACAGATGTGCAAATTGAAACACCAAGGAAGAATAACGTACCCAGTTCCTTGACAAGTAGAAGAATATCGAAATCAAATGGAAATTCTATTATGTCATATCTGGTAAAAAGTTTGTAAATGGGCCGCAAAAAATGACACCTCTGGCGGGGAGTTAGTGCGTCGTGTGCACGCCACCATCCGCACCGTGCACACGACCTACGCAGCGGCTCTCAAGACCACCACCCATCCAAAATATCGGTGCAGAAACCATACGCCGCAACTCAATATCTATAGCTCCTGATGATGGGCTTTTGTACTCGAAACATGTCGAGTTGCATCAAGTTGGCATTTCAAATTGTTTAATTTCCCTAAGTATGTGGACAGAAACGTCACGTTCAATTCAATTTATGGAAGAAAAGTCCATCCGCTACATAAATATCAAATGAACGTTACACAAATAAACAAATGCTTTGCAATAAATTAAAAAATAATAGAAATACGCAATAATTCAATTCAAATTCAGTTCAGATTACTGACGTGTTGAAACAACACACCGTTGGTCAATTGAAGAACACCACGAAGCGACTGAAATACAAGAATCTAAGACAAAGCAACATGAAAATAACATAAGAGAATATTACAAAAAGTAAATACAAGGAAGATACAATACAATACATAAAAATAACATAAGAGAATATTACAAAAAGTAAATACAAGGAAGATACAATACAATACATGAAAATAACATAAGAGAATATTACAAAAATAAATACAAGGAAGATACAATACAATACATGAAAATAACATAAGAGAATATTACAAAAATAAATGCAAGGAAGATACAATACAATACATGAAAATAACATAAGAGAATATTAAAAAAGTAAATACAAGGAAGATACAATACAGTACATGAAAATAACATAAGAGAATATTACAAAAAGTAAATACAAGGAAGATACAATACAATACATGAAAATAACATAAGAGAATATTACAAAAACTAAATACAAGGAAGATAAAATACAATATATTAAAGAAGGAAAAAAATAAGCGGAACAGCAAAGAAATAAATTATGGATTTGGGAACGATGGTAGGTATATAGCAATAAATGAATAAAATAGTATTAGATAAAATTAAGTACTCTTGAGAAATGTCTTGGTTGAAAATACGGAATTTACTACCGACAGCATTAGTCGCAGTGACAAATAGGGCAGATGGGCTAGCATTAGCTCAATAAGGAGCAGTAAATGTAGAATGGTCTCTGGTTACTTTAGTGGGTACCAACAGACCGACGGTGTTCAGGATGGAAAGGACACTGATTTTGTTAACGAAAATATTAATAAGAAGCAGAGCGTCGTGGTGCTGGTCCCTCAACTGAAGAGGAGATAAATTTAGCTTAGCCAAAATCTTATTGTATGTTTTGGAGCCAATATTGAAGAAATATCTATTGTAGTAAATGTTAGCAAATTTCTTTTGAACCTTTTCGATTTTAGAAGAATCGTTTAGCGTCAAGTAATTCCACGAAACAGAGATAAATTCGAGTTTCGAAAGGACAAAAATTACATTTCGGGATAAAAACAGTGTCAATGGACGAAAAAGAAGACACGTGCAAAATGAGACGTAACAATTTGAAGATTTGTGCAGCATTGTGTTTATGTCCACAATTGTTGAATAATATTCAGGATATTGCCGCTACTTCTCTATTGAGACTTGCCTATTGCACAGTCTTCTGGACATTTTGTTGAGAATTTCAGAGAAAGGAGTCCTCCAGCCTTTGAATTTTAAAGCGTTCTTTAAATTTTTTTTATCATTTGTAGATTACCCGAGTGGTTGCTACAAGTGTCAGGAGACGGAAATAATCATGTCGTACCACATACAATGGTATATCAAGAGGGCAAGAAGATTGATCACAAAGCTATTTACCTCCTTTATGACACACAGTGTTACCAGAGCGTGACAGTTACATCCTTTATGGAAATTCACAGAGCTGTACAATATGCATGGCGGGCGAAATCACCATAAATCTGATACACCAAGTTCTTTGAATAATAAAATATGACATAAGGCGAAGTGTGTTTTCTTGTATTCCAGAAAATATTTGGAACAACTACTTCACTTTCTTTGTTACGGTGCGGTTCGCCTTAAGTTCTCTCGTTTATTTCCCCTACCCACGTCATTCGGTGAATGGGATATTTCCTTCCACAGTTCCGTCATAAAGATGCAGGAAATTACGTAGCCCGGCTCTATTTTACAGTCCGAATGATCAAAAGCCGGATTAGTATGAGGCCTTAGTAACAAGGAATATTAAAGGCACAGAAAGATCTGGTAGACCTCCAAAAATGGAGAACATTTGGAAGATAGTGGTAAGAGAATGAAGAAGAGATTTTTACTAACCTGTATTTTGAAGTATCAGTTTATGGCAATGTAAGAGTAGGGATTTTTTAATACGTATTAGCAATAAACGTTATAAATTTATTCATATTGAAATGCATAATAATTAGTGACTGCATCAAGCAGTAAGTGGTAAAATATCCATAATAAAGCAGCCCTTCAGAAGTCTACAGAAAATTTTTTAAAAAATAACCAACACGATGTCACTTGTGTACTATCCTTTATTTTCAGGGGTAGTCGTCATTCATTCTCTACATGTTTCGGGCTTTCGGGAAGCTCATCATCAGGAGATCATTTTCCCTGTACAGTTAGCCTCTGGTATAGTGTGTAATCTTTGCTGTAACAGAGAGGAGAACGGGAGGGTTACAGCAAAAGATTACACACTATACCAGAGGCTGACTGTACAGGGAAAATGAACTGCTGATGATGAGCTTGCCGAAAGCTGGAAACATGTAGAGAGTGAATGACGACTACCCCTGAAAATAAAGGATAGTCCACAAGTGACATCGTGTTGGTTATTTTTTAAACAATTACAATGATGCACGGAACAATGAATGTAAAATCTACATAAAATGTTTGTCTTTTAAACAATTACCTCCCTAAACCCCTGTTCAGTACGTCAGTCCACACATAGACAGGTATATAACTAATGACAGTCCTGTTGTGTACGTAGTGCTTGGTTATTGCCGATAACTTAACCATGACGTACGCTGCACAGATAAACATCAATGAAAGAAATGGAAAGCTGTTTAATAATGTACAGTTAGCACTGATACGCTGCAGGACATTATTGTGGCATATTTCGAGTTATGATTGTTACTGAGCTGCGGTGAAAGTTAATCGTTGTTCAGGCTAACCCACAATCCTGCCCAAAATTAGAACGTATGCTGCTGATGTACCAAATCGCCCCAAACTATATGTTTCATTATTAATATTATTATTATTATTATTAATTTTTAACAACTCGGTAGATGGGAATTATACTTCAGAAGCTAACAGTTGCTGAACTATCCAATAAATTCACCTTTTTTATGTTTTTTTGCGCCTTGAATTGTAATATAATTATAGAATATAAAATAACAAATGTACATTTTCTAAATAAATAATTTATTTTTTTATGTTTTCTACATCTTTCGGACCGAAGGGTTCATCTTCAGGAAGAAGGTTGTGTACACATGTTCGAAGGAACACTCTTCTACCTACAAGACTGCTTTATTGTTGCATATAGAACACACTATATCATACCATACCTTTATATACAACCAAATTCCTGAAGATGAACCCTCGCGTTCGAACTATGTAGAAGACATAAAAAGAATTAAAAATTAAAATATTAATTTAGGAAATGCACAATTCGTTGGTTTACATTGTAGAATTTATTTCTCTTATACTTTGAAACCCGCTTTGTTCATTACCATTTTTATAATAATCCGCCTCTGACCCCTATATTAAGCCAGATTAACAAAGACGATAACGTCCTATGGCGTTTATTTACAGAACATTTTAATATTATCTTCCAATTTTATGTCTAGGTTTAGTGATGAGTCCATGTTTGTCAATGAACACGTTTTAAGTCTTTCACGCCTCTGCCCCCTGATCGCCTCATCCCCCATGACCCGATCATCGTAATAGTGCTGGACAGGTGCAAGGAAAATCATGAGGCCGTTGATTATGAAACTTCCTGCGGCTTCCTGTTACACTCTGCTTTACTGTTCAGACAGTCTGATTTCCTAAAGCACAATTTTTTATAGATACTTTCGTTGCCAAGACAATGCATCGGCTTTGAACATAAAGCACATAATACCAAGAATGAGGATATAACACTGGTGTTGGCAGTTAATCCAGTTAAGAGAATACATTTTATCGGTTCGGTGGATGACTGTTCCTAATCAACCTTTTGTCGACAGACTGACGGCAAGCTGAAACTCTGCCCAGCGACGACATGTTCTTGCAAATAAGGACGCAGATATGAACACATACACTACCTTATTTTGTCTCCACATTGAATTAAATCTTTCCCAACTTGGATTCAGTTCAGAACTGTATAATTTGGCATCGACAGCCAAATTTGAAAACGGCATCTAAAGTTGTTAAATACCTCCAGAATTGGAAGGGAACAAACAAACTTCTGAGACAGCCACATTCAATTTTACAATTTCGTTAAGCGTTACACCTGAAGACGAAGTACACCACCGACATTAGAAGCAGCAAGAAGAAAAGTAGGTTAATTGAAAACACCGGGAAACTGGTAGATGGAAGAGAAAGGCTGAGACCCCTCAAGATTCGGTTAGGAAAAAATTGGTGTAGAATTTACAGAAATAAACAAATCACAGAAAAGAGAAATTAGAAAGACGCTACAAAAAAATCATACAAAATTAGCAAGGAATATCGTGGAGAATTGGAATTCAGTAAGAGCGCTAAGAAAGAAACTGATGGAGAGGCACTGAATTCCGCACATTAAGACAAGACAAGAACAAAAATAACCTCAATGAAAGAGATCGTAAAGAAGGCCACAATAGGCTACAGAAAACTATACCCAACATCAATAAAACCACGAAAAATTACAAAGATTCCTTAAGAGAATAAGATATCCACTAGGACAAAAATATCTCTTTTCTTCCTAGCGAAGTGGAAACTGCCATAATGGAAGTGAGGCACAGGAAGAGGGTACGAGAATACAGGGTATTAAAAAATGTGCGTCAAGCTGAGCGTAAAGGAGAAAGTGCTGCTTGTCACGGAGCTATTTAACACTATTCTGGAGTAACAGAAAATACAACCTCATTTGAAATCGAGTACCACCATCATGCTGTCAAAACATAATTCCAAGGATGATTTAAATGACTACAGACACACAACCCTGTTTTCCAACCTATACAAGCTGCTCTCAAAAGTCCTATCAAGAAGACTTATTAGAATTCTTGATAAGAATCAGCCACCATTAATGTATGTAATGTGTTTAGCATGGACTACTACCCTGACCGAGGTTTTCCGTGCTTTCCCTCGGTTGTAAGGCAAATGCTAGGGTATTCCTCTCAAAGACGGAGCACGGTCCGCATCCTGACTTCCGCCCAGAGTAGGGTAAATGGTTTGCTCTATGTATTGTTGGTGTTGATTATTGTTTTTATATGTAATTTCGGTCTGTAAACGTGTAACACTGTCACCGGGTTTACACCCAATTGCAGTTAAATATATCATTAATTCATTCATTCATATCAAGCAGGTTTTCGTTCTGGCTTTATTTTCACTGACCACTTACAAGCCATAAAGCAAGTGACGGAAAAGGCAGAAGAGTTTAATTTGAAAATCTACGCGACTTGAATTGATGACAAAATGAATTGGATCCGTGGAACAGAAATTTGTTCTAATAGTGCCAAAGAACGAAGGGGTCGAATACAAATACGTTAGTATAACACGGAATACCTACAGCCGCGTTTATACAAGAAATCGATTCTGAAGAGGCAAAATGTAGACTGGAAAGAGGTGTCAAAGAAGGTGATACAGTTTTACCGGAACTGTTCACCCGTGTACTGGAATACGATTTCAGAAAACTGAACTGGAGCAGTAAACGCAGCCGTAATATCAACGGCAGCAAACGGATCAACTAAGCTCAGCGGACGATGTAGTGCTTTTTGGCAACTATAATGCCGAAGGACAAGAAATGGTGAAAGAACTGACAGAACTGAATAGAGATGCTTGACTACAAATCGATATAAAGGAGACCAAAGTAATGAAAAATAGCAATGAATTCGAAATAAAACTGAATGGAGAAGCACTTGAGTAGGTTCCAGAATACACACACCGAGGACAACCGGTATAATTCCGGGACATCTCGGGAAAAGAAATCAAAAGAAGGAATGGAATGACTTGGAACAGGATCAAGAGTCTGTAGTTTGTATTGGCCGAAAAATACCAAAAACTTTAGATAAAGTCGTCCTGGAGTTGTACGTATTCGGTGTCGTATTGTATGGCGTCCAAACATGTCGCTGTAGGAGAAGGACAAGAAGATGCTTCAAATTGCCAGCAGAAGATGGGAATGGAAAATACCGCCAGCTGCATGGAGCGATACAGTGACGAATGCTCAAGAAAGTCAAAGAACCAACCCGAATGACACCGTGGCAGCGGTTTACATTCTCAAGTGGGAACAGGGGAAACTTGTGGCACAAATGGACCCGCGCCCACAGACACACGCTGCGCCAATGTGGGACATGAGAATGGGCAGATCAAGAACGTGGCGACCGAGGAACCGGTGGACAAATATGTTCGAGAGACGCTACACCAATGTGGGACATGAGAATGGGCAGATCAAGAACGTGGTGACCGAGGAACCGGTGGACAAATATGTTCGAGAGACGCTACACCAATGTGGGACATGAGAATGGGCAGATCAAGAACGTGGCGACCGAGGAACCGGTGGACAAATATGTTCGAGAGACGCTAAACCAATGTGGGACATGAGAATGGGCAGATCAAGAACGTGGCGACCGAGGAACCGGTGGACAAATATGTTCGAGAGACGCTACACCAATGTGGGACATGATAATGGGCAGATCAAGAACGTGGTCACCGAGGAACTGGAGGACAAATATGTTCGAGAGATGCTACACCAATGTGGGACATGAGAATGGGCAGATCAAGAACGTGGCGACCGAGGAACCGGTGGACAAATATGTTCGAGAGACGCTACACCAATGTGGGACATGAGAATGGGCAGATCAAGAACGTGGCGACAGAGGAACCGGTGGGCAAATATGTTCGAGAGACGCTACACCAATGTGGGACATGAGAATGGGCAGATCAAGAACGTGGCGACCGAGGAACCGGTGGGCAAATATGTTCGAGAGGGTAGCAGGAAGACAAAGGTCACGGGGAGCCAAAAATCAGTGCGATTGGAATACACTCATACAACATCGGTAAAAGCAACATCACCAGGAATGTATCAGCCCAATGTGAAACATTCGCATTCTCGGGGTTCCACCAGCAGCCTTTGCCTTCAAGGGATTAACTAGGCTCATTTATTTCTGTATTTTCTTAGGTATACCTGAGAATAGAACTCCTTGCAGTATGGAGTGCGGCGTCTGACTTCGCACAGAACTGACGGAAGCACCGCGTTTTCCGGATCACAGATGACTTCAAATACACGTGTACACATTTTAGTACAGCCTGACAGCCGGCCAACAGTGTCAGCCAGCCACGGCACAAATAATGGGCGGCAAAGACGGCCTCGTGTCTGATTTGTCACTAAAAACACAACCAACCGAGGACAACTGCAGACATTAACATTCTACCTTCTCCGCGCGACCTTTTACGACTTAGCTGAGGTAAGAAAGTGAGTGGTTAAACAGAGTGCACTTAAGGAAACACCAAGTATTGCACGCATGTCACAGGAAAAATGATACATCATATGCTCGTTATTTCTTCATTGCTTCAATATATGCGCCTGACCGTGTTAACTACTCCATCGTGACGTTCGGTACCCAGGGTTTGAGACAGCGGAAGAGTCACGTCCACTCTTTCCGTTTCGTGGTTGAAGCTTATGTGATAACCCCATGAACCCCCATATCCCTATATGTCGTTAGACAAAAGACGTTTTCGTATTATGGGTTTAAAATATTCAAAGCAGTGATTTTCTGAAAGTAATCCTTTGGGTTGTAATATCGTGTAGTTTCATTAGTTGTCTTTGGAAGCAGAGATAGAAATTGTGACGCAAAATAAATGTCTTGTTATACTCATAACTATCTTAATTATAACAGCAGTTCCCATTATAAAGCGATTAGTTAACACGAAGTGGCACATACTGTTTGATGTGTGTGTACGTACAGTAATGGTTTTTGTCCGGAGGTAAAATCTTTTTGGCAAGGAAACCAGCCTAGATCAAGGAAGTAAAAGCCCTTCTGGTGTATGGAATATAACGGAGTAATTAATGTTTTATGAGGTCAAACATTTTGCATGTGGATGTCAGTAGGGTTGTAATTACAAATTTAAGTTTCTCTTCTTGCTGGTGGTTGGCGAGCACTGGTCTGCAATATGTACCTGGGCCCTGCAGTTCTGATGAGTGAAGTGCACACTAGTTTCTTGCTATATATATATATATATAAGATTACTGTCTCACGCTAAGCTTATCTAAGTTAATGCACGCTCCAAAGGTTAGTACAACCCTACACTCCACATTGTAACACAACACTCTCAAATAATGTGCGAGCGATTCAAATGAAATATCATTAATCTAAATTCAAAACTGTTTCACTCCAGTGGGTGTATCCTGTTTTTTGTACTAGTAATAAATAACAACTGTCTACGAGGAAGAAGTGGTTCTTGTGGCAGACTTAATGTGCCGAAAACAGCGCTGAATCTAATGCGAGATACGCTTACGGTCCGGGAGATTATCTGTTGTAAGACCAGTGCTTTGCTTAAAGCATATTGGGGAGTTTTTGTTTAACGTGAGGAGTAAATGGAAGAGATGTGATTAAATAAGTGATATTAGTAAAGGATGGACCAAATTAATGCACAAACGCAAAGGAATAAGCATAAATAATTAAGGACCACGGATTCTTATAGTCTTGCAAACAAAATTAAAAAAGACCTGATATCTTCAGCAAATTATTGTAAACGTGATACTAAAAATTATTGGCGATTGTAAGTTCATATAAGTTACTAAGTTGTGTAATAACGATTAGATCAATATATGATATTTTCTAGCGTTAAAATCGAATTTCTAAAGTTTTCCCCATAAAAATACGTGTTTATCAGCTTCGGAATGTTGAGATGGAGTTAGTCCGTAACCGGTGCACTGAGTGTTTTAGACACGTCAATTAATCGTGGTATGGTGTTAGGTTAGGTTCTGTGCACATCAGTCAACTGTTACACCGCTCTTTGTCCCAAAAGTCTGATGTTTGGCATAGAAAAGTACAATTTTACACATTCGTGACGGTGCCTATAGCAATCAGTGCATCGATTGCTGTTCAGTGCGTATTTGGTGTGGACGGGTGATTTGTAATCGACCGCTGTTCAAAACTGTGTGTGGTAGAAACTGAACCGCTTTAAAATGAGTAGAATCTTATTTATAACATTCTACATATAGCATGTACAATGAGATTATTGTTTTGTATGGGTGTGAAACTTGGTCGCTCACATTGAGGGAGGAACGTACGCTGACGGTGTTTGAGATTAGGGTGTTGAGGAGAATATTTTGGCCTAAGAGGGACGAGGTAACAGTGGACTGGAGAAAACTACATAATGAAGAGCTTAATAATCTGTACTCCTCTTTCGACATTCTTCGGGTGAGCAAATCGAGAACAATTAGATGGACTAGGCATGTAGCACGTATGGGAGGAGAGGAAAGGAGTATACGAGGTTTTGGTGAGGAAACCATTGGAAAAGAGACCCCTCGGAAGACCCAGGCGTAGATGGGAGGGTAATATTAAGATGGATCTTCAATAAGTGGGATGTGATGACATGGACGGAATCGAGCTAGTTCAGGACAGCGGCAGGTGGCGGGCATTTGTGAATGCGTTAATGAACCTCCGGGTTCCATAAATTGCGGAGAATTGCTTGACTAGCTGAGAATCGGTTAGCTTCTCAAGAAGGATTTGCTGCATGGACTAAGAAAGTAAGTAAGTATAATAAGATTCTTCCCAACAGACAGGGATGATAGCGGGAAGGGTGTAATAACACACCAAAACACATCACATGAAACACAACGAAATGGAAGAGAATTAAACAAACTCGGATCTATGTCCAAGCACTGAACGTCTGTCACATCCTTGCCTTAAACGGAGTGTCCATCGTTAATGGTCCTGTTATTTACTGAGCGAGTCTGAAGACATCTCGAATGGGGCACCGACTTACTCGACTAGTATCTGAAGTCTGATATTCTGAATCTTAATACGAAAGCAACGGCTTTTCTCAATGTCTGTACACTCACCATTCAGTAGCACTTCTTTATAGCATGTAAAACTGTATTTACAGGGTAATTTAGCACGTTACGAATCGTCTGGCTTGGTAAGCAATTGTTATGATTGAAGTGATTCGTAACATTCCAAATTCTAATTAGGGCAGAGGCAAGCAAAGTTTTTCCTAAGTGCCCAGAAACAATGTGAGGACTACCCAGTCTACTATTCAATGGGTAACGGGTTCTGATTTTCCTTTTGGTTCCGAGTTTGCGTATGAGTGGAAATTTACCCCTCCTAAGCCATATGCCTGCTAATCTTAATTGACCTCATTCCAGACAAATATCGTGCAAAAAATAATTCAAATGAGCCCCAAACATTTCCATCAAAATTCTCCCTAGTTACCATTTCCCACACGTTTCCCGGTTCATATGACGCTACACAATCTGTGTCAGTCAGTGAATGTAATTGGAAAGAAAGTTTGTCATCCCTTCAGGGTGTCCAAACTCACCCGTCTACTAACGGTCAAAATGCTTGTTTACGAGAAGGAAAATGGTGGGGGGGGGGGAAATTTTACAGAGAAGCGCTAAAACAATTCTGCCTCACTGAAATCCGCTTCCTAAAACATTTCGTCAAGTGGTTTTGGATTTTAAAAATACTTTCAGAGGGTTTAATTCGGCATTTCAGATTTTCAGTTACAATTTATACTATAAATCGGGACTTAAAAGTTAAACCGAGAGTAAGCAAAGAACACTGATGAATTTTCATAATAAAGTAAAAGACAAATTTTGGGGGAAAGGGAGGCAGTAAAATATTACTCATGTAAGATTTAAATCAGTGATGTAGCTAATATTATTCAGAATTAATATTATTTAAATATCATTTAAGAATTTGAATAAAGTTAGAACAAGTTGATGACACTCGCTTTATTATGTCAATTTACTGCTCAACATGTTTCAGATGTTAATACATCCATCTTCAGGAGCTTGCGACAATTTGGTGCGTTATTGTGTAGGCTGTATTGTGCTGTAATGATAGAGGTTTATGTGTTAGTTTATTTATCTAGTGGTAAGTGTTATACCTACATAATGTGTCGTGTGTGGACTTGAGTGAGTGTGTTCCTGCAAGCGTGTGGTGAACTGAGGTTCTTGAAAATTTTGTGCGTGGTATCATTATAGCACAATACAGACTACACAATAACACACCAAGTAGTCGCAAGCTCCTGAAGATGGATGTATTAACATCCGAAACATGTTGAGCAGTAAATTGACATAATAAAGCAAGTGTCATCAAGTTGCTCTTCCTTTATTCAAATATCAAGATGATGCACGGTCCAATACGCATATGAATATTAAAGAAATATATCTATTTAAATATATATATTTATTTATTTATATATGTGTATATGTATACATGTACAATAAGTTACCTAAAGATGAGTGAAATGCACAGGGTATTTTGGAAAGTGGCACCAATATTTAGTAGTGTTTGTATCACAAAAGTAACGATAAAATGTGTACAACCACAAGAAACACGCTGTTTTTCAAGTTCCAGAACATGTGTATGTGTGTGTGTGTGTGTGTGTGTGTGGGTGTGTGTGTGGTGTGTGTGTGTGTGTGT
>Ga0136643_10006720_pt1 | contig 16499 bp, 6 predicted proteins | sample TergutLab28metaG_FD_96883 | JGI IMG/M metagenome (GOLD analysis project Ga0136643, IMG submission 96883) | Labiotermes labralis P1 segment gut microbial communities from Petit-Saut dam, French Guiana - Lab288 P1 (version 3) (version 3) | ecosystem: Host-associated > Arthropoda: Insects >... | reverse complement strand
TCAACCGACGCAATTACAAAACCTACTCCACCTAGTCCTACATGTGAACAATTTCAGATAACGTGATCTATGAGGTTTTCATGGTGAATGGAAAAATGACTACTACTATAGGATTCGACCTCGAATATTTCGATACACTGGTACCAGCGTTTCGAAGGAAAGTACTGCCTCCATCTTCAGTAACGTTGTAGAACACATCAGAACTTTATTTCTTATTGTCTTCAACATCTATCTTCCTTGTGCTGAAATCATCTCTGATGAACTTACATCGCTCTACGGCCTCGTTAGCCTGAAGATCAGGCGTGCTTAACCTTTTAATTAGTGCAGGCAGCCTCGGCAAACATCTGGTCTGCATGCGGGCAACAATGAATATCAATAGGCCTACACAGTATTAAGAATGAATAATTATACGTACGTGTATAATTTTTCCTGTGTATTTTTCTGTACCTCACATGCAACAAATATAGGGTTTGAATACAGATGCATAAAGCACCAAAACACACCACACAAAATGTTCAAGAACCACAGGACACCACACACCACACGCTTGCAGGAACACACTCACTCAGAACCACACACGACACATAATATAGGTATAGCACTTACCACTAGATAAATAAATTAATACACAAAACCTCTATCATTACAACCTACACAACGCAACAAATAGTCGCAGGCTCTTGAAGATGGACGTATTAACGTCTGAAACATGTTGAGAAGTAGATAGTAAAGCAAGTGTCATCTAGTTGGTCAACCTTTATTCAAATATCAAGATGATGCACGGTCCAATACGCATAAGATTAAAAAATATAGGGTTATTCGAACTGATTGTCGGAGTTTTAACAACTTGTCATACACACTACACTTGAGATAGGAGTATTTGTTTTTTTTTATTTAATAGAACAATACTCCAAGTATTTGTTACTTAACTTATTGGTCCTCTATATGTGGGACCTTTGTAATTCTACAAACATCAACACGATAATCATCACCGCGGACATACTACAAACAGTTTGGAACGAACTCGATTATCGTGTTGATGTTCGTAGAATCACAAAGGGTGCATATATAGAGCACATATAAGGTATGTAACAAAAACTTGGAGTGTTGTTCTATTAAATAAAAAATACATATACTCCTATCTTAAGTGTATTGTGTATGACATGTTGTTAAAACCCCGACAATCATTTCGAATAACCCTATATATACTGATAACAGAAAATGTTAAAAAGTGCATTTCACTACCTACGCTAGGGTGCCGCTATTTCAACATAGTTTTACAAAATGGGTTAGTAATTTACTGTACGGCTCCATGAACAAGCAGCTTACAAGTTTTCAAAACACCTTTGGCATTCCATCTCGGCGTTGCCAAGGAAAGAGTTGAAAGACTTTTTCCCCCTTCAAATGTCCACTCGGGAAACATAAATCTACTTCGCGGGCAACGGGTTGAGCGGGTAGCAGGAGACTAAAAATTATGAAAATACTTTCTGCTCATATTACTTCAGTAGTGCAGCCTTATGTTACGTTACATTACGTTACCCGAAGCAAACATATATAAATGAACTCGGTAATGTGCAGAGGTACAATTAATTTCAAGGCCGTTTCAAATCGAACTTTCTTCATAACAGTCAGCTGTGCATCGTTATTGGCTACAGGTTTTATGCAAAAGGGTTAGAAATGGTTTCTTGAATTCTTAAGTTGCAGAAATTGACGATTAAAAAGTACATTAGTTCTAAAGCTCGCAGTAACAGAAGTAAGTAGGTCTGAAGACCGTACGGCAGTAAAATGAGAGCAGTCAGGAGAACTAATTCAAATGCGTAATGCGCAGAAGAATGTCCTTACTGCAGAATAATATTCCTTGAGATGAGGATGATAGACGAGGAAGAAGAAGTTCATAACCTCGGCTTCCCTTCAGGAAATTCTAAGTATCGTTGGACATCAAATTTAATGGACAATTACACTTCTTAATACAATTTCATACTCGACTATCTTCAAGAGATTTATAGAAGCTTCGTTTCTGAAGTTCATTTTTGTAATTTTTAGCAATCTGATCCACACAAACACAACACCCAAACATTATACACTTGTTTGTCATTATTTACCGAAACATGTCATAGGAAAATAATAATAATAAACGAACGTATAATGTTCAGGTGTTGTGTCCGCGTGTATTAGATTGCTAGTGTTTAACTAGCACAACGGGATGTTGTTGCACACTAATTTATTTTTGTAAATCTTAAAATTTAATGGGCGTAGATTGGAGGATAATATTAAAATGGATCCTCAGGATATAAGTTGGGGGAAAGTGGACTGAATTAATACGTCTAAAGACAGGGAAAAGGGGGGGGGAAGTTCATGTGAACACGATAATGAGCACTCTGGTGCCGCAAAACGCAAGGAATTTCTTGACTAGCTGCGAAAATATTTGGTTCTCAAAAAAAAGACTCTGATCCACAGAATTAGTCGGTTGGTTGGTTGGTTGGTTGGTTGGTTGGTTGGTTGGTTGGTTGGTTGGATGGTGTGATAGGTTGGTTGGTTTGTTAGTCAGCCAGTCAGTTAGTTAATTAGTGAGTTAGATACTAAGTTAATGGAATAACATCAATAGAAGTTTGACGTGCTCTGTCAATCACCCTGAACTTACGTGAAAAAAAAAGCAGTTCAGATGTTATGCCTGTATGCAGGGACGAATACACGTGTTCGCGAATTTAATAACAAACAAACAGCAATCACAAAAAATGTCGTATGGAAGGATTAATGAGAGACTGTGGATGTGAATGAAAATGAAACGCGTTCAGGTAGGTAATATGATGACTTTCCAGACGGCACTGCATTATTTTCGCCAAGTCCTACCAACAGTACCGCTAAAGCTGCAGTTGTGAAAAAATGGCATCTCAGGTTAAGAAGGCGAAGTATACGTTTTGGTATCACGAATCGAAATTTGTGGGTACAGGGCAAAGGAGACTTCGCACCGATTTCGGTCAGGAACCACCAAAGAATTTGCCTGTCCGCGTTTGACGTAAAGTGTTCAATGAGACTGATCACATGTGTTAGTAATTAGTCAGTTACTGAAGCTAATGTGACTAGCAGACTGCACATTAAGGAAGCAAAAGGAAGAAACATGAAACATGAAACAACAGATGTGTTAAGTTTCGAATATGTTTCCCAGCGTGCACTAATCTCCGAAACATGTGTGGCTCAAACAGTGGCATCAGTGGCGCCTGAATTAACAGTGAAGTGGAAAGTATAAGACGTACTGTGCACCGCTGACTTATGATAGTCTCTGTACAGTTTTTATCATACTTAATTTAAAAATTAACTTTAATATCGCGCATATTATTTAATGGAGCTGGACAGCTTACTAATATCTATATAATCATCGTGGGTAAATATATGCATATTAATAACAGACCAGATTTACCGCAACACTGCAATTCTGCCACGTTCTTCCAAGCCTTCTGTCGTATTTGGTAAAAAAAACCCTACAGATTCTGACTATAAATAACTCTCTAGTTCCCAATAATTTCAACAAAAGAGGTGTCAATTCCGCATCATTATTAATTTTTTTTACAGAAGCAACAACAACAACAATTACAAAATATATTTTTAAAAACTTGTGTGCCGTGGTGAGCCTCGAACACGGATACATGGACTGGGTTCGAGATTTTGTTTTCTTGTTTAACCTGTTTTCCCTTCCCTCCCCTCCAAACTGCTACCTGTTCCTGAGACCGTTTCCTTAACCCTCACTCTGGTCGTATCTTTTGAACCATCCACCAGCAACAGTTGAGCTGGTCAGTGCCGTCCAGCCTCTACTAGACTACATATCTTTGGCTACTATATATATTCACGATTTTGAAGTACGGAGAAAGTAAGAAGTACTTACGTTTATTCAAGAGTGAACAAGAGTTTGGTGTATCCTGCGAGATTTGTGAACGAAGGGTTGATTTATTAAATAAGTTGCCATTGTTATGGTGTTGTGTTACTTGCACCCATACCAAACTTCCACAAGGACCGGCGCACTTGCATAATACGCAGCTTCATGAAATATACTTCGCACCTACTATTATTAGGGTGATCCATGGTAACCAGAGTACTAAATCCTTTGAAAAAATGGCAAATTTCAGATACTGGGGAATAATGCTAGCAAATCAAAATTGAAGTCAAAAGCAGGTGAAATTAAAGGTACGCCTGCTACCATTCGGTCCAGAATATTTTGTCTTCCTGTTTTCTATCTAGAAATACAAATATTAAAGATACATAATTATAACTTATTCTGCTGTTTTGCACGGGTATGAAACTTGATCTCCCACATACAAACACAGGCTGATGGTGTTCGAGGATATGGTGCTGAGGAATATATTTGGGTCCAAGAAGGAGTAAACAACAGGAGGCTGGAAAGAAATGCAATGAAATGAAGAGCTTCATGGTTTATACTCCTCACCAGATATGGGGTTCACAGAATCAAGGAAGAAGTAATACGCAGGGCGTGTGAAACATATGGGGGAGAAGGGAAATGCGTGCAGGGGTTTGGCTGAGAAACTTGAAGGAAGAAGGCCACTTGGAACACCCAGGCCTAGAAAAGAGGATATTAAAATTTATCTTAAAAGAAATAAGCAGAGGGGTGTGAACTGGATTCATCTAGCTCAGGTATGGATAAAAGGTAGGGACTTGTGAACAAGGAAAAAATTTTTTCGGTTTCCTTAAAATGTGACGAATCTGACAGAGAAAGAATTAGCTTCTCAAGAATTAGTCTTCATACAGTTAGCATAATTATTGTTATTGTCATTACTGCATTCATTGTGCAGTGTTTTGTGAAAAAACGAACAGAGCCTTGCATCACAATCAACTCTAAACGCCAACAACCCCAGTCTTGTATAACTACAGTGTGGTAGTGACGACCCGCTTTCTTCACTCCAAACCACTGGTGTTGACACACAATGTGGACCTGGCTTTGTAACCGTGACACACGCCTCGTCGTGTCCCATGTTGCGTGCTTCATACTTCCTCAATGTATGGGTTCCCATTACAAAGAACAAGCCTTAATTCTTCAAATTTGCTTCAAGCTTCTTTTTTCTGGCTTCACGCTTTTGCGTCGTCAGCGTGCGGTCCGCTGATGATTTACTAGCGGCTTTTGTCTGGAGTCCAAGCAAATCATCACAACAAGCTGCCCGACAATTAAACATGCATACACAATCTACAGATCACTAAATTCTGCGAACTGCTTTGAGATTTAAAAGCAACAAATACCACATGGTGCAAAACGTCACAACAAAACACAAAAGAAATTCGTTACACATTTTGCCGTGACATCTTCCGCAACGTAAAGACGGCGCTAAACTGTTATAGTCAAAGCTGCGTTTGTATGGTGACGAAGCCACTTTCAGTCATCCAGGGTTATGTTAACCGTTACAGCGTTAGAATGTAAGGGAGCAAGAATAGACCTGTAGTTACTGAAGGTTCAAACGAGAGACCCGTGTTCAATATCTTACGTAAAAAAAAGGTAAAGTGATCCCGTTACAGGCCCGGTGTGGCCCAGAGGGTGGGTAGAGGTATAGCTCTAATCTTCCATGACCGCGGCACTAGAAGGGGTAAGTGGTCAACAGCACACCCCGGCCGCACTTTGACCCCGGGAAAGACCCGGTTCCCATTTTACAGGATGCTTCAATATCTTACGTATAGTATTTAAGCAAAAGGGAGTTTCGGCCTTTCATTTCTTCCGAAAGCACTGTGACTGGTCTAGTGCTTCCGGAAATGCTGGAGAAATTCATCATGTCGATCCGATTTTGGAAGAAGAGGGTCCTGATGACATGCTATTCCAGCGAAACCGAACGCCACTGCATTTTGACCTTACAATAAGAGCCACCACTCGGCACCGTCTGCGGTTCGTGAAGATACTACAGATATACGTCGGTTAACGACGGGGATACGTTCTGAGAAATGCGTCGTTAAACGATTTCGTCGTTGTGCGAACGTGTACTAACACAAACCTAGACGGTACAGTATATCCTACTACAAACCTAGGCTATATGTTATAGCCTATTTCTCCTAGGCTACAAGCCTGTACAGTATGTTACTGTACTGAATACTGTAAGCAAATGTAACACAGTGGTGTTATAATATTATACTATAATATTATAATCTTATGGTAACATCGTCGTATATAGGATCCGTCGATGGCCGAAATGTCGTTATGCGGCGCATACCTGTATTTTCATCCCACAATTGTTGCCCGCGGCTTTGCTGGAACTTGCTGGGAGAACAGGCTCAGTGACACCCGCTATACATACAAATACGTGGACTGAGCACGCGTGATCTTACGGCGCGATCACTCACAGAGTGAACGTCATATAACAAAACACTGTATCTCCAATCCGCCAAAAACAGTAGATACCTACTAACGCAAGATGTTCGGAGAGTGCTTTTGAAGTTCTCTTATTTCATTTTTTACTCTTTTACTTATACTTTAATCCGAATGGCTTTAATAGTACTATGCATCAATTCACTATTGTTTAATGCTGATGTATATGTTTACTATTTAACGACACACAATACGTAGCTTGCGTTTTTATAAAACGTGGTAGCTTCAAAATGTTCGGGGAATAATTTTATTTCGGCGAAATACAAAATATTACAATCATTTAAGCTACATTTCATTTAAAATAATACCCTTGAACAACTACACACTACTGCCAGCGAATGTAAAGGTGTTGGAAACATTCCTGGAGTCCATTTTGTGAAAACATTTTCAGCTCTTCCGACGCATTCAGTCAGCAGCGTCATAAAAGCTCCGTCCCTTCAATGCTAATTTTAATCGAGTGAACAGGCAAAAATCAGCTGCAGCCAGGTGAGGGGACGATGCTCCGGGGCTGTCGCATTGTTCTTTGCTATGAAATCCTTGGCCAAAACCGACCGGTGTGTTGGAGCATTGTCGTGAAGGAGAAACCAACTGTCGGTTCTGTATTTTTCGGGGCGTTTCCTTCTGACCGCATCCCAAATGCGACGAAGAATGTCACTGTACATTTCTTTATTCACAGTAGCAATTCCTCTAAAATATACCAAAGCGTTCCTGTAAGTTATAACAGCGAATTCCGGGAACGTTTTGAAACTACTACATAATATAGCTCTCTGATTATGGATACAATAGGTAGTCGAAATATGTAGGAGCGCAAAAACTTGCTTTGTGCCGTAGTCGAAAAAAAAAACCAGCGTGTATTACATAAAGTTGTCTACATTTCATGTGCTCACCCTATATTATACTTATGAGTATTAAGAGTCTACTTCTGCGTTACACTTCATTCCCGTTCGCACTAAATATTGGCTTATAATCAGATTCAGTGAATACCTGACTCCTTAACTACCGAGGTGCTGATAAGTCCTTAGCCCGGCCAGGAAGGAAACAAGCTCGAAAGCATGTCAGGGACGCACGGGGTTTCAACATCGAGACGCGAGCTATCGACATGTTTTTTTTTTTCTGCAAAGCAAGGCGCCGAAGGAAATTCACGCCGTTCTGATGGGAACATTAGCTTGTTTCCTTCCTGGTCGGGCTAAGGACTTATCAGCATCCCTGTACGAGAAACAGAGTTGGTAACATAAGAATGGCTTGGCATGATTTTATTTTCTCAGAGATAAATTAATTACGTGTTTAGTATCATTTCCAAAATGTGGTAACACGAAAATTCGTTACTTTAACTGTCTTAATGGGAGCACGTAATTGTCTCTGCTTACAATGAGGGAACAAGTTTGTGACCACAGATCAGAGTCGTTCATATCTCTTTTTGTCTTCACGCTTCTCCTTCCGCATCTAATGAGTGAGTTTGTCCTTCGACCCTCAGATGCGTCGTGTTTCGAAGTATATATAATGCAGTCATAATTTCAGCGTCAATCTAACAGTGGTGACTGCAATATACACAGAGACACTGGAAGGACAGCGACACAAGGTGCGGTTAAGCACCAAAAGCCAAATCGTGCATGGCTTTCCCTTAATAGAAGCAATAAAATGGAGCTAAACCAGTATAAACTTCCTGAAGTCAGGACTCCGCTCTCTAGTATGTCATGCACTTCGTCTTCGTTTGTTAGTGTGTTGCTTGAACTGTGACAATTCCACGAACAATGCCATCCTATACGCATATGTTAAGATTAAATACTGTACTTCCGTTAAAAGACGTGAGAAACGACCGTGAAACTGAAACAACGCAGCAAACTTGCATGTAATAAAATTTATGTTATTCATACTTTGCGTGTTCTTACAATCAATGTACCATCCACAATATGCACTTTATGATATACCCTTCGCGTATCATAAAGTGCATATGTTGGATGATATATCGATTGCATGCAGTAATTCGTAATCAGTTAAGCAAAATATGTATCCATGTAAGTGAAGGCGTAGCAAAAGACAGTTTCCATAACATTTTTAAGTTTACGTAACATTTAATGGATATGAGAATACCAGGCTGTATAGGGGCCTGTCGCTGCGATGTGAATGACAAAGAATGGGCGCAAATACCTCCATTAAAAAACACAGAAAACATAAAAATATTAAGCACTGTTAGAATTGTGGGTCAAAAAGATATTGGTTAGAAGCGATTAGTGAGCCCAGCAATGTTAAAAAGGCACAGCAGAATTAATGACAATAACAGACTTCCTCGTTCAGCAAATTTACGTCACACAAATATCAACTCCGCAGACTAGAATCGGTGTTTTCACGACTCACGTGATAAGCAGGACGCCTTGTCGGGAATTGATGACGTGTTCTTTTCTCGGATAGGTGCTCCATCAGCAAAAGGGTCTTGTCTTGCGTCCCGTATTAGCGTTCCGTTGTGTAGTGGGCGGACAATTCGCTTCGCAAGAACAACACAAGGTGTCTTCGAACTGGCGACATACAACACGTGGCTTTGGCATGGCGCCAGGGCGGCAAACTCTGGCTCCACAGGAATTACTCAGTGCGGAATAGTAGAATACCATTCCTTTGTCTCTTATGCTCGTTAGAAACAGTTCTCACGTTTAGTCTACCAGTCACAGTAGTTTCTCTGTCACAGTCAAAATACTGTTGCAGTACCATCGCCCTGTGCGTTGTTCGACAAGTCAGTGAGAGGTTATTGAGACCGCTGTGTTAGTTTACGAGCAACGAATGGGAATAAAATCTTAACACTTCATCAAATACCACTTTAATAGCATGTTATTAATTTTAACACAGCAAATAAGGACAACTTTCGAACATTTTGTAAAGATCAGAATGAAATGTGTATAGCTCAAAGCATACACTTTAAGAAATAAAATCGCATTTTGGTAACTTTTATACTAACAACAGCAAGAAGTATAAAAGTCTGAAATTCAGACCATCTCATCCTGGCAGTATCCTTGCTCATAAGCGTACTGTTGTTCAGCTGATCAAGAAATTGTCCGCAACAAAGCTTATTGTCAAGGTTTTATTTATTCACCAACTGATGCACTAGTGAGTTGTCTTAAAAAAATATTAAAATTTACACTAAAACAGCTCCGACATGTTTCGGTGTGACAGTTACACCATCACCAGGGAGTGCATTAACTCGTTCTTACTAAAGTTACAGTTCATAAAATAGTCCATTAAAATACATCGGTGTGTGGTTAACACGGTGGTGGTGTGGCTGCACACCACGCCACACACCGATGTATTTTAATGGACTGTTTTATCAACTGTAACTTTAACAAATCTAATGTGCGTCATCCCCGTTGTGTTTTATACAATAGTAAGGAGTTAGGTATGTTAAAACTTACGGTCGAACACAACTATAACAAATATAGTTGTGTTCGACTGTAAGTATTAACATACCTAACTCCTTACTATTGTAACTTTAGTAAGTAGTTAATGCACTTCCTGACGATGGTGTAACTGTAACACCGAAACATGTCGGAGCTGTTTTAATGTAAATTATAATGTAAATTTTAATATTGTTTTTAAGATAACTCACTAGTGCATCATTTGCTGAATAAATAAAACTTTGATAATAGCAAGATGCGCGGTACGAATGTGGAAAAGGCTTATTGTTTTGATGTTTTGCTGACCGTGCATCTCAGTATAATCTTAGTAATTAACCAACTTAATGCATAAAATCTTGTTTTATAATAAGAGGCATATAATAAACTTATTATAAAACAATATTTTGTGCATTAAGTTGGTTAATTACTAAGAAAGCTTACTGTGTTGAGTTTCACAAGAAGCCCCAAGTTTAACTCAGTCCGCAACTTCAAACCGCATTTCTTTAAGCTCTATCTTATTCATGTCCTCCAGCTAATTGTTGTTGTCTAAAGTGATCTGTTTCCTCCACGCTTAAAAATATTTTCTGAATGACACTTAGAAGATATATTATTCTGTCAAGCTACAGAATCCAACGGCTGAACATAAAAACCATAAGAACCTCACAGGAATGAAATATTACTGGTAGAACATCAACATACACTCGCATACTGGAGGTTTTACGTCCCACAATTACTGATAAATCGATTGCGCATTTATTACTAAAGCTCTAAAATACCAGTAACTTAAATTCTTATAATAAACCCAACTAGATGCACTAATTTCTCAAAATTATTTTTGGAATAATACTCTACATGTTTCGGACAGTTCCTCTGTCCATCATCAGGAGTTTTTCGCTGTACACACAGCAATGGTGTATGTCACACAGGTTTTGCTGACAGCTTGTTCACAAACTGTCAGAAAAACCTGTATTACATACACCATTGCTGTGTGTACAGCGAAAAACTCCTGATGATGGACAGAGGAGCTGTCCGAAACATGCAGAGTTTTATTCAAAAAATAAATTTGAGAAATTAGAGCATCTAGTTTGTTTTATTATAAGAATATATCACGATGTACGGTCACCTGAACGTCAAATTCAGTAACTTAAAATTCATTTATAGAAATGCCCTTAAACAATCTACATATATTTTAAATTGAACAGCCGCATTTCACACATTGCTGACAATTAGGACGGTAACAGATTGCGGTCACTTAACAGATATTGCCAAAGCACGGAGAGAATGGGGAAAATCGTGTACTTCAAGTCAGCATTCTGTTGGATAAAGTCCAAACTTTCCAACTATGAGACCCGCCGGCAAGGCGTTGAACTTTTGCGTACTATTTTAATTGCTTGTATCAGTAGTTCTCAAACTTTGTTCGACGGAACCCCAGGGTCGGTACGTAACTGCCGCTGATACGGTAAGCCCTGTCTAAAACTCAAGTGGAATTAAACGAAAGCATGTTTTCCACTCTGGAGCTGATACTATTCGTTAAGCAGGGGATTAAAAACAATAACTGAGCAGACAACAATAAACTCGATTATCGCTTTATGTGCATATGTTATGGTTCCGAATCGTGTTTTCTGAAATCTGTCTCACAGGGAACAGTGCCGCATATCGGAAAAATTAAATGCGACCTTCGAGAAAAACATATCCAGAAAACTACTACTCGAACTAAACAGGCAATAGAGATATAAAAAACTGAAAAAAAAAAAGATTTGTTCTCACACCGTGGTGTACATAAGTAACATAAAATTCGGACTTGTGACTGAAACATAAATGCGATGGGTATTTATTCTGCGATCCTTCTACCCCGAGCAAGTTGGCCGGGTAGCTCAGTCGGTATATCGACTGACTACGGACTAGACGGTCAAGGATCGAATCCCGGTGGGGACGAGATTTTCCGCCCGTCCAGACCGGCTCTGGGGCCCACCCAGCCTCGTGTAAAATGGGCATCGGGTCTTTCCCGTGGGTAAAGTGCGGCCGGGGCGTGCTCACCCCCTTCTGGTGTCGCTGTCATGGAAGAGTAGAGCTATACTTCTACCCACCCTCTGGGCCACACCGGGCCTGTAACGGATCACTCTACCTTTTCTTTTACCCCGAGCAAAGCAACCGTGCTAGATGGGAATTGCCTGAAATTATTTAGTCTCCTTGCGATTCCGATATAAGCATAACTTTTTCCCTTTTGAACTAAAACGAATGAGGATTAATTCACGTTTTCACATTTCTGTCATACCTTTCCCACTTTTAAACGTATCTGTATATTGGAGTGACGAAACAGAAGTGATCAGTGATTACTCTGCTGGCTGTTATTAAACTTCATACAAGTGGCAACACATACATACATAAATAGCATGTCTGTCTGTGTCTCCAATTACCCTTGCTCTTACTTCGCCAACTAATTGGATTCTAGTAGCTGTCAACTTGCCAAATAATTGGAGAAGAGAACAGAAAGGAAATAGAAGAAAAAAGAAAGGAAAAAAGAAGGAATTGGAGGAAAGAAAATGAAAGGCAAAGGAATTCCCATCTTTGTTAAAATTCTCAGTAACAAAATATTCTTATGGGGAGCGGAACTGATAGCGCAGCCACTATAAACTATTATAGTGCATGTAGGAACACCAGGAAATTTATGTTTATGACCTCTAAAAATCTTGATGACAGAGGCAGTAGCTTCCTGTGAAACAATGATACACCTAACAAACTACACGTTGTCACTTTCCAGAATAGCATTATCGTCATACCGAATGCCGTGAGAACAAAAATATTCACAAAACAGGTGGCATGTTCAGTCTACACTCTTCACAAGATTCATACTGAATGTGCTTTGTCAGAGAAATGCCGTAGTCTATACAGTGACTGGTATAGAGGCTGAACAAAACAGGAGTCGAAGTTCGAATTCCGGCAGGGGTAAGAAAACGCGCCCTGCGCCCACCACTTCAGCCTCCTGGTCAGTGGATACCGCCCGCTTCTTCCGCAGGTAGACTGGCCAGGACAAGAAGCTGATCAATAACCTTCATCTGGTTCTAAGGTTAAGAATAAGTGGACCTACACTCCACTCCCTCATATGCCAACATGGCGTGTAAAAGGACAGCTTTACTTTTAGCTCTTGGCCACTCTACTGTCAGTTGATGTTTATCGGAAAGAAAATGTAACATTCATATCTTTAAGGTACATTTCTCCTAAGAGCGCAACATAAATGCCTAATAGTGAGGTCAACTCTTTCATTCTCACAGCACCTTCCATCTCCGGTAATTTTAAGCAAACATGACTGCAGTTGCTATGTCCGTTAGAATTTAAGTTGTTGGTCTGTTTGGTTGATATGAACCATAAGTTACCTCAAATCGAAATTTTTACCTTCCCTTAAAAGAAGTTTATCACATTTCAATATTCAGTAGGCACAACATATTAAAACAAAGGCAGCATTCGATTTTATTTGGAATATTCTTCAATGTGGATAATCATTCATAATAAACAATAAAAAATAATGTCCTTGTGCAGTGTGATAAACCTGTCGTACTGTGTGAAATCAGAGTTTCTCCCGGCGGTAACTTTCTTGTGGGACTCCATGCTTTAGTTTGATAAATACCGATGCGTCGGATGATCCTAATGCGTATGTCACACAATATAGGATTATGGCAGGTTTCCATTACTCTGCTACAATTTTACCCTGAAGATGGAGGCAGCACCTTCGCACACAACGGTGGTACCTACCAAATTACATGGTGTCATACACACAGTAATTTAGATCACCAATGTGACTACGGTTGTTTGCATAAAAAGTAAATTAGCCACGAGCCAATTAATTGGTTTTTATTTTTAATGCTTGGTGACCAGTCACATTCGAAAGTTGTAAACTTGGCTGAACTCTTTTAAGAAATAACTTCATTCAAATAATGTTTTAAATTGGTTCCTATTACTCACAAAACGAGATATCAATAATTAAAAAAAAGCTAGTTAAATCCCTACAAAGGAATAATCACAGATTTCTCCGACAATAATAAGAAAAATAAACAAATCGAAGGTACTAGTATTACATAAAATGCCTCGTACTTGTATTCCGAAGATGGCTGGTTCGAATACCAGCCGGAAAATAGGCTATCCGCATAAGTTTCTGAAGGTTTCCGTTTGCCCCACAAGGCAAAAGTCTAGATATGGCCTCGATTAACACACAGGTACTTCCTCCTAAATCCTTTCCGTTTCGTCAGTCTTCCTACCACTCGACTCTAGTCCTATGCAGTCCCACTTACTGCTAGGTTCATATAATATACCACGCAGAAAGACGAACAAGTTAATATAGTGTTTGGGCAAACTACTGGGTTTATTTAATGACGGAACAGGTGATGCACTTTGAAAACTCTGTGCTTGAAACAGATCAATGATTACTGGGGTGGGGGGTGCACGTGTGCTGTTCGTGTCTCGTCACATATTGCAGACAATTTCGTAACACCGACACAAAAATTACATTTTTGTACGACTTCCGTTCTACGCCGCTGAGTTTTGTTGTGTCGTCACATCACGCGACTCCAATAACGCTTTCAAATTGTGTCACGATGGCAAAGAAAATCCCCTCCCCACCCACTCGTTCTTTGGCGCTTGTCTGTTGCTATTAGACTATTACAAGGCTCTTTTACAATCTGGCCACGTATCAAAGAAGACGGCAAAGGGAAGAGGAACATTACGACCTGAGGGAGATACAGAGTGGCCTCTTTACGCCTTTAATTAGTGACAGGCACTCCACACACACACACACACACATGCCAGTAGTTACTGTATGAATGTTTGAAGGAAGAAGTGAAATGCAGACGTGCTTGAATGGGTTAAAAGAAGTTACCAGTCGACATAATTAACACCACACCATGACCCAACTTAATTCATTCCAGTGCTTCAAACTGAATGCACGTTTTCCTCATTGCCTGATATTATATTTAATGTTATCTCTCACTCCTGATAAATTTACTAAATTGGAGACTTGGATATTGTTGCTGCTTTGCTGATACGTCAGTATGCACATTTTTGTACATTGTTTAGCCGAATAACTCCTCGGTAGCACGAGATTTCTCAGACGCCTTGTGATTTAGCTGGTTTATTGATACCAAATCGTTTTTCTTTGTTGTACTTATAGCTGATTTATTCGTACTAATTTTTTTTTAACAATCACACACCTCAGTCTTGGCACTGCTTACTTCTATATCCGCTAAACACCACTCACACACACACTCTCTCCCATGTCGTCCACTCTGCCCTTCTGCCCTCAGTCTCCAGGGCGATACCTCCAACACCCTTCCATATAGTGACTGGTCGAACAACGAAAAGTGTTTTACTTTAGTTGGCTGACCAATTCAAAAATTTTCAAAATAACCTCAAATTTCCGTAGGAGAAAACACCCACAACGTAACAGAAAGTCGCTAATTTCTTCACCAATATAAAGCATACATTTTGTAAACACAAGGCCAAACAGAGTTTCCGAATATCAAGTCCTCGCACAGGTTTGAAGTTGTCACGTCCGGACGGACATGGGTAAAACCGACAGGACTGAAGGACAAGAATCCTATCACACAGCGAGTGGTCCAACAGGCTACTTATGTTCGGCTACAATACCATATAGCCTACATTTGTCTACACATTTTTGGTCATTTACAACCACCACTGGTAAATATTTAACGTTTATTTCCACTAACTCAAACACCATTTCATTCAAATTACAATGTAGCACTGAGTTAAGTTGATTACCAAAATTACGTGTAAACTACGCGGGCAGGACTTTTGTCTACCTTGAATGATATACTGTTTACAGTCAAGGATACATTTCCGAACTACAACGTACAGCTGCAAGTCCAAACTAATACGTTGGGCATAAATATAGTAGCTGCATGTCTGCAAGGTTTTATTATTTCACAAATGTTGTTCTCATTCCATTTCTGTTTAATCAGGTTGTGTCACATCCAGCAATCCGTACTGCAGTCGCTGTATGACGGAATCAGTGTACCTCTCCTACCGTCACGTTATGTTTCTCGAAAATAATGACGGTATATTTTAATACAATAAAACTAGGATATCTAGTACGTTTTTATTTACGCTTAGTTTTTTTCACAATAAAAAGCACAATATTTCTCACCAGTGTACTTCTGTAAGAAAAAGAACCGAAAGTATAAGCAAAACGGCAGAAGAAACACAAGACGCCCGAAGAAACTATGGAAGAAATTCACCTTGAGAGTTAACAAGCACTACGTTTAACCCTTCAGAGTTCAATATGATGGCAGGGATGATGATGATAATGATGATGATGATGATGATGATAAAGATCATGATGACAAAGTACCAGGACCGTGACGGCAACAACGACTGTTATTATTACCTAGCGTCAATTTGGGTACACGTTCATTTAAATTGGGCCTTCGGAGACGAAAAATAACCTCAATTATGTTTATAGATTCAGTTCGTACCGCACAGCCAACACTCCCTCTCCGTTATATACACCAGTCAACTAATACTTACTTACTCCATGGTGCAGAGTCCTTCTTGAGAAGCTAACTGGTTTGCAGCTAGTCAAGAAAATCCCCGCATTTCACGGAACCCGAAGGTTCATTACCGCACTCACAAGTGTCCGCCAACTGTCTCTATCCTGGGCCAGCCCAATCCAGTCCATATACCCACATCCCACCTCCTGGAGATCCATCCTAATATTATCCACCCATCTACGCCTAGGTCTCCCCAGTGGTCTCCTT
>Ga0136643_10006718_pt1 | contig 16501 bp, 10 predicted proteins | sample TergutLab28metaG_FD_96883 | JGI IMG/M metagenome (GOLD analysis project Ga0136643, IMG submission 96883) | Labiotermes labralis P1 segment gut microbial communities from Petit-Saut dam, French Guiana - Lab288 P1 (version 3) (version 3) | ecosystem: Host-associated > Arthropoda: Insects >... | reverse complement strand
TGGAAAAAGTAGCGGCTCCAGGTCTAGAAAACAGAGATTAACGGATGTGGGGACCCGTTGCGCTGACCACGTGACACCCCTCTACCCGCAAAAGTTGGCACTAACTTCGCCGACCGGCGGCGGCCACTCTGTCGGTATAGTTCGCGTGCGGACTAAGGCCACGGAGTTTGTTTGTTTGTTTGTTGTACTTTGAGGACTAAGCGTAACAGAATTTTTGTAAACAAGTTTTAGAAAAGCCCCTAAAATTTTCTGCCTTAATGCTGTCTAACACAAATTTGAAATTTTTTGCCCAGTTATTCAGGTGTTCTAGGATATGATGCCTTGTATATTGGTAAATACGAGTAGTTAAGGACGTTTCGGAAGAGCTCACTTCCTCCATCTTTATATACTACAAAGAGTCTATTATTTAATGTGTGACATATATGAAACCTTCGATCTGTTCAACAATATTCTCTGTCTGTCCCTCTTTTACATGATATTCTTACAGTTTGCTTTTACTTGAAATATTTCCTATCTTTACCATAACTTGAAATATTCCCACCATTTACTGAAGTGTTTCTTTGTGCTCTTATAGTTACCTTTTTTCTTGCCACAATAAAAATATTATTATATTTATTTTTTTACTATTTGTTTTACTGAATTACTCTGCTTTCTTACGTTTTGTGACATATTAAACCTTTTTTTGATAACAATATTAATCAGCAACATTTTTTAAACTGCCACCAGACGAGATCATGTATTCTATGTTGGAGTATTTTTGTATCAGAGTTTCGAGGTGGTAATACGTATTAAAAACAATTAATACATTTTCTGATCTCTCCGTCGTTTGGAACAGTAGTCGTATTTACACTGTCATTTAGAGAGAGAATTGGATTCTGTACACAGTAATTATATAAGCACATAAGTTTTGTGCAGCTAAACCTAACTGACAATGATATAGTAAAGTAGATTTATGTGTCACGTCTAAGGTTAGCGTCATTTATCAATGCCATTTCTCTTCATCAAAGTCAGCAAGCTGATACCACGGTCCCTTGTAAAGAGACTAACCAAAGAGCAAGGTTCTGCAAGACAAATTAATCATGAACAGTGAAACACGACTGCATCTTACATGAGGTGTACACGATCACTGCTGAATTTGTTTAAGACCAAGCGGTGGTTCCTTCGTGCTTAATTAACACAGCAAAGTCCTTCTGCAAGAGAGTGCTATTATCGAGTTGCTGAAGATATACCTTGCCTTTATGATAATCGAAGCTTTATTGTTAAGCACACAAACGCTCACCCACTACTGGACTCTGTTCTCAGCCAGTCTAACCCAGTCCAAATCCAAATTCGTTTTTTAAAAGGTTTCGAAATGTATTTAAAAATATAACAACAAATTGTGTTTTTAAAAACTCATTTCTTGTTAACAGTCAACTAGGTGTTTCACGATAGGAGAATTTGGTGTTATATTATTCAGCATACAGCAAATTAATAAAAATCTCTAACACGGGAAACCACACACAGAAATAGATCAGTGAAGGGGTAGAGAAAAGTTTCTCTAATCCTTTTGATTGAAGTTGGAAGCAAGTTCTCAAGTTGTTTCGTCTTGACAGTCAGATATCCTAGACGTATTGAACAATCAGCATACGGAACATGTGTCTTTCGTAGTTTCAATAGAACGCTCAGTGTCTACAGAGCCCACTAATTTGTTTTTACGTCACTCCCTCGTTCTGCTCTAACAGTGGAAAATGTATGGAAATTAATGGAAAATAAATGGGGTCCGTCACTCTTCCTGTTCCACTACTGTTTGAATTTCGAAGGCCGTTTTATTGTTCACAGATTTACATCCATGGGACTTAATTAAAACTATGATTATCCAACTATAATACTTAGGTGAATGGAACATGGGGGGGGGGAGGGAGAGGGCCTATTTTCTTGTAATTTAGGTTAGACGGCCGTAGAAGTATAACCGTTGGGCCACTTTCAATTTTCTTCCTAATCTGGGCTTTTAACCTTCTAGTATCAATGTATTTAAATGCTAGGCTTTTCTAAAGGAATTAGAATGACCTGTACATTTCGGCGCAGAAGGTGGAAAGAAGGTAAGCCGCTCCTTCATTACACTATAAATGATAGTATTCGCTGTAACTGTCACGTTATTATTAAATGAGTAGCGGTTGAACTCAGATGTTCGTTACCGCCAATAAATGGAATCCTCAACTTTTGACATAATCAAAAGTCGCATTCTCTTATCCCCTATCTCAGTAACCCTTTTTCCTAAGATTCTTTTTGATGTGTAACTCTCATATCCTTTTCATTCCTGTAAGTGTATTTTTCCCAAAATATACAAAAAATTCTGTGCGCCTTCCTTTTAGCCCAGATTATTGCGTGAACAACCTATCGTATCCCATAAAATCTTACTACACTAGATGTAAGAACTGACAGTGTATAAAAGCTGCTATGAAACACTGTTCTCTTTTTAGGTGCTTCATCCCTATTGCCCTGGTTGTCGAATATATGTATATATATATATATATCCCTATATAGAGTCTTGCACAATAAAATATATAAGTCGACAAGGAAACACGCTTTGGCTTATTGCAAGTCATTTTCAGACATTCTATATTTTAGGAACCATTCAATAATACTTATGACTGCATTTAGAAAAGAGATCTCTTCCTTTACAAAGGACTTCGTAGGAAGAAATTAAGAAATCATTAGAAAAAATTGCAGGAAAATTTATTTACAAAAATTTAAAATGGGGGGGAGGGAATATATAAAGATTACACATGAAATTTTTTCAAATCTGTTTTTCAAAGCATAGTTAGGCGGTAAATCAAATTATGATGCACATGTTGATCGTGTATGCTTCTCATGTAGCCCTCCAAACTTAAATCTAGTAGTAACTAATTTCATGTTCTGTTTACATGTAAAATAATCACTGCCACCGGGTAACAACCCAATTGCAGTAAATAAATGAATATAAATAAATATTTATAAGTTTCTCAGAATAAAGAAGGCCTGTTGATGGCTTATAATAAGTCGACACTTAGTGTGTGACCGACGTATGTATGGTGTTGTGTAGGCCTGTATATTGAGAAATACACTCACACACACACACACACACACACATATATATGTATATATGAACACTCCTTGTGTAGGGTCCAGAATTCCCCATGTACTTCCGTCTTCTCTGTTTTAAAAGTCTTCTTGAACGCTTTATACTAAATAACATTTTGAGAGAACTTTTGTAACTTCAAAGAAAGTATAAAATGTGCTATTATTATTATTATTTGTTTATTCGGGTATAAAATGTTGCTCGTCTCGTTTGGATATTAGAGGTATTCGCGTTCTTCCTCGGAATTTAAAATCTCCTTCCTGTTTACTGCTAGTTGCAAAAACATCGGTCTGCTAGATGTGTTTCGGCTGCTAACCATGTATGCAAAGACGTCGATTACTTTAGGAAACCTATTAATTCTTTAAAATAAGTGCAGAGCTCATATGTTACAACTGTTATTAACTTGTCCATGTTTTCTCGGGTTTAGGGCTTTTGACCTAGTACTACTTCTTTATCGCTTTTTCCTACCCTATTGTTTTTGTTGTGTTTGTTTAGTGTTCTGTTTTTGTGTATCTATACTCCTACTGTTTTTTGTGTTTTATTTGTGTCTTTGTGCTGGCTTTGTAAAAGGAACTTAACGTTGTTAAGCCTGCATGCTAATATGTACCCAATTTTTTTTACCGTGGCGAAACAGCCATAGAGGGCCAAGGCCTCGTATCGAGGATTCGTGATGACAAACACACCACACTCGATACGACTCCTCCGAACGAGTGATCAGCTTGACGCATATACCTCTATTTGACAACACACAACACTCTAACAGACAGGCATCCATGCCCCTGGCAGGATTCGGACCCACAATCCCAGCTAGCGAGCGGTCGCAGACCCACGCCTTAAACCGCGCGGCCGCAGTGTTCAGTAATATGTACCCATTGAATATATTATTATTATTACTATTATCAACATTATTATTATTATTATTGACTTATTCACATTTCTGAACATCTGCGTGCCTGCAAACCTTCACCTATCCCAGACTGTCGAAGGGAATAGGCTCAGTCGGCGGAAAGAAATTCTCCCTATCTCCTAAGGTCAAAGGGCATTTTTCGTATTATATGATACGTTTGTATTAGTACTGCTTCTGACCCCACTCTCAAATGTTTTTGGTTAACCTTCTAAAGGCTACTGGTTACGTGATGCACCAACCGGTTTAAAATTCAACAATTGTATGCTCTTCCCATACTGTATTTTTGTGCTTTGTATTTGTCTGAGAACAAACAGCGACTTGTGCCACTTACACCAAAAACTGGTTGGTTTTTATACCCGAGATGAAAAGTGTTTACAGCGCGGTACAAACTGGTTCTTTAGTTAAAGTAGTCTGGGCTTCGTCTTTAAAAGATTAAAGTTATATAGTTGTTGTAGTTGTTGTTGTTGTTGTTCTTCTTCTTCTTATTATTATTATTATCATCATCATCATCATCATCCTCGCCTTTATGCAGGGTATTTATACTTATATTCCTGAAACAAAATATGTCCTTAGGGAATACACTGTTGCAGCTATTCTGTTGTTACTATTCATGGTGTTTATATCGTTAGTTCCAGTGTTGAATCTATTGTACTTTTACATTAGCACTTTCCGAAATATGTGTGCATTGTCCAATATGGCTGTTTTCTGTAGTTCCTTGACTTCATGTTTCCAGATATGTTTCTCACGTATTTTCTGAATGACTTTGAAATAGTCACAGTCGCCCCTATTATTACTGGTATCACCTTTGTTTTTACATTCCACATGCGCTGTATTTCTATTGTAAGGTCTTTACATTTTAGAATCTTTTCGGTTTCTTTTTAAATCACATTTCTGTCTCCTGAGATTGCAACGTCTATTAACTTATATGTTTCCTTTTCACTATCACGGATTATAATATCTGATTTGTTGTTGGGGATAGTTCTGTCAGTTTGTACTTGTTGATTCCACAATATGCCTCCTTGACTTGTTTCTGCTGATTTTGGCACATGTTCATACCAGTGTTTTTGTACAGTTTTTGATACTACTACTACTAATGATAATAATAATAATAATTATTATTATTATTATTATTATTGGGTAGGCTATCACTCTGGTGTACTGTCCAGTGATATTCTGCAGTTAACTCCAAATTATGTACGTGATAGCAACTAAGCGCCTTAGAACTTTTAGGTCTGTCAGACTTAGTGGTATAGCTGGCTTTGCTACAATAAATGGCTGCTCCGCCATATCAACGCTGATGGCTAAACATATTTTGATCTTGGCCTGCTACGGCAACAATTTTCAACATAATGAAGAAAGCAGTTATTGTGCTTGTTTGATAGAAATGTAATATTGGTGTCGTTATTTGATGTAGAACGATATTCGTTGTAAATATATATTTTTTTGTTTTTTGCATTTGTTATACATGGCTACATGTTATATTACTCTAAAAGTGTAGAATTAGAGTTAACGTTATTCCATGAAATTTGAATTCACAATCACTAATCTTAAACTTATCTTGATAACTCATTAGTCAGTTCTCGTAATGACGTTGGTGCTATTTATTTTGGTTGTAGTAGATCATATTTCACATTCTGTTCTACTCCATGAACGTTTTGCTTTTGGGATCTTCGGTTACCATGTAAACTTGTTTACCTAATTAGCCAATCAGTAATCTTTGGTACGTATTTTAAACCTTTTTCCTCACATTTCGAAGCATTTGGGATGTCCAGCTAGAATCTGTTCTGGTCCACCTGCCCTTTAATATATTCATTTTTGGTCTTGGCAATAAAATTAAATACTCTCAGATAAATATTATTTGCTAATCAAATCACAATTATTCGTGCTACAAATTCCGCTGAGGATTGCATTCTACTGCAATCTGATTTCCAGTTTATACAAGGTAGGATTGCTGCCAACTTCATTAAATTAAACCTCTGCAACACAAATATATTTCACCCCTTCCTCAAGTAAGAAAAAATTGTCTGAACTACGTTTATAAAATATGCGATTCTTTAATAAACTATGCCGATACCATAAAAGATCCGATAGAAGGCCTGTTGCTTGATTCAAAACAGCATTTTCACGTAAACATCGTTTTTTCCAAACCCTTGAGGATTTTGAGCTTAATTTGAAATTAACATTTTCCTTATGTAACCTCGATTATGTATTGCTGTTATATCTAATATTAGGTAGACATGAATTTTAATGTGCCCCAGTTCTGCAGAATGCTATAACGTCTACAGACGCCAGATTACTTGGACGCATTCAGCAGATATCCTTAGTCCCAGATCAAATTACTTTTTTATGATCATGTTACACAGGACGATTTTCTTAAAACGTGAAAGTTTCACACCCTTTACAGGAATCCAACTTGATGCATTAATTTTTATTTCTATTTATTAGTATTTAAGATATTGCCCATCTCTTTTGCACTACTGGTATTCCAGTTATTTCTCGTGATTATAGGACCTCATCCTTGTTTTCCTTTACTTCTAGGAACTATACTGGTATTCTGCTAGACGCGTTTCTGCTCTGGTGTGCAAAGCTATCGGCACCTTTAGGAGAACCATTTGTTCCTTAAAAAAAAAAGACTTTGTACTGATATGAAACATTCTCAGGTCTACTAATATACGTTTCCATGATATGATGCTTCTGTGCCCGCACTTAATTTTTTTGTTGTGTTATTGCTGTTGTATGTTCTGTTCTTTCCATTTTATGTTTCAATTTTGTGTATTTATGTTGTATTTGTGTTGTTGCGCTGAGTTTATAATTGGCACTCTTGTTGTTGAGCCATCAATTGAGTATACAGTTACTGAATTATTATTATTATTATTATTGTTTTAAAAATACGGTCCTATAAATATTTTATTATTTGACATTACAAAAGAAATTTTAAAACAAAAGGCTTTATGTGTACGTGTTGAGTTCTTAAACTAATTGTACAACGAATATTTTGAAATATTACAAAATATATGTTTATTAACTTTTCTATTATTAACATTATTTAATACTGCCCTTTGCTAGCCTAGATGCAGTTTGCGCCGGGAGATATGTACTAAGTTTGCTGTGCCTGTTAATAGACTAGTAGCAAAGGTGGAGGGTGTTATTGTCGCAATTACGTCACAGGGATTCATCACCGATGTCATTATTGTTGTCAGTAAGGGCCATTAATCATCTCGAGTCATTGTTCAAGCCGCTTATTGCTGTGCTTTACGATGAGCGCTGAGTAATGGGTGTGTGTGCAAGACGCACTGTTGGATTTCTTCCAGGGGGTATACCCTTTGCTATCTACGTTTCAGGCCACTGCAGTGCTTCTCAGCCGTGCTTTTAACTGCTGCATTATCTAAAAGCTTTCAGAGAGTGGGCAGGTTTTTTTAAAATATGTATTACAAGAATGATAGCATTGTGATCACAGTCTTTGTACCATCACTTGATACTATATTAATCGATTTTAATAATTCTCTTGGGATTTGTCTCGTCCAACCACAGCAGTAGTGCGTTACAGCATATAAATTTCAATAAACAGTAACTGAAAGTTTTTCGTAATAAACAGATATATCTTTTTACTTCCATGTTTTGTTTCTTACTCTGTTTGGAGACATTATTTATCTTGAACCGAAGAGTATTGATGTGCAAATAACGGGCAAAGTATTATATGACTAATGAGAAAATTTATAATTTTTACTAGGCACTAGCTATTTTTATGATGAAGAAATGAAAGTAATAATAGTGACCGAATACTAAAAAATGTCGGTACGTATACCGAATTTTGATTGGACGAAAATGTATATGGAATTGTAGTACAAAAAGCGGTAAGACGGAAAGAGGATTTGAAGGTGTGCTGTACGCTGGTGGCTCATGATAGGATCCAGTGCTCCTTTTTATTGAATATATTAACTGAAAAAATTTAGAAGAAAAGAATTGTCTAACAGAAAATTTCGAAGCTTTATTTAGCTAAAATGTAAAATTTAGCTTCAAATTTTGTATTCCTAGAATAAGATCGAGCTTGTGAATCTGTCAGTAGAATAAAATAATTCTCTTTATAGACAATTTATCTGTTTTAATATGTTCCAACTCCCGTGCATTAATCGGATCCAAAACATATAAGAAACCATCAAATGCACTTCAGCAATTGTGATGTATTTTATTCACAATGCTCTCACCAACATGTTTCGGCCGGCATTCCGGCCATCTTCAGGGTGACGTTCTTATTATAAGAATACAAATTTGGTTAACTGTGTCACCATCACTCCATAACAATTAGCACTAACATACACACACACACACACACACACACAGTGGCATTTACCAATTAAAATTCCACACATGTAACCTGTCATATATAGGGCAGACAAGACCGTAGTTTAGAATTAATATTCGAAGACCGCATTCGTTACATCACATTAAACTAACCACAATCGGCATACTCCTTCGATATCCAGCACAACGCACACGAACATAGACCCATGTAAACCACTAGGACCTTACTACCTTCCGCACAAAAAAGTAAATATATGAACGCACTGAAAGATTATCACATTCATTATTTTCACCAACATAATATGATTATAACAGAACAAAACCAGAAAAAAAATCCCTTATTCGAACTAATCCCTGATACTTAATCCAGGACACAAGGGCATAATCCCCACCCCCCACCCCACCCGAATCAACTCCAACCCAACCACTCCATTTCCCACCTCACATATCAGTTCCAACTAGTATATCACACCATCAACATATCACCTACACACTGCTAAGTACCTCATCACCTACTGTTTCACATTTCACAGCTTTCCATTAATCAATGGCACATTAACATATTTTATACATACATCGCTTTATTACAGGATTAAAACTCACCACATTACTGCATCAGTCATCACTCCACACAGATCAAACGATTTTAACTGCCAAGATTTTAATAATTATCTATTTGTAACCTACATTTGCATTAGATTAAAAATGTTAACTTTTAAAGAGTGAAGGTAACACATTTAACCAAAATTGTACGCTCGTATTCCTGTAAGAATAACATTACCCTGCAGGTAACCGGAATGCCGGCTGAAACATATTGGTGAGAAAATTGTGAATGAAGTAAATCGTAAATTTTGAAGTGCATTTGTTGGCTATTTATATATTTTGAATCAAACTCTTATTTTCCAAATCCCTAATACCGGACCTGGACAAGCGTTTTGCAGTCTACGTTGTGTTAATCTAAAGGTATAGCTCTACCTATCCACGCTTTGAAGTAACTGAGGGGGGAGTAGAGGTATAACTCCACTCATTCTTAATTTCGGCAATAGGTGGAAGAGAGTGATTAACTTCATGTCCAGCTGCTGTACCAGCTGTAGAGTCTACATTATGTCAAGATAGAAATTTACACAATTTTAATCCGCATAATAATAGCTGAAGAATCATTGTCAACATTTCCACTTATTAAGCAGATTTTACTGTGCTGACCGTAAAGCCGCGAAGGTATTAAGGTATAAAGAGAGTAAGTTTAAAATAAAACTAACAAACCACTGCGGAAATACATGAAAATAAAATTTTTTAACAAAAATAATACAATTTGTTTCAATTCGGTTAGAAAGCGGAAGGAAAAAAGGGAGAAGTGAATAATAATAATAATAATTATTATTATTATTATTATTAACTGCAATCGGGTTGTCACGCAGTGGTAGTGTTTTTTTACATGTAAACAAAATATGATTTGTTACTAATAAATTTAAGTAGGAAGGGCTACATGAGAAGCATGTAGTGGCAACTTGGAATCTTGGGAACCATCTCAGCATTTGCTTGTAGACATAGGGAAACCCAGAAAAACCTGTGTCGAGGTGGCCGGTCGCAGGACCTTCCGAATACCGACTTCTAGCCAGCAGTCCGATATCTAAAGTAAAAACAGCAATACTCACATAGTACAGCAAATACACATAAGATGACAACAATAAACACAAGACAACTACAACAATTTACGCAAGATGTCTAACAACAATACACACAAGAAATCCTAAAATACAACACGTACAAAAGGTAAACAACACCAAGGTAAGAAAGTACTGTATATAGTTTCTACCATTTTTCCCCACACATACTGTACTCACGCTTTCACCCCAGCCCTTCATTTCTCACTACTTTACTACTCATATAAACTTTTCCCATAAAGTGTCGTTTTTACCCCCTTCCCTACAGCGCACTTCCCTTCACTTCACTTCACTTCACATCACTTCACTTCAGTTCACTTCACGTCACTTCACTTCACTTCACTTCACTACACTTTTAGATGATTTTCAATTCATTTTACTTCGCTTCTCTACACTTTTAGATGATTTCCAATACACTTTATCTTCTTTTAACTCACCTCGATTATCACTTCCCTTACCCTCTAATTAAAGATTATACAAAATTTTACTGAGACATTTTTGTAGGGAAGTTACAGTGCTTTAATAAACAATAAACTCCTACGGTCATAACAGCTTAATTAAAAAAATTGATTTCTATACAAAACATTGGATATACATACAACCTTTGCATCTGATGTGTGTCTGGTAGGACACTTTATGCAGACTCACAAGATTTTGAACGTAAAACGTCCCTGGGGTTTAGAGCATAAATTCGAAAACTAATGGTGTGGTGTAGGATAGGGGAATAATGTAAGACCACAGTAAATAGTAATAAAGTAGACCACTCTTAAACATAATGCCGCTTCGCGTAAAGTATACAGTTTAACGTACTCCCATGCACTAGCATAACTCTAAGGGGCGTGGGAAAAGAAAGGATTATAACAGAGATAAGCAAATTCCAATGGATGCCTTCTAGGTTTTTTTACACTTCTTGACGTACTACGAACTGCAGATAACAGAGGATTACTCTAATTCAGGTCTGCCTGAGGCAAAACATTACATCAGTCAACGGCCAAGTGAAGAAAAAGAAAAATTAACACTGCTAATTAGACCGCAGAGCTTAATGGATTCCGAGAATGTGGGATAAAAATGATAATAAGAATGAAATTTCGAATCATTAAACATTTCCTGGTTTCTAATAGAGTGAATACGGGTTGTACAGCATTCATGTAGGTCATAGTCATAAAATAAACCCCAGTTTTTCTTGAGAAATAAGTACTACGTAACTATAGATTTGACTTTAATTAAATTATCAATGCAAAAACCTAGAATAAAATTAATATGAGGTTTCAGTAGATTAGGACCTACCACATTTACATGATCTAAGGATACGAAGTATTATCAGAAATAAGAATATATTTGGAATACTTAAATTAATTTTACATAAGACACTGGTGAAGATACTAAAAAGCAGAAGCCCGGAATCGTATCGTTGTGGAATAATAGTTCTCTACAAGGCGGGGAAAGAATCGCGTAAGTCCCAGCATGAATTTGTTGGTAAATTATTGACGAACTGAGTTCATGTAAAAACATGGCAAAGAATGTAATCAGCTGCACTTCAGCGTATGCAAGGAAATAGGATAATATTAGGCAAGGAACACTGGAATGTTCATGAAGAAAATCGGTAGAAGCAAGGCATAAAGGCAGTAAAACCATGTTATGGAATCAACAAATTAAAACTGAAGGGAACCTCCCTAAAATAAAGCTGACGTCACAATCCATGAAAATGAAATAGAAACAGTTCTGGTAATAGACATTGCAATTTGTGGAGATGCCAATGTGATCAAAAAGGAAGCCAGAAAGGTTTTAAACTACAAAAGACCTTAAAACAGAAGTACATTTCATGTGGCATGTAAAAACAAATATGATGCCAGTAATACAACGAGCAATTTTTAACCACTTCAGATTCATTCAGAAAAAGTCTGAACAACATACCGGGAAAGCACGCCATCAGGGAACTAGAGGAAGCAGCCATATTGAGCACTGCGCTTATACGTTGGATTGTTCTAATACAAAAGTACGTACGAAACCTTTACCATAAGGAGACAGGATAAGCCAAACAACTGTACAGCGGCAACATTATATTCTCTAGAAACGTGGTTTGTTTAAGGTAAATAATTGTGAGTACCCTGCGAGAAGGTGGTAACAAATAATAATAATAATAATAATAATAATAATAATAATAATAGTTAAAATATAAGAATTTATGTATAGAGATACAGCGAATGTGGAGCCTGAAATGTACGATTATACCAGTAAAAATTGGAGCCACAGGAATAGTAACGAGAAGCTTAAGGAAAAATTTGGAAGCTGTACCATGAAAATATTCACTAGATTCACTATAAAGCACAGCTATACTTGGAACATCACACATAATACGGAAAGTACTACAATGTGAAGCTTGAAGCCTGAGCGGTGGGGATCACCGCTGGTTCAAGAGAAGTACCAGGAAGAAATGCCTGTGACAGGAGACATACATAATAATATAGTGTTAAATGTGTTTCTTATTGCAACTTCCTCTAATATTTGTACCCGTGCCTTGAAATTTGTGACTTATGCAGAATAAAAATTAGTGACTTCAGTGATAGAAATTCCCAATGAATCAAGCAGGGCACATACAACTTTCATGTTAGAAGACGACGAGCATACTTGAGTGACCCAAATAATACCCGGTAGTATGAGAGTCTCAAATCTCGTGAAGGAAGGTGCGTGGCTGGAAAGGAATGAAATGTTGATATATCTCGGTCAGATACTGGTAACAAAAATAAAAGTGGCACAACTACATGAAACAAAGGAAAAAATATTATATATATATGTGTGTGTGTGTGTGTGTGTGTGTGTGTAATATGTTTGAATTTGCATTAGGCTGCATGAAAGACCAGCAAGAATTCTGTAGTAACACCATAGACAAAATCTTAAAGTTTTCGGTGTTGTTGAGCTTGACTGTTTTGTCGCAATATCTAATTACGTCCCTAGGCACGTCACCGCATCTCCTTCATCACGTTCAACTATTTCTAAAGTGCCGCCATCTTTCCATGAACGGTGCCAGTAATGTGGCTCCCTGGATATTCTACACGTTAGCTCAGATTTGGTATGACGTTCTAGTGCGTTGTGTTTCGAGTAACGCATAGAGATTAATTTTTATTTTACACCAACTGCTCTTGACGTGTTCAACTGCCAAGCATTCAAGAGGTATAGCCTGTATTCTGAACATGTAAGTCCGCCTAACCATCGCGGCCACAGCCTGTCGCCATGATTAAGCTAAGGCTAACCGGCCCCCAACTTAAGCGCTGCGTATTGTGTTTTTATGTAGACTGCTTTTTTAAAGAATCTGACATCTTACCCGTGTATTTGGCGGCAAGGGACCGACCAATTCAAGGAATTAGCAGCATGTAACAGCCCCAGTAATTATTTTATATGGCAGATATTTATGTATATTCATCCGTCTCATTTCGTGTTAGGTTCCAGCCCTTTAGTGCAAGGCGAAAATCAGCGAATAATTACCGCCCGCATAAGTTTTCAGCACATTTTCAATGTTTTTCTTTTCTTTGCAGAAACACTGTTACGACAGCTGCTTCTTCTTTTCCTTCGGCTCCTTGAGTGTCATGCTATATGCCTCGAACACTTATTAGAGTTGTAGAATAATTTTGATTCTCCTTTCCATTTACGTGTCTGAGTGATCTGTTTTTATGTTTGGGACGATTTCCCGAATTCGCGAAACGACGAAGCACACACCGATTAATAGAGAGGGATGAAAGTGTATGTGATCAGTGCCATAGCCCAAGAAACTTCTGCAAAAAAATGCTTTGACTAAGGAAAAATTTTTACAGATTGCTTATAAATGGATAAATTTTACTGAGGAATTCTGTGCTTGGCTTCTAAGAAAAAACCAGGAAGAATTTGATGCCATGAAGCACATGCTTTACCAAGCTAAATGTTTAGTGAATTGGGGCAACTTGTTATGAACGCCAAACTGGAAAAACGCAAGTCCTGCCGGAAGCAAGGTTCCATGAAATTTTTTGAATCGAATATTATTTGTCTTATACCCGAGAGGCAAAACATTCTGACAGTAACGAAAATACAATGAAGCAACACCAGTAGTATAAATAAGTATGGTGTGCGATGAACATATAGTGAAGATTCAAAGATAAATATTTTTATAATAAAGCAGATGAAGGCAAAACTGTTCCTGGTGGGAAGGGGGGATGGGTTGGAATTATAACTTTACTCTTTCTCAACCTTAGCAGAAGGTTACGGTGTATCCGGGCGATTTATCAATAGGCCAACAATTCCCGGAACCCACTGATTATGAGGTTATGTGGGCTCCAATCCCGGTGTGACCTTTTTTGGACTAGACGAAAATCTTACTTTTACGAGGTACTGATCCCCATGTCCTCCAACCCTGAAACTAGGCACACAATCAACTACGGTTTTCTGGCTCCGAAGAGTAAAACCGACTTTCTAATTTTGCACTATTCATAAATGCGCAATATGTCTAAAGAGGTTCTATTGACGCCTTTAGCGTCTTCGTGTAAAATACAAGAGAAAAATGAGGCTGGTGAATGAAGGAGTAAAAATAGCAAACAGAACATCAACAGGAGCCACATCAGTTAACGACTAATTACACTTTTTTCTATGTTTATGGTTCCGTGCATCGCTGATCTATATTAATAATTGTCCAAAGAGCCAACTGGCCACGTTGGAGGGTGGTAGCTGTACAGTACCGGAGGCTGTAGTTACAGTTTTGTGTAATCCTGATGATGGGTGTGGTTGACACCAGAAACATGTAGAGTGAACTTGCAGAATAATAAATAGACTGCTTTGTGTTGCATCTCGTTGGACAATTATTAATATTAATGACACTGTATTTCTGCCCAGAGTTATATGCAATCAGGACGCAGTATTTGACGTAGACTGGTGCGTTATGCGCCTTGAATATTTCAGACAATTAAGTGATATTTCATTGCATATTATGTGACATTTATGCGTGTGGACACAGTGCTTCTAGAATTCAACCAAATCCAATCGAAAATACAATTTATTTTAGAAGTGGAGTCTAATAGCAATGAACTCCTTCGGGCTGACTGTAACAAGGAAAAATAAATATGTACTTTTACCATATTCGGGACTCCAACTGACACAGACAACATAATTTATAAGGACGTATGTCATTCTTTACAACAGAAACATGCTGCCATAAGACACTTTTTGAAATATCCCTACAAGTTCGTTCTTTACAGAATTCGATAATCTAAGAGAGTGGGCAATAATAAAATACTCTTTTTTAAACAGTGCTTACCTATAACAGATAAATTAATCTCCTACGAGGTTCAATAAGCAAAAACAAGATTGTGTACTGTGGGCAACAACGGTACAATAATTGCGAGAAAAAATGGTTTATCTTTATCTAATATGGGAAAGTAACACCCTATATCACAAAACTCTTCAGCCCTTTAAACGCCGAATTAAATCCCATCTGCCATTTGCTGGCATTATTAGGAGCTCACCATGTTCTCCACGTTAGCAGGATAAGGGTTAAGCAATCTAGCACGGAAAATGCTTTTAAAACTAATAGCCAGCAGATCGCAACTGAAGAACAGAAAACCCACAAAATATAAGCAAATATGCCGCCTGTTGGATACAGCAATTTACTTGCCAGAATGTGGAAAAAATATTATCGGGACCAATTAGCAGAAGTTTAGTGAAGCACTATAAGTAACAGTTACTTCCTTTAAACACTAAGAGCAACGCGTCAAATTTGCCCCACTTGTACAGGCAATTCTCATCCTTTGGGCGTAGTTAAGTAGGTCATGGATATTACACAACTCAGGAAGAAAGGACGTTATTTTAACGCTATTGAATGGTTTACCTGTATAAAAAGACTGCCAGCAACACGTAATAGAAAGAAGAATTTACTTTAGGTTCTAATAAGCTTTCTGAGAGAAGGCTAAGAAACCTAGTGCACATGTCTGGCAGTGCTACTCCCATAGAGAACACACTAATGCTGCTGTTAGCAAGGATGCGCACCGGAAGGCCTAAGGTAACGTACAGAACTGTGTTGTCAGTCTGTACGAGGTGTGGCAATAAAGAAACCGGATTCATGCTCTAACCCTTTATTGAAAAAAATCAGACAATCGAAATGTTATCCCCTTTAATGTAGTCCCCTCCCCGATCCCTCCACCGCTCCATGCGAATTTTCCACTGTTGAAAGCAGTGCTGCAGGTCATTTTGTGTTAAGCTGTTCAAGAGTTGCGTCGCTTTTGCTTTCACTGCATCCACGGACTCGAACCTTGTTCCTTTGAGCGCAGAATTGATTTTCGGGAAGAGAAAAAAGTCGCACGGTGCTAGATCCGGAGAGTACGGTGGATGTTCCTTCACTGGACTGATGTTTTTCGCCAAATACCTCTTCACAGTTAGCGCGTTGTGTGTTGGCGCGTTGTCGTGATGAAGAATCCATGAGGCATTCTTCCACATGTCTGGTCTCCTTCGTCGCACACGTTCACGGAGGGTCGTCAAAACATTTTTATAATAAACCTGATTGACAGTCTGACC
>Ga0136643_10006716_pt1 | contig 16505 bp, 10 predicted proteins | sample TergutLab28metaG_FD_96883 | JGI IMG/M metagenome (GOLD analysis project Ga0136643, IMG submission 96883) | Labiotermes labralis P1 segment gut microbial communities from Petit-Saut dam, French Guiana - Lab288 P1 (version 3) (version 3) | ecosystem: Host-associated > Arthropoda: Insects >... | reverse complement strand
GGGGGGGGTGGGTTTGTTGCAACACGTGGGCTGTTAGGGCGGGGTGGGGCATAATTTTCATGGTTTTTCCCGTGAAAAACCTCACCCCCCCCCCCCCCCCCCCCCCCCAATCAGTGTCATACCTAAATACCGTCTGCATCGTGTTCGGAAAGAATTGAAAGCTCAGCAGGCCGTCTGTGTGTGTTCAAGATGCGGAGGATCGAAATCCGATCGACAAAGGCTGTTGCTCTTATGTCAAATGTGTGGACAGTAGCAGAAGATCTTGGTGTTACGCATTTTCTGTAGAAGAATTATGCAGGTCGAGTCGTGAGACCTCGATTTGTGTACCCGCATAATACGTACCATGAAGACTCACAGGGCGTTGAAATGAGTCTCCTTGCATACTTAATCTCGGCGCTGGAGTGCTCAGATGCCTTTAGTTAGCGCAGAAACACCCCGAAGTATGACTGTCTGGGGCAGTGATAGACTAGTTTTGTAGCAGTTCAGACGGAATAGACGGAATTGCTGTTGTTGGTACAAGCACGAATTTATCCTATAGATTATTTTTACGTTTTTCTCCTTCTTTACCCATTATTTGACGAGTTATTTATAAATTTGGTTATCCAGTACTTAATTTCTGTCTGTAATTATGTGTATTAACTACGTGACTCTTGGAGGGTAGCCGTTCTGAACTAGATAAGAATTGCCCTAACTGGCATATTACGCGACTGTTCGTTGGAGTTTGAATCAGGAGAGTGAACCATATGACTCCACTCCACACCGTAGCACTGTTAGTTCTTTTATATACATATTTTAATGTATGCCGTCTCGGCCGTGTCTCCGAAATGGTCATTCCTCTTCCAGTTTTCCGGCTAGAATTTTGTATTCATTTCTCATTACTGTGCGTTCTATAAGTCTTGACTTCTTGATTTTGTCATCCAGACAATGTTTGGCGAGAGATAATTGTCTCTAACTTCCCATTAACTCCTCCCTTTGGGTTTCAAGTATTTTCCTCTGCAACCTTTCTTCAAACACTCTCAGTAATTCGCATTCTTCCTTCGGGGTGGAAGGAAAGGTTTCACACACACACACACACACATGCACTACAGTAGGTGTTTTCATACTTCTATACTGTTTTAAACTTTACTGTTTTAGGTAGCGAGCGGGGTATGTTTTTCGCGTTGCAACGGCAGACTTGTAAGGAAGTACACGAAATGTTCATCGAGATTAACGAGGGTTACAAAAATAATAAAAAAAGCATATAGCAATTTTATGCTCAAAACTGGAATGCACCTCTTCTACCTGTTTAGTCCTTAACATGAAGAGGAAGGACAAGATCGATAACACCTTGCAAGCTCCTAGGAGCAGATGTACAGTAAAACTCAAGTGGTATATAAAAAGGAAGATAATAATATTAATAAAGTATGTTACTCTTCAGACTTTGCTACAGTTATGTGGAGAACACTACAGGTCAGTACAAAGGGCAGGGGTACGTGTAATTGATAAAGACTTTGCGTTTCTAGTGTCTTTCTTATCTCGGGTGAAATTTTTACGTAGTGAAATAAGGAACGAAGAAGTGGGGAAACACGCGCACGCATGCGCACTCGCACACGCACACCCACGACTCGCGCACACACACACATATGCACACGAGGTAGTAGTGTGATAGAACTGAGCAAAGTCTTTAGCCAACACCGCCAGATACCAAGAGAAAGCTGGTGAATGTGCTGCAATGTAGAAATCCACTGATTTTTTTCGAATAGGCAACGTGCTGCACTGTCCTGTCGGTTTTAACTCTCTCTGCTACTCTGCGTATGCAGGTGTGTTCGTTTACTGTCGACACCTATGAAAACACACAACAGAATAGACGGAAGGTCAGTACAACGATTTGATATCGGAGTTCGACCCCAGCAAGAAACGTCCTGATACGACGATAAAACACTCACAGGACGAATACCCAACCCCTCGTCCAGGGGAGTCCTAACTTGTGTGTGTGTGTTTGTTTGTTTGTTTGTTTGTTTGTTTGTGCAATTCGAGGCTGGATGGGCAGTCGGATTCAGATAAAAGGGTGTCTCCATAATAAGCTGGTGTGTAAAAAATGATCCCTTGCAGAGCCGGCTTTACTGTTTAATTTTCCTATGACTTGTATCGGACTCACCACACGAAAGGCGGGATAGAACTCTGCAACACTTCATGACCTCTACCTAGACCCTGCGCATTCTCTATTGAGTTTCATATTCACACTACATTCTGCGCTAAGGCAACCTGCACGATCGACAAAGACAGTTTTAAGTGTCAGTGTCACTGCTTATTTATTTACTTTACTGCTTCAGTTTCTGCATTGCTACCTTTCATTGTATCTCGCTTTATGGAGTAAAAGCGAACTATTTTCACCGTCCTATTTCTCGATGGTTCACAAAACAGAGGAAACGTTTTCAGAAGGAGAAGATATTTATTCACTGCGCTTATGTTGCATATATTTCCTTTTAAAGGGGCACGAAAACGTGAAGTATGAAGTTGAACTACTTTTATATTTTATGTTTCCATAAGGGATTTGCTTCTCTTCTTCTAGTATTGCCTCCAAGGATTTAGCATTGTGGAAGGTGTCGACCTAGAATTTGAGTTAATAAAATTTTTTAATACTCGCTCCATTGAGAATCAGCCCATTTCAGTACAAGACGATAGATGGCGCCGGAGACAATCGCAAGGCGTCTTAACTTGGACCAGCATATGTATCGATCTAACTAGTTGCTGAGCAGTTTTCGTGTCATAATTTTACGAGTTGATTCAGTTTAATGGAAACTGTGATTGAAAAGTAACATTAAGCCTACCACTTCAGTATTACGCTACTTTATTTTAGTTTGTCTATCCCTATTTATTCTTTAACCTTTTGACACCGGAATTATTTTTTTTTTAATTTTAGCACACCCTATATATAAAATGTGAATAATACAGGAATCAAATACGTTAGAATTATGAAACAAACTGCATTTTGAAGAGAAAAAAATGGAGAGTATATACCATGCTTAAAATATTCAGTACCTATATATGTTGAATGAATATATAAAATGCAACTTTGGAGGTTAGCGGTGCGGTACGTCAACTATAGTTGACGTTAGGCGTCTAAAGGTTAATTTTACTTCCCATAACCACGTTACTTTTATTCCGACCTATATTAGTTTTACTTTGTGAAATTGAACAGATATATTATGGAGTGATTAACCTGATTTATTATAACAGTAAAATATAATAACAACTTGAGTAGATTAATGAACCTATAACTACAACCACAAAAACAATATTTTGTATAATATTGCACATTGTATATGTTTAAGATACGTTGTACATATAATTTCTACAACACACATAATGTGAAACCGTAGACCTAACTATATTAACTTAGACATAACATATAATAGCAGGAACCCCATGTACCCACACCACCCAACCTCCATGACACATACGAGATCTCGTGCCCACCCCACCTCTTGTACTATACCACTGTATACAGCCCATAATAAGCCCCGTATAACTGCTTACTAAGTATTTCATGTACAACCTGAAGATGGCAATTTTCAAGTGCCGAAACATGTAGTTGTACCTTATGTAGTAAATACTCTATATACCTCTACCATCAAATAAAGTTGTGTTAGACAAGTACATACACTCCACTCTAGTTACTGTGACTGAAGCACTGAAAGCAGGATCTATCTCGAAGGATGTACGTCAGCTCATACGAATCCTGGAAACCTGGAAGTTAAGTACGACTCATTGCTCCTTAGCTCGCTTTGCTTCCACAATTAACTTTATGAAGAGAACAGTTGTTTTAGTTGAGTGTAGTGCAAGAAAAAACTCCCATTTGCCATCATTGTAAGTGCATTAAAAACTGCTGTGCCCTGCAGCTCGTCGCCATGCGAAGTAACAGTGTTTTTTTTTTCCTGCCCGCTCTTTCAGGGCTCACTCGAATTGAAAAAGAGGTTGGAAGAAGTTCGTCTGCTGGAGTCGCGCAAGTCGGCGCGCCTCATGGACCAGGACACAGATTTCGCGAGGTTGGCGGACATGGCCGGTGACCGCAAGAGACCCTCATCCCACTCCATTGATGTACCCACAGTGCAGGGGTGAGTACGTAATAGGAAAAGTGTTGAGATTTAAAATGTAGTAAAATTCAGATTAATTTTACTTTATGATCCATGCCCTCTCACCGTGCCCGTGGCAGTTTCTTCTTGTTTAAATTATTCGCTCTGATTATTTCGTTGGCGTGCCTAATAATACAGCTTTATTTATACTTGTGAAAGTTAAAAAGCAAAGGCGGTTTCAGTTTATCTCGGAAGTGATGTTGGCAGCGTTAAAAGTGGACGGTATAAGTAGTGGAAATTCGTATATGCCCACTGTCTTTTGATGAAGGGACACATGAGGCTTTAACACCACGAGATAACTTTGTCACGGCTTGTGACAAAACCAAGGAAACGACTTGGTAATTAGTTGAAATTGCTTACCGTATTCATTATGATCTTTGACCAAAATGAAGTTGTAAAAGAAAAAGGTAAAGCAATCCCTATAGAGGCCTGGACAGGCCCAAGGTTTCCAGCAGGTTGAGGCTGCCAAATTTCAGGACAATCGGAACATGAAGTTTGTAAGGTTGTCAGCCCTACGCACCGCCCACCTTTACAAACCAGGAAATATTCCTAGTTCTCATTTCTGTTAGAGGCTGGGTTGACAACAGGGCCATAGTGCGGCCGGAAGGATTATGTCACTGCAAATTTCCAATAGCACCATCAGGAATCGAACCCGTTACCTCCGGCTTGTAGTGCAGTGCTTTAACCAACTGCGCCAAGTGTGCCCCCGACTGTAAATTGTAAGAGTGCTTAAGTAATGGAATTTCTTATGTAATATTAGAATGTTATGACTTGGATAGGCGCTTATATAACCGACTTCTACTGACAAGTATTCTGTTATTTAACGTTGTGACGCTGCATACTGATTCATGCGTAACGTTGGTATGAAACGTATTGCACTGCTTTATTTTTGCATGCCCTCTATTTTACGTTTTTTTAAATGTTATTTAAATATGTTTCGCTATGTACAATAGCAATCTGTAGACTTTTGCTTCTAATTAGAATGCATCTCTTCGTTTTTGTTGCTAATCTAGAGCCATGCTAGATTTTAATGTACCGTACTGTACTTTATTGAGATAGGCGGTAGTAACCTAATAAGAAGAAAACACAACACAAATTCATCTCAAAATATGTCAGCCACACTGAGAACAACTGGAATCACGATGTCGTAGTTGCTATACGGACTAGCTTACAGGCTGGACAGCCGAGGAACTGTGGTTCGATTCCTGGCAGGTGTACGAGTTTTTTCATCGAAACGTCCGGATCGGTTCTGGGAGCCTACCAGACTTCTAGTCAAGGGGCATTGGAGGCGCTTAACCCGGGCGTAAACGACCGGAACAAGAAGCTAACCATTCACCTGTATCTTGCACCGAGATTAAGAATGAGTGTTGCTATTCTTCCAGACCCCCTTACGTCTTCATGCCACGTACTGGAAACAAGTCAAATTTTACCGTTAATAAGAATTTTTACACATAGTAAAATATGATATGACCCCAGTGGCCGCGCGGTTTAAGGCGTGAGTCTGCGGCCGCTCGCTTACTGGGATTGTGGGTTCGAATCCCGCCGGGGCATGTATGTCTCTTGTGAGTGTTGTGTGTTGTTGGGTGGGAGTCTGTGCGTCGGGCTGATCACTCGTCCAGAGGAGTCCTATCGAGTATGGTGTGTCTAAGCCTGATCGTATATCCTCGATAATGAGGAGGCCTTGGCCCACTGGGGCTGTTGCGTCATGGTAAAAAAAATATGGCTTACAAAACTAGACTAAATCTAGCAGGCACTCCTTTTTAAACACAAAAATAGAACGCTTGTAGTACTCTGTAGTAGACTGCACAGTGTTTGTGATAGTAGAAGAACTGTTGTGCAAAGTGCTCGTGAAAGGAGACTTTGATTTATTCAAGTTTCAGAATCACGACTTGTACTATGTTGTGACGTCAAGGCGTACCAGTTTTAAAATGTTGGCGGACAAATGTTGCGTTGCGGAACGTTAATTAGTCGTAACGAACGTAACGCAGGGACTGTGCACTGCCACAGAGACTGCGCGTTCTCACATTGTGAGACGAAAGACGAGGATAGCCGAGTTTCGATGTAAGGAAGTGTTGCAGCTCCAGTCTGTTAATTTACGGTAACATTTCACTGAATTCGTTCTGGGTTGAGAAAAGTGTCAAATAAAGCCTGTGGAGAAAAAAGCTGACTGTTGTGTCAAACATTTTTTGTTCCAAAAATCGTGCTTTTTACAATTAATTACAATAAACACCCCAGTGCGAGAGAGGCCAAAGAAACGACTATCTACTTATTACTTTTGAGGATGAAATTAAAAAATCGGAATTTATATAAACGCGAGACCGTCACTGATTTGCATTATGCCAGTAATCATACTGAAGATGTTCGCAAAGGAAACTGTCGAAACAGAAACAAATGACATACAGCAACTTTCTGGAAATAAAAGAATTTATGCGCTACAATTGTGTCGTTTTCGTCGTAAAAATGCGGTATTAAAATACTTGAACATTGGGCTACTGTAAAGTGCAACGCAGGTGGATTTAAGGGTTAGGAACATGTGCATAAAATCATAAAGAGACTTCTCGATCAACGACCATAATAGTTATATATTGTTCTTTTTATCTTACTTCGAAGCAGCAGTGGGGACGTTGATACCTCTGTGTCCTTATTATCATGGGAAACCGCACGTAAATATCACGTGTCCTCGTTTTAACGCGTTTTGTTAGGTGTTCAGAGCTGTACTGAAGGCAGACGAATAGCTGGGGAAAAGTGTAGAATTCAGAAGGCCTTGAGTAAGAGGCAAGAACGCGGTTGTGACCAAGAAAATATGTTTAGCTCCTTTTACGATTTAGTGTTTATGAAATTTACCAAACAATGTGGTAATGACAGGGCCTATCTTATTTACTATGGGCTAGTTCTAAAACGTTGTCAGATGGACGGTAATATGTAGTTTGTTATCCATTAACACATTATCCCTCCGTGTCCCTCATTTCCTCCCGTCCTTTATGCCTGGTGGTTTTGAGAGGTCATAGAGAGATGATACTGGAAACTGCCTCGTTATGTGACGGGTTAATGCAATATTCAAGGCGCTAATCCGCGTCATCTCTAGGTGTTATTGACACGTGTCCCTCTTCAGTTGGGCTGTTAATACGTATTATGGTCCTAGAGGGATACTTTAACATCACAGTTTCGCCGACTTTTCACGGCATGAATTTTAACCTTTAGACGCCTAACGTCAACTATATTTGACGTACCGCACCGCTAACCTCTAAAGTTGCATTTTATATATTTATTCAACAAATATAGGTACCGAATATTTTAAACATGGTGTATACATTCTCCGTTTTTTCTCTTCAAAATGCAGTTTGTTTCATAATTCTAACATATTTGGTTCCTGTATTATTCACATTTTATATACAGGGTGTGCTAAAATTAAAAAAAATTAATTCCGGCGCCAAAAGGTTAAAAGTGCGACACTGGATTGCCGACCGAAGCGTAGATATATTACCTGGTCAGTGTTTCATACCTTCCTACAGTTTCACTGAATATTCACGCCCTGACTTCGAATGGTTCTTAAGAGTCAGCATGTTGGATGTTATATTCAAAGTACGAAGCTTCAGTGCCGACTGAAGAGTACGTTCGCCAAGAGTGCTTCATAACTTGATACAATTTCACGCCGCGAACTTGATAGTTTATTGAGGGAGGGCTTTATGGATATTATCACCAAAGTACGACGCTGCATTGTCGGCCGAATGATAGTTGCCTGTTGACCGCTGCATAACGACCGCTGCTATCTGGTGTCATTGCCGTAAGGAACTGAGCTTTCTGCGTGGTTTCGACCGAAACCAAGTGCAATGCTCTGACTCAGAACCAAAGCCATGTCATAAACATGGAAACGAAGTGCTCACAAAACCAGTCACACACGCACTCACTCACTCACTCCCTCATTCACAAGGTATTATGTAAGGTAGAAAATGCATAAGGCGATTCGTGGCCACCTTTGTTTTCTGTCGAGGGCACAGTATGTAATTGAATGCATAATCAGTCTAGTTAGGACATAAAGGACGTTACGGTGATGATGCGCCACAGCTGTACAAAGTTTAGAACAGGTGTAATGTAGCATCGTTTCTTCATTACAACCTGAATTTAATAAGTAAAAATAATTCAGCGTTGATATCTCACAGTACACTAACTTGTGTGGGTCTATGTTCATTGTGAGAGAAAAGCGCCCTCGACACGCAGATGCAATTTACAAGACTTAACACCATGCGACAGCTCGGAGGTAAACAGTTTAAAATACTTGTGATGTCACATCCTTTCGTTTTTCGACGCGTTTGCAAAACAATTGCGAAAAACGAATTAGCTTCGTCGCGCCTCTCCGTGTCCATATATGTATGTGGGTGTGTGTGTGTGTGTATACGGTATGTATGTATGTATGTGTGTGTGTGTGTGTATACGGTATGTATGTATGTATGTGTGTGTGTGTGTATACGGTATGTATGTATGTGTGTGTGTGTGTGTGTATACGGTATGTATGTATGTGTGTGTGTATGTGTATACGGTATGTATGTATGTGTGTGTGTGTATGTGTGTGTGTATACGGTATGTATGTATGTATGTGTGTGTGTATACGGTATGTATGTATGTATGTGTGTGTGTGTGTGTATGCGGTATGTATGTATGTATGTATGTGTGTGTGTGTGTGTGTATACGGTATGTATGTATGTATGTGTGTGTGTGTATACGGTATGTATGTTTGTATGTGTGTGTGTGTATACGGTATGTGTGTATGTATGTATGTACGTGTGTGTGTGTGTGTATGTATGTGTGTGTATGTATGTATGTATGTGTTATGTATGTATGCGTGTATGTATGTGTGTGTGTGTGTGTACGTATATATATATATATGAATGCATGTATGTATGTATGTGTATGTATATGTATGTGTGTATGTATGTATGTGTATGTATGTATGTGTGTATGTATGTGTGTGTTTGTATGTATGTGTGTATGTATGTATTTGTGTATGTGTGCAGTATTTATGTACGTGTGTGTGTATGTACTGTATGTATGTTAATCTGGATGGAACAAGGCGGCACCAGCCGGAGGATGTTCGTGAAATTTTATACTAGCCCCTCTTACTGAAATATGTCGACCAGGCACAAGATTTACTAAAATCCGACGAAATAACAGGCAGTTTACATGAAGACCTACGTCAGTTCGTGATATATCGCTGAATTCTTCCTGGGTTGGGAAAAGAGAAAGAACACTCTTGCTCTAACAATTTATACAGAAAATTGTGCCGTTTACGAAAAAATCGCAATAAATCCTACAGAGCGAGAGAGAACAAAGAAATAGTTAGTTACACATAATATGGCGCAACATATTTGCGATTGTCATGCCGGGTAAGTAAGACAAATTTCAAAATGCCATCATAAAGTCTGATATTTATCGCTGTATATGTGATTAATTCCATCTGATCTGGAAAAGCACGTTTGGCGGTCATATTTAACGGAGATTTAGAGATTACCGAACGACTTGCATGTCACTACCGTTTTTTTTAATCGCACGGTGCATATGTAGTATACCATGGTCGAGTGAACTGTCTACTGCTTCAGTGAATTCTTTCCTCGTGCAGTTTGTATGATGCGTAATTAAAGAAAACAGAGAGCTGCAACCATAATATTTAATATTTATTGCTTAGACCAAAGATTATGAAATTTGGTGCGAAGGTAATGAATATATTTACGCACTGTGCACAAATTATTTTTAAGTCAGCAGTTACAAAATATTTCGACATCAGTGCATTAAATGGTATGCCTGACAACTCTCATGTGTGTAAATATCCGAACATGCCTCCGTGTTACACTGTATGACACTACGTGTCCTTTCAAGGTAGAATTTTATTTTATAAATAGGGTTAGGTTGCGGTTCGGTTAGGGTGGTATTCGGGCTGCCGGCAGCCCGGATACCACCATAGCCGAACCGCACCCTAACTCCAACACACAGCAATCCAAGAACAATACAGCCGATGTGGTAGTTCAACAAAATAGTCGCAAACTCCTGAAGATGGACATATTAATGCCCGAAACATGTTGAATATCTAAGAAGTAAAGTAAATGTAACAAGTGACATCTAGTTGGTTTTTTATTCTTCAACTATCACAATGATGCACGGTCCAATAAACATCAGTGTATTAAGGAGTTTTTTGTAGATGGACTTAGGCCTACCGTCAGGCGTTTCTTCCCCACTCTGTATATGTTTCACAAATTACTGAAAATACGATATCTGTTGAAAGTATGCAGTACAAGTTACGTACCGTACGAAATGTTTATTTTTGTGCAGCTGTATTGTATGCATTTTGGGACTATGAAATCTCGATTTTTCTGAATGATACCGGATTAAATACAATTGTTTGTGTTTCTTGACAATTGTTAACTCACATGCAACACCACTCAGTGTTTGGACTTTGTCTCTAATACAGACCCTGTCTCCGAAACGTCGTGTTTAATTTTGGTGTTCTTGTAACACTGGACGATGGACAGGGTCCACAGACTTAATCGTACTGAAAGGTTCCCTATAATTTTTTAAATACTCCGGTATCCCAATAACACGTCTGTCCTTTTGAGAAATTCATCGTAAAAACAATAAATGAAGCGTCAGTGTCTTTCACATTGCTGGCGTCAAGAACCCGGTTTCTCATCATGAAGATGCACGTTCGTTTTCTGTGAAATATATTGAGATTTCCTGGAAAAACTCTTGATTATCTCTGGGAATTGCAGCCTGGTGAGTTATGAGGTAGTGCCGAATCGCCAGTGCAGTGTCGCAGTCTAGGTCGTCAGTTCAGATATTTTTGTTCGGAACCAGCTGTTGGCCACGTTTGGAGTGAAGAGTTTAATTTGCAGCGAATGGTAATACTTGTGCCAACACTTGAGTAGCTGATGGAATCGTCGGGAAGATTTGCTTTTGTGTGTGCTTCAATGGCAAAATCGTCTTGCCGAGTTCCGTAAGTGTCGATTGTTTGTGTTACGCAACACAATTGTAAAGGTATGACAATTACGTCTTAGGCTAACAGAATTAACCTTTTGGCGCCGGAATTATTTTTTTTAATTTTAGCACACCTTGTATATGAAATGTGAATAATACAGGAACCAAATACGTTAGAATTATGAAACAAACTGCATTTTGAAGAGAAAAAAACCGAGAGTATATACCATGTTTAAAATATTCGGTACCTATATTTGTTGAATAAATATATAAAATGCAACTTTGGAGGTTAGCGGTGCGGTTCGTCAACTATAGTTGACGTTAGGCGTCTAAACGTTAAGGAAAGCGGAATACATATGTGATGTGTTTATACATATGTCGTGTCGAATGGTCAGTTTATTAGAATGTACATACGAATCACACAATACAAAAACCTCAGAAAAATATTTTGAGTCTTAGATTTCTAAATCAACGCCGGAATTTTATGGAAGCACTGACGCAGACGGTGAGTATATTTTCATTGTAGACTCAGAGGAATACGGTCTCTTCCGTGGTCACTGTGTATGTGTAACCCTTGACTGGTCCCATGTGACAGACGATTCATTCAAATTACCCCCAAAACAGGAACTCTGGTACAGTTAGTCTTGATACCTGACCGCCCAACTGACGTATCCAAATAGGCCTATAGAAGTGCTGTGATATGTAAAAAGTCGCAGATCCGCGTGATCAGTATTGACAGTTGTCTCGTCCTGCCGTAATAAACTTTTAATTATCAAATTCCATGTACCTCATTTATACAACAAGAGAATCGCTTATAATTGCTTGTTACCATTCAGTCGCCACGGTAACAATTGTGGCATTAGCAGCGTTAACAAACACGCTCCATTGACTCTAACTTAAGAAATGTTTCAACATTGTGTGTCATGTTCAGTGTGTAGAGGTCATTTGTTGCTCTAGCCGCAGAGGATTTTATGTTGTGTCTGTTGACACAGCATAAAGCTTTCACCTTTCTACGACACCCGGAAATGTATGTTACAAAATTCTGTTTTTCTTCGTTGGTCAGCTTCACCGAGTCCCAAAATCGCATAAGCTTTTTGGGAATACTATGGCAATCTGCCTTCGGCATAGTTCGAACTGGTTTTGTCTTCGCGTCCACTTCTGTGGCAATTTTTTCGTAGCACAACGATGACTACTTTGAACAGTCTGACATGCAAATGCGGTCTTGTTAGGCATGCGAAAGGTTCCGGTCGTCCTAATGGACGCATGGTTTGTACCGTAACTTGTTTACAGAACGTGTGGAATGTGCAAATACTGTGTTGCAGTAGTGATGTTGGTTGGAATTGTAAAAATGTATTTCGGTCTTTTTGAGCCAGACTTCCAAGACAACTCCAGGAACATTTCCTGTCCCAGTGTTTGTTCACTCCTTCATGTTAGTATACCTTGCATTTGTTATTTAAATGTTAAACAATAAGAGAATTGACACTGTCCACTTTTCTAGAATTTCATGTATATTGATTATATGTCGCATATGTGCTGCCCATCTTATGTGTTGTGGACAGAATACTTATTTTATCTGCCAACTGTCGTTTGCCACTTCCCACCGCTACTCTGCCTCGCATGTAGGGGGTGGGCTACGTTAGTACGATAACTGAGCCGACAGGATATGAAAACCGCTAGATGTCAGATAAAATGATGACCCTAGGGGTATGGTTGTATCTGATAGCTGTCGCTGGTCATCGTCGGCTTGCTTATGTGATCAAACTTCGACGTAGGATAAACAAGAGGTTTATTAAATATGATGCTTGTCTGAGAGCCGAAGGAAAATAATCCAACCTTATTTCAATGTGCTGATCAAAAGTCTAATACTAACTGAAGCACGTCGAACTCATAGGCGTGGATCCGGACTCACGACAAATTGTCGCAGAAGCGATCGTTGTGCTGCAAGTTGTCACGTTAAAATAATATCTCAGTGCGTTTTTGCAGCCTTACGGTTTATAAGTTTCTGTTGTTAGTTTCTAATAATCCTTTTTATAGTGCCTAGAATGAAGTGCGTAAAACGAGGCACAATGGAGAGGCGTTGCCTCGCCTCTTTGGTGGGCGAGTTCCAAAAATAATGGGCGGAGTTTAATGTAATTTGGTTTTGCGGTTCCATGCCAAACTTTTACCGATCCCAGTGGCTGTGCGGTCTAAGGCGTGTGTCTGCGGCCGCTCGCTTGCTGGAATTGCGGTTTCGAATCCCGCCGGGAACATGGATGTATGTATGTTATGAGGGTTGTGTGTTGTCAGCTAGAGGTCTCTGGTCGGGCTCATCACTCGTCCAGAGGTGTCCCACCGAGTGTGTTGTGTCTGAATGTGATCGTGAAGCCTCGACAGTGAGTAGGCCCTGACCCACGCGGGCTATCGCTCCTGGGCGGGGAGGGTGAGGGGGGAATTTGATTTTGTTTGTGGTTCTAATTTCACGTATATTTTCACGAAATATCATTCATATTTTATCAATTTTCTCAAAGGCACGCACTGAACAAAAGTTTTATTATCAGTGTATTTATTAAGCTCTACAAATTACATTTTAAATAATTTTAAATGTGGGCTGTTTGATTAATTCACAGAAATATATCTGACTGCCTACACCGTGCTATTTTATTGTGATTTGTATCCGGAATGATTGATATCAAGGTCAGTGAGGTATATAAAGGCGGTAAGGTCACATTTTAAATGAGATTTTACTCCAGATGGAGAAAGGAAGGAAAGTATGAAAAGAATGGAGAGACTGGATAATACTTTTTGCCACGTCTGGCTACACTAAGCACGTAAAGGAACGTCAAATGACGAACTTGATGCAGTGAAAAAGTACGTGCAGAAATAAAGCTGGTGTTATACCTGTTCTTAATGCCTGCCGCATGGCATCCGGGAATATGTTTCGAATATTATAAGATGTTAGTTAAAATCCCGAATATGTAAAATGACTCATGCGCAATTAGTAGATTCTTCCTCGCTACATCTGCACGTAAACTGTTTCATTCGCTTTTGTCGGTAGGAAGAACTGTTCCTTCAGTGTATTGACTATGCTGTTGTACAGACGGGGTTCGATTTACAGCTCGGCTGGACGTTATTATTATTATTATTATTATTACCTTTATAAGGGTACTTACAATTATATACCTGAAACATACCATGTTTGCAGGGTATATAGTGTTGCAGTTATTCTATGGTTGCACTATATGGTACTTGTAATGTTATTTCCCATGATGTACGTTTGGTGCTTATTCTTCTCCTTCTTCTTCTTCTTATTATTATTATTGGCAAGGGCCATCACGTCGGTTCTGGCGTTCACCCACGCTGCTGTCCAGAGGGTACCGAGGGTTCTTTCCCCATGTGTAAAGCTGCCAGGACATGGCACTGACCACTCACTTCCTTGTTGGGGCCGAGATTAAGAACCCGTGGAGCTGTATGTGCATTCCTCATTCCTCTTCATGGTGTAGTAGTTGCGCACAGGAAAACTTTACCTTTACTTTAATACAAGTGCTAACTTAGCGACGACATAATGGAGACTATTTGTCTTGGAATCTTTTTACGAGAGATGCCGTTTTCTCTGTGAGATCTTCTCATTTAGTGTGAAGGTTGATATGACGCAGCTGACGTCATTTCCGTGTTTTCAGTTTCTCAGTAATTAGCTGAATGTTCGGTCACATGACGCTGCGTGAAATATTTATACAAATAAGTGTCGGAAAATTGTGGCGATTAATGGTAATCGTGTACCTATTAAAACATACATAAAATAGGGAATAAACAGATTACCACGAAATACGGCTTTATAAAATAATTCACTCAACTACATGTTTCTACCGCATGGGGTAAAGTAACTAATCACGTAACCAATAAACCATCTCCATGGAACAGAATCCTCCTTGAGAGCCTAATAGTTCCTCGATTATTCAAGAAATTCTCGGCGTTCCACATGGGCTGCGTACTGCAAAAAAGAAGTGGGGATAGCGGGCGCAGCATCAGTGTGTTTTGTATTTTATAAGAATGTAGCATGACTCAATTAATTAATTATTCATTCATGTCAACGGTAAATAAAAAAATTACGTAGCTGCTTTTACTAGACCTTCCTTTTTAGAATGTAAAATACTCCTGGTACACTCACATTCATGCCGTAGGATTTATTTTAACGGAGAGGGATTAAGAGAGAGATATTGCGTTGAACCAAAATTCTGAGACGTGAAAAACAGATGAAACTAACTGGAGTGTAGCAGGAGATATCAAAACATTGCTGTAACGAGTGTGTATCGCATTAAAACTGCATGCTAGCCAAAGTTATAAATTTATTCAGCAATGTTTTGTTTTTTAAATAAAACATTTCGTATGTTTTCGAAGGTTCGTGTTACACATTCTTAGCATTTCAACCTGCCTCCTGATATTTATTATTTTATTCATTCGAATTTTCACCATTATTCTTAGATACAAAATGTTACTTTAAGAAAGCTTTGTTTGAACTCTTACGTTAGCTACCTTTGTACAGTATGCGTATTGAAGCATATAAAATAGTGAAGTGTTTATACTTTTATTTTGCTCTTTAATTATCATAAAAATTATGAACTTTTTTCATGCAGGATTTGTATGACTGATTCTGAAATGTGCAAACTTCTTGTAGAATGCAGATATAGTACTTTCTTTTCAGACCGCGATATTATTTAAGAAAGTTGGTTTCTTCCTATATGAAAACGTTATGTTTACAGTATGCTACTCATTCCTAATGGTGCAGACCGGACCGATTCACCGAGTGTAATCCGTTTTGCGGTAGAGGAACATCCACACCAACAGTCCGAACTCCCTATGCCGTAAGTACACAAGGCTTCACCACTGCCTATAGTACCAATACAGTTGTAGCTACAGTGAAATCAGGTACCCTTCAGGGGTAATGTTTCGTCGGTCCTCTTGCTGTCTCTCTTTGTTTAAGCTTTCTGGGCATTTGTGACCTTCCTTCTTTAAACAGTGACATTGAGCCAGGATTGCTCACCCTGTAAAATGACTGGCGACTGACTGGATGAGCGAGTTTTAATTCCTAGCAGGGACAGGGGCTTCCCATCATACTATTAAACCCAGATGGCTCTGGAGCCCAGTCAGGGTATTCAAGGATAGAATACTCGAAACATAAAGCTGAAAAGTGACTTTCACCAAGCGCCGAGGTTGCCAATGCAAACGACTTGGACTTAACTTCCCTTCCCTCACATTGGTGCTTAACCTTTTGGTGCCGGAATTTTTTTTTTTTTAATTTTAGCACATCTTGTATATAAAATGTGAATGATACAGGAACCAAATACGTTAGAATTATGAAACAAACTGCATTTTGAAGAGCAAGAAACGGAGAGTATATACCATGTTTAAAATATTCAGTACCTATATTTGTTGAATAAATATATAAAATGC
>Ga0136643_10006715_pt1 | contig 16505 bp, 6 predicted proteins | sample TergutLab28metaG_FD_96883 | JGI IMG/M metagenome (GOLD analysis project Ga0136643, IMG submission 96883) | Labiotermes labralis P1 segment gut microbial communities from Petit-Saut dam, French Guiana - Lab288 P1 (version 3) (version 3) | ecosystem: Host-associated > Arthropoda: Insects >... | reverse complement strand
GAAGTGGTGAAAGATGCCGAAGGCAATATCGTCGAACTTCGCTGTACTTACGATCCGCAAACCAAAGGTGGAGGTTCACCCGACGGAAGAAAAGTGAAAGCAACTTTGCATTGGGTTTCCGCAAATCATGCGATTGATGCGGAAGTGCGCTTGTTCAGCCGACTGTTTTCCGTTGCCGCTCCCGAAGATGTAGAGGACGGAAAAACATTTATTGATAATCTAAATCCGAATTCGTTGCAAGTGTTGAAAAATTGCAAAATCGAACCGTTTGTCCAAAACACAAAACCGTTAGACAGTTTCCAATTCGAGCGTTTGGGTTATTTTGTAACCGACAAAGACAGCACATCGGAACGCATAGTGTTTAATCGCACGGTATCGTTGAAGGATTCGAAATAACAATACACGAAAAATTTGGTTTTTTCAAAAAAATGTTGTAATTTTGTATTGTCAAATTGACAGAAACAAGTCGTTAGGAACGAGGGATTAAATCCTCGAAGCGTAAACCTAACGACTTGTTTTTTTGTTTACTTCCATCGAATAATGAAATTTCCCATCATTCCGTAAGCGAATTACAAGCCGGACATGTTCGATCTTTTCGTCGATTTTTACCTTTGCTTTGAAATTAAAAAAACCGATAATATTTGGTGGATCTTTTTCCTTTCTGTTGCCCCAATTGTTATATTCGGCGTACTGAATTAGTTGGTCTAATACAGCAACTAAGCAAGCCTTTTTTGAGTAGGTTGCTGTTCCGTGACTTGTTTTTCTTGCACCCGAAACTTCAAACTGTACACAAATTCCTAAATCTTGGTTGACGACTTCTTTTCCTTGATATCGGTTTCGGTATTCGTTAAAAAGTTTTTCCCGCACCTGATCTATGGACAAATGCTTCCAATCGTTGGTTGAAACTTCAGGGATAATAGTTTGCTTGTACTTTTTCATTTTTTTGTGTTTTTTGTAAATAATTTTGTTAACGAATGTCGTTCATATATATAACGCAAAAAAGTCGATTTTCGTATAAAATTTTCCTTAAAAAGTGTTAAAATGTTCATAACTTTTCGGAATTGTTAATAAACCTTTGCCGTTATTTCGAGCGAAGCCGAGAAATTTCCTTGTTATTTTCTAAATTTCACCACAAAAGTATAAATCAGCGCTTTATATGCTTGTCATGCAAATTTCTTACAAAAAAAGCAGTGTTTTTTACACTTTTGGCAATGAAAAAGACGTGTGAAAATCCGAATAAAAAACTGAAAAAGGAAATTGCAAAGCGATTTTTTATGAAAAAAAATCTTGCTTTTTCATAAAAAATGCGTACCTTTGTACTCCAAAAATGTAAAATGAAATGCTCTAAAAATGTAAAATGAAACGCTCCAAAAATGTAAAACAAAACACTCTAAAAATGTAAAACGAAGTACAATGAAATACATTAATCGAATAACAGATAATGAATTACAAAGAAAATTGAATTCTTCAGGGGCAGTACTGATTCGAGGGGCAAAAGCCTGCGGAAAAACGGAATCAGCAAAGCAATTTGCAGAAAGTGTTTTGAATGTAGATCAGGATGAACAAGTTCCGGCTTTGATGGAAGCAGCTCCTAAACGGCTATTGATCGGAAAATCACCTCGATTAATTGATGAATGGCAAGAGCAACCCAAGTTGTGGAACTACATACGACATGAGATTGACGAGCGTCAACAAACTGCACAATTCATTCTCACAGGTTCGGCAAATCCCGAAGAGAGCATTAAAATGCACTCCGGAGCAGGCAGGTTCACAACGCTTGATATGCGAACGATGTCCTGGCAAGAATTGGGGTTTTCCTCCGGAAAGGTCAGTATGGCAAGCCTTTTTGAGGGTTCAAAAATTAAGGTTCACGATGAGCCTACCGAATTGGAATTTATTATCGAAAGAATGGTCATTGGTGGTTTTCCTGCTTTGGTAGGGAAGACTATAAATCAAGCTATAGATTTGAATCGGGCTTATATGGAATTACTTGCAGAGGTGGATATGAGTAGGGTTTCAAACGTGAAGCGCGATCCGATTAAAGTAAGAAGTTTGTTGAGTTCCATTGCTCGAAATACGGCTACTGTTGTGGAGGTAACAACGCTATCTACCGATATTCGTGAAAACGAAAATAGCGACATCTCGCGCCCAACCATTCACGAGTATCTCGATGCTCTTAACCGCCTAATGATTACCGAGGAACAACCTGCATGGAATACACACATTCGTTCGTCCTCATCTTTGCGGAAAGCCCCAAAACGTCATTTTACCGATGTCTGTCTGTCGGTAGCAGCACTTGGAGCAAACACCAAATCATTACTTGATGACCTCAAACTTACCGGTTTTCTGTTTGAATCCATGGTTACACATGACTTGCGAGTTTATGCACAAGCTAATGATGCGAAAGTGTACTATTACAGGGATTCGAGCGATTTGGAAGTGGATGCGATTGTACAAAAACACAATGGTGACTGGCTTGCATTTGAAATAAAACTTGGTAAAAGTCAGTCGGTAATTGACGAAGCTGCCACCAACCTCAAGAAGTTTGCAGATATCGTAGATACTTCTAAAGTTAAAGCTCCAAAGTCGCTCAACATAATCACAGGAACAGGCATCAGCTATACTCGTCCGGACGGAGTTAATGTAATTTCACCTGCTTCATTGGGCCTGTAATTTTTTTTGTTTTTTGGTTGTTTAATTTGATTGCATTTGCTGCTTGCTGTTTCTTTTCGTCCACAATTTGAGCGTAGACCTGGGTGGTTTTAACATCAGCATGTCCTAACATTTTACTGACGGTATAAATATCTGTTCCGCTTGATAATTGCAGAGTTGCGTACGTGTGGCGGAAACAATGAAACGTGATATTTTTTTTTATTTCGGCTCTGGCTACCCATTTTTTTATGATGTTATTACAGGTTTGCGAATTATCTACTCCCTCGAAAACCTTGTCTTTTTCGTCTTTTTGCTTTCCGCAAAGTTGCAACGCTTCTTTGGAAATGGGCAAATAAACGCTGTCTTTTGTTTTCTGCTGTGCAAATTTGATACTCGGATTTTCGCCATCTGTGATGTTTTCCCAACGCAAGGAAACGCAATCGGAATGTCGTAAGCCTGTGAGTGCCGAAAACAACGAAACACGCTTTACCGCTTCCTTGGAACAATATGTATTACTCAAAGTTTGCAGTTCTTGGAGCGTTAGGAATTGTTTTTGCTTTTGTTCGCCTTTGATTACCGGCATTACGTGGTTTGGGTTGAATGAGATTAACTCGTCTTTGTACGCCTCATTAAGCATTGTTCGCAAACAACCGACCATTGCTTTTTGAGAATTGGCTGCGAGTTTGCCAACTTTTTTGCTTTTGAATGCGGCTATAAATGCGGCGAATTCCTCGACTTTGGCTCTGTTCCATTCGCCGAACGTGGTCGTCTGTCTATTCTCGAATGCTTTGTACTTCTTTTCAAAGTTTGCCCAAAGTCGCATGGTTCCGCTTGTTAGGGTTTCCTTTTTCTTCTTGATGAGGTCTTGAATGTATGGCAATACGGCTTTTTGTTCTCGTGCATACTGCTCCTGCAGTTCTTTGTATTGTTCCGGGAATAATGCTTTTTTGTTGTATATGTCCTGCATCTCGGCACAGGCTTGTGCTGCAAATATCGTATTTTGTTGATCAATCTGACTTCGGCATTGAATTACACCCTCAACATTTCGTTTGGGTTGATAGTTGCCCCCTCGTGTCGGCTTCTTGGTGTCCCAAACAACTGTGCGAACAACACGGTTTAGAAATGTTGCCTTGCGTTTCGGTTTTGGATCATTGTTTTCATAAACAGGGTACGATTCGATAAACAAATAATAATCTTTTTTGTCGGTCGTTGACCGTTGAAGTCTGACTGTACATTTGGTTTTTAACGATGGATTTCTCATTGCCTTTTTTGTTGCAAATTTCTTGCAAAGATACACATAATTTTTGGTAAAAAGCAGGGGAAATTGGAAAAACTATTTGTTTTTGTTTGCTGCTAAATCGGCACGGGCGTAAGCGTCTGCGCTAGCAGAATGCTCCTATCTCCTTTCAAGGTGCTCAATTCGTTTTTTTAACACTTCTATTTCGTCTTGTATTGCAGGACTTGCTTCGCTTTTTACAGTGCGTTTTCCTTTCATAAAACCGAAATTAAATTCGACGGATGTTTCTGCTGATGTAGGAACTCCCGAAAAAAAGATTTCGTTGAGTAAGCCTCCCGTTTTTTTCACTGCTGATTCTATGACTTCGGGCTCTATAACTTCCGGATCAACCGAATTTAGAAAAGCGATGTTTCGTGAAAACTCTCTGATTCTAGCGAAAGTTGTTACAATCGCTAATGTAGTTTGGGTGGCTTGCGGACTTTTAAGTATTGTCGCTAACATATAAAGTCCTTGTTCTGTGAATGCTTTAGGACGATACTTGAGATTTGATCCTCGTCCTTCGTTCAAGGTCAAAAATTTTGACCTTGAACGACTCGCCTCTAAATCAGTTAATTCAAAAACGAAACCCTCTGGAAACTTATCAGGGTTGTTTTTTACCGCTTGGTTCACTTCTTTTGTTTGCACGCCGTAGAGTTCTGCAACATCGCTGTCTAAAATGACATTTTCGTTTCTGATTGTGACGATCTTGTTGTTCACATCGTCAAGTTTGATTAGATTTTTCATAAAATTTTTGGTTTTTTTGTGAATAATTTTATTTGCGAACGAACACCGTTCATCTATATAAACGCAAAAATCCCGATTTTCGTATAAAAAATTCCTTAAAAGATTTTAACATTTGCCGCAAAGTCGTGAAAAACAGCATAAAAAATTATTAACAAGGGTATGTTGATAGCACAAAACAAACAAGAAACATACTTTGCACCCTTCGACAAGCTCAGGGTGCGAACTTGTAGAACCGATGGCTAAACTTGTAAAGCCTGTGTTAAACAGGCTGTTGAGCCTATCGAAGCCACGGAACCCCCGCCAAACGGAGCTTAGTCGTGCAACAGCCACTATAAACCCTCGCCAACGGTCATTTCTTTGCGCAAAACCGCCATTTTTCACTTTTTTTAACCTGTTAAAAATCTGTAAATGTGTTATTTGTTACTTTTTGAATCAAAAAACATGCTAAAAACCGCCAAAAAATTTGGTTGTTTCAAAAAAAAACTGTATCTTTGCAAACTTAAATTTGAAAAAATCAGTGTTTAACGCTTTTAAATGCATAGTGTCTTCGGACATACCTTTTCTACACACAAGCCTTTGCAAAGGCTTGCCGGCAGGGTATTTTATACCTAGCCGTTCATCTTTTTTTGCGCAAAACTAAGCCGTTTTTTTCGGCAAGTTTCGCATACAATTAAAAAATGAGAAAAATAAACCAAATCAGAAATTCAAAAAACAAAATATAATGAAATTTAGAAAACTTCAAAATCCCAATTCCCGCAAACCCGCGAAAAACAGATAAAAAACTCACGTTTAAAAACACAATAAAAATGAATACAAAAACAATTAGTATGAAAAAACTATCACAAAATTGTAAGAGCCGACCAAGCTTGGTTCTTATGTTGATGATGTTCGTGATGCTTTTGATGCCTCAAATGGCATTGAATGCACAGAACGTTACTATCACCTTGGGCGAGAATCCCAGAGTGGTGATTATGGGCGATTCGCTAACCTTTAATGCTACATTAATCGCCGACGCTACCATTAGTGGAGGTGTATTACGGGTGGAAGTGCCCGCAGGCTTTGCATTACTGGAAATGACGCCCGGCTTTATTGCAGGCAGTTTGAGCCCCGACGGACGTGTAGGGCTTATAGCTCGACCGCTGAGCAGCCTCGTATCGGTAACTCACCCCGTCTTTGTGAGGGGACTTTGCGATGCGGCAACAGCTGAACCCATCGCAGCAAATCGTGTGGTAAGGTTCAGTTATTTTCCGGATGATGTAGAGACAACACCTCTTTACGAAGTTCAAACGGCTGCGATTCAGAATTTTTCTGATCCGCTTCTTATGACAACCTTCCCCGCCGCCGGCACTTTTCAAACGGTCACTACGCACGTGGAGAGCACCGGAAATAGAATTATTAGAGTGCAGCAAACGTTGGATGGTGCACATGTGAATGCTATTCGGGTAATAGCCACTGTGAGCAATCCTGCCATCTTTTCGGTTTCTCTAATTGAAGGGAGTATTGACGGAACTATATGGGTTCCGCTTCCCGCTGTAAATATAACTGAAACCACAACCGGTTTTGAGTATATCATCACGCGCGAAAACGCATTTGCTGTGATTGGCGGCTATACAGGCAACAATTTAGGCTGGGGCGAATCTATATTTTTACGCGAAGTTGTTACTATATCGCAATACAGCGCCATAGTTAATATAAACTATACGTTTGCTATAGGAGACGGAGTTGATTTCTGTGCCATTCAAACTGCAGCCAATGGCAGTGTGCAATATCGATCAACGGCTCAGCTTGCCGGTCCTACGACTACTCCTGTTTTGTCCAATATAAGCAGAGTAAATCCTACCAGTCCAACAAATAATGGCGTGTTCGTTCGCGAAATACATAACAATTCACATCAAACCGGAACCATTCCTCCCAATGCCGACACGGCAAGACTTTATGGTATACGTACGCGGGAAGCAGTAAGTATCGGCTCCGCTGCTGCCACAAGAAGTCTTACTATTACAAGTGCCGCAGTAGGTAACGCTAGTTGGTATAATTATAAAAGAGCATTCCTTATAAATCCCGGCGGAACAACAGCAGCCGGTCCCGTTGTCGCCGGAGTTATCGATACTATTTGGATTCCGATGACGAATGTTTCTACTGTAGCAGGCAACGAAATTTGGGAGGTTGATTTTCGTCAATTAACCAATGCCAGTTTGCAGACATACTATGAAGCAGCCGGCTTGCGAAATTTCTACGATGCCGGAAGGTGGGCAGATGTTCCCCGAGGTGGAAGAGTACGCTATGGCATCATTTGGAATATTAATTTCGACCGTCTGACAGATCCTTCTCATCCTGCTTTTGTTGCTTGTGGATCTGCTGCCAATTCTACAAGTCCGGCAGCATTGATGCCCGATGCTTCGGAAACTGCAAGGCTGTTCTTCACTAATTTCCATGGAAACACAATAGATCATCAAGGCACAGCAGCACGTGTCGCTCCTACTACGAACAGCACAACCACTTTTAGGCAGACGGGAACATGGGGTTATAACACCATTACAAATCCCCGGGTATTTCCACTTAACTTTGGAACCGGCACCCAAGGCACGTTGTCTTTTAATGTTACTACCACGGGCACGACAGGTACCAGTTTTCTTACCGAAGCGGCACAAATAGGTGCTTCGGGCGCAAGCGATTTGTGGGTAACTATTACACTGCCTACGGACATGAATTTCAACAGTACTGCTGTACCTTCTTTGGTGATAGCCGGAGCTACTGTGTTACCGGCCAACATTGAGATAATAAATCCTCAAACAATAAGATTCAGACGTGCTTCTGCTGCTGCTTATACGGTTACAATTGCAGTGGTAGCAAACGGAACTGTTATTCCCTATGACCAAAGACGAGTTAATGTATCTCATGAACTTGATTACGGAAGAACAGGAGCAGTGATGCCTCAATTTGGCTGTCTTACCAGTCAGGAGATTGAATATGTTGTGCTTATAGCACCTTGCAGCAGATTCTCTTGGGTTGGTATGATGGATGAAGGACGTGGTTTCGAAGTGGAGCGCACAAGTTTTGGTTATACCGAGGCAAACCCGAATACAAGAGTAAGAATAACCGATGTGGAAACTGCCAGAGATTTAGGCTTCAACTTGAGAGCTTTAGATGCTTATGATAATTTCACTTTGCGGGCAGCCATAAGAGCCATTGGTAATACGACTATTACGGCAACCGAGGTGGTGAGGCTAGCTGTTACATGGAGGGCTACCGACAACTTCTTTGGAGCTGAACCGGGTAGAACAAATGGTGCTTCTTTGTATATCAACGATTCGCCAACGGGTATTGAAATTTCTCCTGCTAACGTAATCTGGACAACTACCGGTGTAAGTGTGGATATTGCACATTATTTGAGAAGTTCAGGCCACATCGATCTGCAGGCAAACGACTCAATAAGGTTAGAAATATATGGACGAACAAATGCAAACGGTCCGAGAATCCATGTGGCAGACCCGGTACTGAGATTAAATTTATATGAAGGGTCCGTGCGAACTTGCGGTCCGAGATTGGAGCAATTTTACGTTTATAATTCTACATTCAATATTAATAATTCGGCAGGCACTTGGACACTCGCCCATAACGCTGCCCTGAATAATGTGGTGGTTATAGACAGAACAACCAGTTCCGGTACAGCTACTTTACCAACAATTAACTATATACCCTTACTGACAGGTGGCGAGTTTCGCCCGAATGCTGCCGACTGGTCGGACACAATTACGGCGATCTTCCCGCTTCTTTTAGAAATCAACAGCGTGCGAATCGAGACTGTCGGCACTGTGGTAGGCCAAACCGCAAGAACATTTACTCCCGGTACAGAGTGGTCGGTTGAACATGTAAACGGAACTACTGTTCTGCGATTATATACACCACCCGGAGATATAATGGCAGAGCTTAGAACCTCCGGCTATCGCGTCTTTGCCAATGCAAGAGTTATCAATAACGTTACAGCTGGTACCAATAGTAGCAGGACAATAACAGCCTCTTACACTACGGGTCACACAACTGCAAATCCAACAACTCAAACTTTAGCCAGTGCTATTTTTGCAAGTCATACTTCATTTAGCGTTAACATTACGGCACCCGCAGCTACCGGTGGTGCCCATGTTACTCCACTCGGTGCAAGAGCAGAATGGACACTTCGTGTTGCTATGAACAATTCTTGGGCAAACCGAGTGATTCCTCACTCGTGGTTATCCGTAACGGTTCCTCCCGGTGTAACGCCTGTAGAGCTTCGTCATGCTTCCAACAATTTGCCTGTTGCAGCTAATTTTTATAACTATGCGCCAAATAGATACTGGATACGAATTGGAAATGTAACCACTTCGGCCGGTGTAGGTGGTTTTCACGATTTTATTCTTTCTTGCTCTTTTGCGAATTGTTACGGCACGCCGGAGCTTGCGGTTAGATTCGGTATGAGTGCGGTTGATTTTCCGTTAGACCCTATACGAGGTTTTTACCAGTTTGATAGTGTGGAGCGTGTTCCTGCAGGTATAGTTACTCTTGCCGGTGGTATAAGGTTTACACCTCCTGATATGGCTATTCGTTTTGCAGGTTTTGTTAATCATGAACCGAATCAGGCCAACAACACCAATACTTTTTGCGAGCCGGTGAGATTTGAAGCTAGATTCAGTAACGCTTTAAATACCGAAGTTGGCGATTTGGAAGTTCGTGTAGACCTTAACGATTTTGAATTGCAAGGTTTCCGTTTCCATAGCACGTTTGTTCCTCAAGTTAGGTTTGGCAGCGGTCCATGGGTTGCTGTTCAAAGTGCTTCGGTAAACAACAGAATTTTGAGCATTAGACTTGACGACAGCCGTGCTTTGACCGGCTTTGGTACTGCCAACGCTGTTGCTGAGGTTCGCTTTGAACTGTTTATGACCTGTGGGGTGCAAAACGGTCTGCAAGTTCCTGTGACGCTCTTGGGCAGCAATCCTTGCGGTGAAATTCATATGGAGAGAGTTGTTACTACTCATCAGGTTCGTATTTATGGCCTTCAGTCTCCTCCCGTATATTGGATTACTGATTTACAGCTGACTATCGACCCGATGACCGGTGGTGCCGGCGCAAGCGGTCTTATGAATTTAAGAGGTACACTTGTACAGGCAGGAGATGCTGCAGATAACGTTTACGCTATCATAGACCTTCTACCCAATACGGAGTTAGAAGAGATAATAATGCCGAGTCTTAACTTCACTCAAAACGGCAGACGTTTGACAGCTCCGCTTCCTAATGCTACGACTATTGGTTCGGTATTTGAATTCAATTTAGTCTTACGTCCTGTCAATATTGAGGATTGGACTACGGATACTTCGTATGTTTTTGTCCGCACAGGATTGAGCAACTGGTTGAATTGCGAGGGTATGCTATGCCAAATTTTAGAAATTGGTACTGAAGACTCAGTGGCTGTTTCTATGATAAAATTAGAGGTTCGTCTTTCAGAGGAGATATCGGCTCGCAGCCGTTTTGGTTCTGAGACTACCGAACGCGTAGAGATTGAAGGTTGGTTAGTGAATGCCGGAGATGATAATGCCGGACGTTTAACGATGGAACTGGTATTTTTCAACGGTGTTTATTACGAGCCTGTTCAAGGTGTGGTTAGCGGATTGTCAGTTGCCGGAGTTCCGGGCAATGACAGTGTTCGTTTCACCATTGTTGCGAATGTTCCTTATTTCCAGGATGTTTGTAATATGGCTGTTCTTTTGCGCAGGGACCATATGGTTGTGGGTTCTTTCAATGCATTCCTTGCAGAGTCTTCGAAGGTTTTTGTTGGCACCCCTGCTTACCAAATTACACTTCAACCTGATCCTATTTGCCAGATGGCAGTGGGTACGCCGATAGGAGATATGCCTATCCGTGGTTACAGTTACAGTTGGACTCCTGCTGATTTCTTAGATAGAGACAATAGAACTCAGGCACTCTTTAGCCATAATTTCAGAGATTTTCCTGTGTTTAGTGATACAACGTTGATTCTTGAGAAGACCATTGTTCGTCCTACCGGATGTCAGTCTATGGATACTGTATTTGTTCGACTGTTAGCTTTGGCTTCTGTTCAAGAATTGCAAGACACCACGCTTTGCAGTGGTTCTCCTTTCCGTTTAGATTTCTACGATCCAAACAATACAAGTGGTAATCCTACAACCTTTGTTTGGACGACAGATAATGGTCCAAGCGTGGGTCTTCCTCTGACGGGAACACAACCGTTTATAGATGTGGCTAATGTTCGCAACTTTACCACACAGCCTATTGTGGTTAATGTTCAAGTTACGCCTCGCAGAAACAACTGTGATGGTGTTACCCGAAGTTTCTCTATCACGGTTTATCCGTTTCCTGAACTAAGTACACCTTTAGATGCCGGCAGTATCTGTAGTGGAGAAGTATTCCGCTATATCGCACGTTCGCAAACAAGAGGAGTAACATTTGAATGGTCTCGCGATGAGGTAGCGGGTATTACGCCTGCTACGGGAGCAAGTTCGGACAACACGGGTATTATCAATGAGCAATTGTTCAACTCCACTGCTGATCCGGTACAGGTGCGCTATAGAATTACCACAACGTTCCAAGGTTGCAGTACTGAAGAATTTGTAGACGTAGTCGTACTTCCTACGCCTTCTATAAGCTCTACGCTCACGCCTGATCCTATTTGTAGTGGCTCTCCATTTATTTATGAGATTACCAGTACAACTCCGGGAGCAAGTTTTATGTGGGTTCGCCAGATTAATGCCGATATTGAAGAGCGACCTACCCATGGAAACTTCCGTATCAGCGAAACACTGACTAACAGATCTTCCGTACCAACGAGTGTTGTATATACTATCCACACTGAAGCAAATGGTTGTGTTAGTGCGGCTCAAGAGGTAACGGTAATTGTCAATCCTCTACCTGTTATCAGCATGAACCTTTCTCCGAGAAATTTGGCAGTAGGCAACTTCCACAATGTGGAAAACGTTACTGTTACCGGAGGTACGGTTAAAGAGTGGGTAAGCGATAATCCTGCTGTGGCAACTGTTACAGAAACTCCAACCGGAGCACGTATTGATGCAGTTTCCGAAGGTATTGCTCGCATCACAGTCATTGCTGAAAGTGCAGACGGTTGTGAAAATAGTGTTACGTTCTTTGTGAATGTAGGACAGGAAAATATAGCACTGCTTGATGTAGCTTTCGGACAGCCAAGCCAAGTGTGTAACATGGGAACAGCACGTTTAGAAGTTGCTATTACCGGTGGTAGAGCACCATTTACGGTAGTATACAGAGAAAACGGAGGAGCTGATATGTCAATTAGCGGTGTGTATCGTTCTATCCACAGCTTTGAGGTAACTCCGCCGGCTAACACCACCAATGTGATCATGGATGTGCTTTACGAATTGGTAAGTGTAACTGATGCCGACGGACAAGATGTACCTGTGAGAGGCTCCGGAGTGACGATACAGGTAATTCCTGCAGCACAAGTTATGAATGCATCGGCACTGGCAGGCGACTATTGCGAAGGTGTTCAGATCACCAAAGCAGCTTTTGAAACCAACGTTACTGATGCTAGAGTAAGCTTTATGTGGACAAACACCAATCCGGGTATCGGACTGCCGCTTACCGGCAATGGTGATCTGCCTATATTTATGGCAAGAAATGAAAGTTTCGAATCTATCAGCGGAACAGTCACTGTAACACCGATCTTTGCAGACCAGATTACATGTCCCGGTCCATCGGAATCGTTTGTAATCACAATTGATCCTCAACCGAATTTCACGGTGGTGGATCCAAGACCTATTTGTAGTGGAGTTGCGTTCGACTTTGCTGCTCAGCAAACACAGATCATACAAGGCTTAACGCCATCGAACAGCACAGTTAGATTCTTCAGTGATTTCGATGCCACAACTGAAATAACAGCACCGGTAAGCCCGACTGTAAGAAGCACGTTCTATGCTCAAGCAACTTCAGCAAGTGGTGCGTGTGTGAGCGTTGTTCAGCCAATCGTGGTTGAGGTCGTTCAGACGCCACAAATTGACCCTGTAGCAGATATTTCCTTATGTGATGGTGGAGCTCTAAACATCGTGTTCACAGGTAATATGCTAGGAGCAAGCTATTTGTGGACAGCTGTAGGAGGAGTTAATCCTAATTTCGATGGTTTATTCAATTCAGGTCGTCATTCTATCACAAGCAATAGCTTGAGAAACAATACGCACGAGCCTCAATTCCAAACCATAGAGGTGTTTCCTGAACTTCATGTCGATGGTCTGACGTGTATAGGAGATACAATTGATTTTGTTATCAGACTCAATCCAACGCCTAGGCTAGTAGGAAATTCGTGGTTGCCGGCTGTTTGTAACGGAGAGCCTGTTTTGCATGTCTTAGAAAGCAGAACAACAACTCCGGGTGTTGACATTACTTGGGCACGCCTATCAAACACGGATATTTCAGAATTTCCTTCATCCGGTGCATCTGAGATAAGAGAAGACAACGGATTGACGAGTATGAGCAATAGCATAGTCTTGGTAACTTACAGGGTAGAACTTACGTTCGACGGATGTTCTAATGTAGAAATGCTCGAGATGCAGTTACTTCCGAGACCAAATGTAAGTAACACTGTTTTGGAAGACAGAGTGTGTAGCGGTTTGAGAAGTTCAGGTCTTCGTTTAACAACGGATGTTTTCAATACAGAGTTTGCATGGACGGCTGTTGCTTCTTCAAGCGATATAACCGGGTTTACTGCAAGCGGACGTGGTAATATCCCAGCTGAAACCCTGTTCAACACGGGACTGCGCGAAGGAACGATAACTTATACCATTGTTCCTGAGTTTGGACATTGCAGTGGAAACGCCGTAGAGTTTGTGATTCAGGTAGATCCTTCTGTGAGAATCATAGCACTGAGTGAAGATGTAATGATTTGTGCGGGAGAAAGCGTAACGTTATCGGTAGAAGCTGCCGGAGCAGACCTTGCTTACCAATGGTTCCGCAACGGTGTCGCAATACCAAATGCCCGATATTCGGAGCATACGATCACTTCTGCCGTAGAAAACGCCGGAGATGAATACTTTGTTATAGTTTCGTCAAATTGCGGAATGATGCAAAGTGAAACCATCATCGTGAGAGTGAATGTCGACGGACGACTTGTCGTCAGATGGGATGATGTTATTCTGGTGAATAACGTACAGGGAGATGTAGTCGGTTACCAGTGGTATAGAAACGGAATTAGAATCCCCGGAGCTACCGGTCAGTGGTTCCATGAAGTGGGTGGCTTGAATGGTATTTACATGGTAGCACTTACCATGGCAGACGGAAGAACAATCTTTACGTGCGATACCATTATTGTGTTGGCGCCAGCGTCAAGTCCTGTCAGTTTAGAGGTGTCTCCAAATCCGGCAATGGGTGGAACACGAGTGACTGCGGTGCTTTTGGATAGATCAGGCGATGACTTATTGCACGGCTTCTTATACACCGTACAAGGTATGAGAGTACGAGAATTTACAACACGCGACAGTGAAATTTTCATAGACACTCACAATCTTTCTCCCGGAGTTTATATCCTGAGAATCATATCCGAAGATGGTAGTGTTTACACGGAAAGAATAGTCATACAACAATAACACTTATCGGAAAATCCCTTCTCCACAACAGGTGGAGAAGGGGTAGACCGAGAAAAAAATCTAACAAAAAAACCGAAAAAAATGAAAAAGATAATTATAATCACAGCGTTATTGCTTGGTAGTACGGCATTATTTTCTCAAGAAAGGGGACACTTCCTGAGTGTAGGAGGAACTCTGGGCTCTTCAGGATTAAGATACGACATTCCGCAAGGAAGCGTTAGAAATGGTCTTGGTTTTGGTGGCCAATTAGGATACTCATTTTTCTTTCATGAAAATGTAGGAGTAGGAACAGGTATCGGCATAAGCAGATACGAAACAAATGTGCGCATTAACGGGGACACCATCATTTTCCCCGGTCTTTTGAACACCCACGGAGATGAACACTATAGGATTGCCATATTGAGAAATTGGCGAGAAAATCAGAGAAATTTGTTTTTGGAGATTCCTTTGCTATTGCAATTTCAAACCAAGTTTGGAAGATATCAAACATGGGGTATGTATGCCAACTTAGGCGTTAAAATGCAAATTCCGTTTTCTGGAAGATATCGAGTTACGGGCGGAAGTATCGAAAATCAAGGGATACATTTGCAATGGGGAGAAGATAAGCCACCTTTTGCCAATCTGCCGGGTCGATTTGAAACAGATCACAACTTTAGACCATCGGGCGATGTGAGCCTAAGAACAGGAGTTGCAGCAACAGCAGGCTTGGGAATCTTGATAGAACTTTCCAGAGCTTGGGATCTGATGATTGGAGCGCACTTTGACTATGGTCTTAGAGACATCCGACAAGTAGAAAGACATGGTCCCATTGTGTATATTAACCAGGGAGACGGTCTATATCCCGCAAATCGATATCGCTCCGTACTTGCTTCAGATAATATTGGAAGAGTGAACCCTCTTTCTGTCGGACTACACGTTGGATTGCGATATAGATTAGGCGGATCTAACAGACCAACCAAACAAGAAATGATCCAACAAGAGCAGCAAGCCCAAGAAGAGGCATTGGCAGAAGTAGCAGCACAAAGAGCTGAAGAGGCTGCACAAAGAGCTGCCATAGCAGCTGCCATAGCACAACAGGAGCGTGACGCCGAAGCAGCCCAAATACCTGAAGAACTTGCTAGCAGCCTCCAACAAATAGGAGACTTGCTTGCCTCAACACTAGGAAGAGGTGCAACAGTGGACAGAGTGAGAGGAGTCGATGGCATAGAGGCTCTGAAAGTGGAATTTGAAGGAGATATATTGTTTGCAACATCACAAAGCAATCTTTCGGAAAGATCAATGGATATGCTCGTGTCGGTTGTGCAAATATTGCAGGAAAACCCCGAAGCAACCATCGACGTTTTTGGGCATACCGACAATGTAGGTTCTTTGAGATACAACCAAGGACTTTCTACACGAAGAGCTAATTCTGTGGTTAATTTCCTTGTAGACATGGGAGTAGACAGAAGGCAAATTAGAAGAGTGGTCGGTAGAAACTTCTCTGAACCTATAGCCGATAACTCTACTGCGGAAGGAAGAGCGAAAAACAGAAGAGTAGAAATATGGATGTATGTCGATAGAGAATAATTGAAAAACGTATAGTCGCTATTAATGGCGAGCATACAATAAAATTATTACCAAAAACCATAGCGGGGAAATAAAATTTTATAACTCGTTATGGTTTTTTTTATCTCAATTATTTTTCGTATCTTTGCAAAATGAAACTGTTAATCTTTATTTTGACAGTATGGTTTTCTGCAGAACTGATGGCTCAAGCGGATGGAATGGTTTTTACCCAATTCAGACACAGAAACGGCGTGGTTTCGAGCGAAGGTTACTTGCGAAACGGTAAGCCCGACGGCTTTTGGAGAACATTTGACGAACAGGGAAATCTCGTTAGCGAAGGTAATCGAAAAGATTTTTTGCTCGACGGTGTTTGGAAGTTTTACACCAACGGCGTGTTGACTTCAAAAATTACTTATGAAGCAGGCAGACGCCACGGCTTAACTACAATTTTTTCTGCTAACGAAACAACGATTATTCCTTTCGAAAACGACATCATTTGGGGAACTCGTGAAATTTTTTATGCAAGCGGCAACATCAGACAACGCACGCCGTTTGAAGGCAGTTTGGAACACGGCATCGAATTCGATTTTTCGGAAGAGGGCGATATTACCGGCATTACCGAATTTCGAAGAGGTTTTGTCTTGAGCCGACGACGCATCAATCGTAGAGAT
>Ga0136643_10006712_pt1 | contig 16508 bp, 14 predicted proteins | sample TergutLab28metaG_FD_96883 | JGI IMG/M metagenome (GOLD analysis project Ga0136643, IMG submission 96883) | Labiotermes labralis P1 segment gut microbial communities from Petit-Saut dam, French Guiana - Lab288 P1 (version 3) (version 3) | ecosystem: Host-associated > Arthropoda: Insects >... | reverse complement strand
GACATGAGAGGGCAGTTTTTTTTTTTTTTTTTAAATTTACGTAGTTTATAGTTTAATACAACCTTTCCTGTTGGCCGCGCGGTTTAAGGCGTGGGTCTCTTGTGAGTGTTATGTGTCGTCAGGTAGAGGTTTCTGCGCCGGGCTGATTACTCGTCCAGAGGAGTCCTACCGATTGTGGCGCGTCGTTGTGTGATCTAGAAACCTCGTGAATGAGGAGGCCCTGGTCGACTGGGGGTTGTTGCGCCATGGCAAAAAAAAGTGATAGAAGCGTAAAAGTTTTATTTCAGCCAGTAACAATTTAGATGTACAAGTACTGCTTTATAAAGCTGCATATTTTAACCCTGGGATCTGATCAGTAACGTTCCATCATATGGTTCCGTGGTAGTACTTTGCTGTTGGTACAACATTACTTTATTCTAGGATTTCCTGTAAACACTTTTGAAAATGATAAGAAGAAAAGAATTTTCGTAATTATTTGCAAAAACTTGCTTCTGGGGGGATCTAACCCGAAACGTTTCCTGTGATGTTACCGTATCAGTATTTTTCGAATTTTTTTGGTCACAGAGTGGCAAAGAAAGAATAACGTATCTTTTGTTCCTCCCAAGCCTTCTAAACAGACGGACAGACACGAAAAAGCTAACTGTCGCTTTCCGCAACTTTGCGAACGCATCTAAGCGTACATGTGTATGTATTTCATCTTCATTTCTTGTGGTATGATTCCAAAAATGCTCTATACTTATTTCATTCAGCTACCAGGGATAGATTGCAATATTAGCAGGTAACAGCTTCGTTGAACAATACACTACTCTCTGTTGGTATGTAGTAATCCTGTTTAGTGTATTTGTGTTTGTGTTCGTAAAATGGAAGAGGACGCGAATAACGTGGCTTAACTTGAATTGTGATTGTTTCCGATTAATTTTGAAGACATGAAATAAGGTAGCCCGACATCATTTTAACTCTTTAAAGCTAATGGTTTTTATATTTACCATCAGGTTTTACATTCCAAATCTCTCTCTCTCTACATATATATATATATATATTTCTACAGAGAGAGTGTGTATGTGTACACACACACACACACACACACACATATATATATATATATATATATATATATAATGCTGTTTGTGATTCGCACAATAAACAGCAATTATTATTTCCCCAAAAATCACGAACTGATTGTTATTTGTAATGTTGACACTATGTTCTCTGCGAGGTTAAAACTGATTAATTTTATGTCATATATATAATTTAGACAAATTTTGGTCGTTAAAGATTTAAGGTACTTCATAATTCACCCAGAAGTCTCAATAAAATGATGGAAACCAGAAACAGAATGCTATCTTTAATATGCAGTTCTGCATCGTAATGCAGACATGATGCCACTGGTATTACTGGACTGGGGTACATAATACACGAGGCACCTTTACTCCCATTAACCCCAGGGGTAAATTCCTAAGCAGCAGTAGATTACACTGTAGCAAATGAAGTGTCAAAATTAATGACGATAAATTCTCCTTCATGTCGGCCAACTTGAGTTGCAGCATAGTGAACATTATTCTATAACAAACAAGTATTTTTCATAGGCACTTATAACCCTCTGATGTACGAAACTCGTATAAATAATATTTTGAAACTTGCAAACTTACAACGATATTATTATTGTAAGGTGAGGGTAAGGGTAAAGACAGACTTACTGTTAAGGAAATAATTGATGTTTATTTTGAAAATTTACGAAACCCATAAGTACATTTTGTGGACAAATTGCGCAGATAATGGATTTCAAACGGTGTGGCGTGTGTGTGACAGCCACTGTTATTTCGAGGAAATTTCACAACACTCAAATGAAGATATGTACGCTGCTACGGTGTAAGGCGCTGCTCATTTTTGAATCCACGTACCTGGTCGTGAAGGCTGTTTATTGCCAAAAATAACTTCGTTCACCTTGATTGCCGGGTGTTTGGCTCTAAAAATTTTCCCGGTTGTGGGGTGATCAAGACTAAAATTCTGGATTCCTGTGTTGGAAGTGAACCCCGATCATTCAGTCTGCAGCCAGTCAGTTTATGAACGATATATCAAGGTTTATTTCATCACATTATATCACATACCTGATGTATTCTCACTCTGGTTATGGATTGAAATTGAGTAAAGGGCGGTGTGATTATTACTTGTAAGTAGTATAGGCCTAGTGATAAAATCGAGAAGAATGAGGTGGGCGGGGCATGTAGCACTGTGAGGGAGAGGAGAGGTGTATACAGGGTTCTGGTGGGGAAACTTGAGGGAAAGAGACCACTCGGAAGATCCAGTCGTAAATGGGAAGATAAGAGTAAGATGGATCTTAAGGTAGTGGGATGGGCGGGAATGGACTGGTTGATCTGGCTCAGGATAGGTACAGGTCGCGGGCACTTGTAAATGCGGTAATAATCCTTCGGGTTCCATAAAATGCGGGGAATTTCTTGACTGGCTGAGAACTGGTTAACTTCTCTAGAAGGACTCTGCTCCATGGAGTGAGTGAGTGCTTGATTGAGTGAATGTAGGCCTAGAGGAAGTAATGGAGAATATAAAAAATTATATAATGACGAACTTTGTGATTTTTAACCCTTAGAAATTACGTATTATTACGTTTATGACATCAAGTATTACTTTATCAAGGGGCGCAGAACGAACGGGAGAGATGAAGGATGTAGCTATTCAATCTTTCAAGCCAAAACCCTGATGGTAGGGGGTTATTTAGGCGTAAATGGGAGGTGATATTGAGACTGATATTAAAGAAATTGCGTCGAGGATATAGTATAGGGCAGGTTCTAGCTGGCGGACTCTTATGAACATTGTAAAGAACTTGAGGTTTTCGTAAAAGTTGTCAAATTGCTCGAGCAGCTGAACTAATCTCAGATTTTGTCCTCGTGGGATTGGTTACGGACAGTGACCACAGTCGGAGATAAGGTGATGTGACGTGTTTGTGGCGTAAGCATCGAGTACACGTGCTTGTATATACGTGCATACTGTATGTAAATAGAGAGACAGAATACCATGTTCACAGTCTATTCCAATGTCAGTATGAAATGGGTGTCATAACTTCACACAGCTGATCTTCTCTGATAATTACTTCATATTTTTACGGAATGTTCTACGTGTGCGGTTACATCAATAGCGTAAAGCAAAATCGGGATTTACGTGAGGTAAAAATGATAAAAATATTATTGTCATATCATTAATCATCGGCTTGGATCCATTACATATCAGTTTTGCATGTCACCTGTCAGTTTTTTTTTATTATTATATGGCAATATTTTTTTGAGTGTTTCACAGCAGATCTTATCACGTTCAGGCGTGCCAAAGGGAAAGACAAGAAACAGAAGTTTAGGACAATTATTGCGAATGTGCGGCGGAATTATAATCATTGGCATGACTGAGTATTTTTGGTGTCCGGGGCGAGAAAATACAGCGGTCGTTTATTACAGAAATTGTGAACCTTAAGGGTATCAACATTTTATCCATTTATTGGCCTGAATAACCTAAAATTTGATGAGTGCTGAAAATAATTTGCTTTCATTAAAAATGTTTATTCTGCCACCCGGGGCGGCCGCACCTCTAGCCCCCCCCCCCCCAAATACTCTCTTGATTGTGTTTAACCGTATAAAGTCTATTAGTTACTTTAGTAACCGCCAGGTTTAACATAAAGCAATTTTTAGGAGCGTTCGGAAAATTGCGAAAAGCGACTGTTGGCTTCATCATGTCTGTTCGTCCGTCCGTCCGCATGGAACAATGCGGCTCCCACTGAACGGATTTTTGTGAAATTCGATATTTGAGAATTTGTTGAAAATCTGTCGAGAAAATTCGAGTTTCATTAAAATCTGGCACGAATAACGCGTACTTTCCATGACGATCAATAAAGTTTATGATTGTATCTCGTTCAGTTCGTCGTAGACTGAGAAATGTTTCAGACAAAAGCTGTGTAGAAAATCAAAACACACGTTTTTGTGTTCAATAAACTTTTTTTCCCCAAAAATTGTGCCGTTTGTGAGATAATGCGGAAAAATATCGTAGAGCCGTGGAGGCCGCAAGTGACAATATGGCGTATGCGCATTGCATACAGGATACATAAGTCTACAAACACACACTCAGAATATCTGATACTTAATGCCTTTCCACTACAACAATGGTTGCACGAACGCTCCTCAATGTTACATGTACGTACATTACCTGTGTTGTACGTTCTGCCTACAGAGTGCATTTATGCTTCTTTTTTTTTTAATGGATCGCAGAATAATTAGCGTTTATTTCCGTGCGCACCATTAGCATGTGGTTTTTGTAACTGAGACGGCATACCTACTGCGTGGTATGAGCTGAATATTGTAACTGTAATTCAAGTTGGAAGTATAGTGATAAATTTTTGTGGAATAATGAGGAAGAAGCGGTTGGTGTTGAATGTTCATGGGCCATTCCTGTCTCACAAACTACGATAACACAGACACTTTGTCATATGCTAAACGTACCTTCGTTCCTTTCCTCTCGCGTCGGTGCGTTACTGGCTACGAGCATTATGTGAAGTTCTGAAAGAAAGGCAAACACTTAACTATGTGACAGGTTGGAAATTACCTATATTAAGTTGCGTTTTTCACACTTTTGAAAGCACTGAGCGTCGGTATATTGCACAACACGTTACTTGCAACTTTTTTGTTTTCGGCCAATTCGTGTATACAGTGTGGTCCAAAATGTAGGTACACTTTGATTTTTACGTTTTGTTGACCGTGCATCCTAATATAATGATAGTATTTTTTTACCAACTTGATGCACAAATTCTTTATTTTAATACATTTATTACATGCCTGTACATGTTTCGAGCACTATTGTGCTCATCTTCAGGAGGACAATTATATTAACACAGCCTCTGGTATCGTCGCTATCTTTGGGTGACCGTTCAGTACACAGGCTACGAGAGGGCTCTCGTAGCCTGTGGAATGTAATAAATGTATTAAATAAAGAATTTGTGCATCAAGTTGGTAAAAAAAGACTGTCATTACACTTTGTTAATTTAAATATATTTAATAGTAAATTGCAATTGCTTGAGTATGTCGTTGACTTGGGAAGATTTGCACAACGGGGAAGAGGCAGTTGATGGCAGAATAATTAGTTCAGAGTCATAATATTGAAGGAATGAGAGGTGTTGCAGAGATCGATAGGCTTCGGAGTCACCGTCCAGAGGCCTGCACAATCACCGGACTTCGCGCGTGTCATCGTCTTTCGGCTGGTTCGCAGAACGGCGAAAAACGACTGTTAGCTTCGTCATGTCTGTCCGTCCGGCCTCATGGAACAACTCGGTTCCCACTGGACGGATTTTCATGAAATTTGACACTTAATATTTCTCGAAAGTCTGTCGCGAAATTTCAAGTTTCGTTAAAATCTGACAGGAATGACGGGTGCTTAACATGAAGACCAATATACATTTATGGTCATATGTCGCTCAATTCTTATTTGAATGAAAAATGTTCCGGGCAAAAGTTGTAGAAAAAATCAAAACAATTTTTTGTTGTTGGAAAATCGTGCCGTTTATGAGGGAATGATGAAAAATATCGTAGAGCGGGACAGGTCACCGATGACAATATGGCGCATGCGCATTGCATGCTAGATACCTAAGGCTACTTGTTTCTTAGGGGACCGCGGTAGCACAGTGGTTAAGGTGCCGTGCTACAAATCGGAAGGTCGCTGGTTCGATCCCAGCTGGTGTCAGTGGATTTTTCATTGACATAAAATCCTTCCGATTGCACTATGGCCTCGGGCTTGACCCACCCTCTAACAGAAATGAGTACCAGGAGTATTTCCTGGGGGGTAAAGGCGACCGGTGCGTAAGGCTGACAATCTACCACCATCCTGTGCCGTTGTCACGAAATCTGGGAGCCTTAATTTCCTGGAACCCTCGGGGACTGTCCAGGCCTGTAATGGGACTGCTATTACTTGTCTCTTATCCACAGCAACAATGGTTACGCGGATGCGCGTTTATACTTGTCTTTTTTATTTACTCTTGTTTTTATTTACGCCTGCTTTTTCAGGAACACAAAACAGGACTTAAACAAAGGCTGGTTATGCCAGTAAATTACATATACGCGTGTACCGTAAACCCTATGGCATTTTGGAAGTAAAGAACGCCGTGGTAGGGCCTGTGTTCTGCGTCACGGAGTGCACCAAGCAGTCTAATTAAAAGGTTTGATTTTTGTACCTTGAGGCTGTATTGAAATTCTAAATAAGTAACGTGTTCCCACCTGTCTTACGCATACTGTGCTTTTACTGTGGTTATGAAGCCACTAGATTCTCGGCGGTACATATTCGTCGTATTTGTGAACCCATACATAGAAACAGGTGGCTTCATTGTTCCGGTCATTTAAAGAAATGACGGCAGCTCGGTGGCTGCATGTACAGTCATTTCCGTTGTGGTATTGCTACCGTACTTCCGTCACGTGTTCACAAATGATACTAAAGTTTGCGTGATTAATTACTTCTGCAATTCTTTTGCACAAATGAATTAAGCCGTTAATTCGGAAAGTTTGTTTGTTGTCGATTCTCTTTAACGAGCCACTCTTAACTTTCAAGAAGAGATACTTGTGATAATTTCTGGGTTATGGAGTAATGAGCTGGATATTTAAGTCAAACTACGGAAGGTAAAAAACCACAGAAAACCAGTAGACAGTAGCCTACTGTATGTTATGGTTGAGTAGGCAGGTTTTCTGCTTCGTATTCGGGACGTCCTGGGTTCATAACTTGGCATTGAGGTCAGCTTTTATCCTCATTCTGTCCTTAAAAATTTCTAGATAGTGCCTAGAATTAGATTGCGACTGCTTCCTTGCACATCTGATCCATTAACTTCACATTAATTGCCATGTCGCTCCACGCCATGTAGTGTGGGCTGCGGAGCTTGTCGGTAAACAAACCATAAATAGACAGTAGAAAAGTTAGTTCGAGTCTGAACATTTCTTGAAAACGAAACTGAGGCCGAACACTCATGGGACTTCTAGGTACTGTACTGCACTTAATTATGAGTAGTACCAATGTTTGTTTTTCTGCTTTTTCCGTGCCACATTTGTCATGTACATATGACTTGTACTGGATGTTAGACAAAAGACGGATTTTGTGTGTCTGTATTGATTTCAACGGATTTATTAACAGCAAATAGGAATGTAAGAGTTTTTAGAGTTGCATGAAAGGGCTGGGATGGTGTCATCGGTATTGCGACTGTCTACGGGTGGACTGTTTTGGGTTCGAACCCCGGCGGGGGAAAGAGATTTTCCGTTCTCTGCGCCCGTCCATAGCGGACTTGGAGCCGAACCAGCCTCCTGTACAGTGGGTACCGGGGCTATTTCTTAGGGGGGGGGGGTAAATCGGCCGGGGCGTGTTTTTGACCACCAATTTCTTATTTATCGCCGAGGTTTAAGAATTGGTGGATGGTACCCCTGAATTCCACTGTGTGCCGACAGTGGCATGTTATGAAGCGACCTTTACCTTTACCTTTAAGTTGCACGAAAATATAGAAAAAAGGACAGTAAGGAATGAATTGCATTCACGGGGCAATAAGACAGAAGAACATCATCAGAAGTGAAAAGAACCCTTGCTAACAATGGATGAAGGAAGCTTGCCAGAAATAGCAGTTAACTACAAATACGTAAAAAGACGATAATAGGGAAGGCCTATGAAAAGCAGGAAAGCTAGCGAATCAGAACAAACAGTAATACCTATACCGTGAGGTGGGAGTAAAGAGAAGAAATCAGTAAACTAGTTAATCGATTAAAAACTAAATATATTTTCATTTTGTTCTTCTATTAACTCGTAATACTGAGCTACGTTCGGCTCACATGTTTAGTTTTTTTATGTTTTGCACAAACACTGGAAGCAAAGTAAAGCTAGAACGTAGACGAACCCACCTTTCGTGTATAATACAGCCAAAAGTACAAATTGTAAATGTGTAAATGTAAATACTTAGTCTTTACCGATGCTAATATAGTCAAATTGCGATGTAATACAGTTACGTTGCTTCACAGGCAAGGGCGCCGTTCTTAACCTAATACCTCGGTTGTTATCATTAGTCTTATGTATCTTCTGTTTACCTTTTGGTGTCGTGTGCGGCAATTGTGAAAGAAGCAGTGGTGCTGTTTTTTTTTTCGTCTTTTATGCGGTTATTTTCCACAGCTTAACAACATCCATACAGGGGGTTCAATTGAATACCGAACCCCGTTGCACGGCAAGCAACGACCTTACATTTCCTTGTGTAATATGCTATGATATAACGTAGTGCGTGTTAGAGCAGATGTTGGAAATGATGTACTTCAATTCTCAGACGTTATTGACACCTGGTGAACAGATTATAATACGCTATTCGAAGATCTTGTCTAGAAATTTCCCATACTGCGTGCCTGATGAAACGGCTGCATGACTCATAAACCCCCGGTAATACCTTCGCTCGTACGGTTATATCGAGTCATCGAACGTCTTAAGTCACGCATTCCAGTTTAATCTTCTGTTTGTAACGGACGTTGTAACGTCAGTTTGTTCGTTACTATGCATTAGGGTTTAATACGGACGTGCATCATGAAAAATGAAAATATATTAGGAAATTCAAAACACGGTTTCCCGATATTGCAGTTCCTGCGAATTTAGACATGCTTGAGAGTTTAAGGAGGTAATTTCCAACACCGACTGTAACATGCGGTGAGTTATATTGTGTGTGTGTGTGTGTGTGTGTGTGTGTATATATATATATATATGCAGAAATGTAAAGCCATTAAGGTTGTTGTGCCTCTGGGTCGGTTTTCAGTTGAATTCCCTGTAGCTGGGAAAAAGTCAGCAACGTATATTTTGAGAGTTGTAGCACTTACTTCTACGATTTGGGCTATACTTTTGTACTCCATAACTCTTTGTCTGCAGAGCGCTCCTCTTTTGTTTGTAATATTTCTTTAAGATAGTTGAGGTAACTTGTCTCTACCAAGCTCGTAATTTTCTGGACGCTGTCTTGTGTTCCCTTGAGGACAAATATTGAGCTTCAATAGGTTATGACTGTGGGAAAATTTATTGTTGCTGACTTTCTTCCAAGAAGTTCTTTTAAATGATATTTTATTGTAATCGAAATTCGGGTACAACAACAATTTGAAAATGTTCACCGTTATTGGATTTAATAAATTTGGCGGGTTTCAGTGTGATACCGTTTCTTGCTTGGCTGCCATATTGACGCGGTGTTTCGGTGTTGTACAAAGAAACCACACTCAGTCCTCACTGAATGACTTTAATTGATAAAATATTGTGTTTTACGAGTTTTGTCTCAACAGCATATGGTAACGTTGACATTGAGCTAGATGTGCTTTAGGCTTATGCATTTCAACGGTGAGTTCTGATGTGCGGAATTGATCATTACAGGCTTGAACGGTAGAGAGCATTCACTGTAAAGCATTGTTATAATTTCTTAGCGCATTGGACGGCAGACACATGATCAAGAACGTGAAAGCGCCTGTTGATTGGAGAGCTTCGCTTTGTCTTATAAAATATGTACAGTGTATAACGATTTGTATGATGGTCGGTAGCCCTTTTAACAAATACTTGGCGGTTAAGAAAGTACATGTAACAGTTAATTGAAGCATTGGGAATTCCATATTTAAATGGGTGGCGCAGCCCAAATGCGTGTTTTATTAACATTTTTTGTTGTTGTCAGCCTGTCTCATGTATAATCAGGGTACGATGAAAGTTTACACTATATGGATTTCCCACACGAGTTTAGAACGTACCAGTGGAGATATCTACTGGACACGTAACATATACGTGTATAAAACGTGCGTTACACGGTTACCTAGCCAATTTGGTCCTATCGCTGCTGAGTGGTTTACCTCTGTTGCTTAGAATTGTAGAGGTCCGGAATCTTAATAATGGCCCGCAGATTGGGTATCCTGACTGTCATCATGGCTTTTCTCAGTCCCTCCAATTAAATTCTTTGAATCAGGCAATGGCAATTAACCTGCACGCACTGTCCACTTAATTATCTACTGCTGATATTTTTATCGTTTAACTTTATGTAGTCTTATCGCGCGAAAGCAGCATTAAAGAATCCAGGTACAAGACACTTGTTATAGTACTATTGTCACAGTTTTTCGCAAAAACTTGTGTTTTGTGATTACAGTGTAGGCCTATATAGGTGCCAACTGCCAGTCTGTAGCCGGCAAGTCCGGCTGTTTACCTTCCGGGCAGTCATTCAACCAGCGGATCATTTCACTTAAGAACTTCTGTATGCTAGATGTAAAGTCTGTGGTTTTCTGGAATGAATGAGTCTTCTTATTACATAGTACGAAAAGGCTGCTTTGTTTTGTCATGGCACATCAGCCCCAGTTGGGCCAGTGCCTCCTCATTATCGGGCTTCGCTATCACATTTAGACACACCACACTCGGTAGGACTCCTCTGGATGAGTGATCGGCCCGACGCGGAGACCTGTACCTGACAACACAATACACTCACAAGAGACAGACTTCCATGCCTCCGGCGGGATTCGAATCCGCAATCCCAGCAAAAAAGCGGCCGCAGACCCACGCCTTAGACCTCGCGACCCCTGGGATCGGCAAAGGGCTCCATACCGTTTTTGATTATTAGATTTTAAATATCCCGGAATGTTCCGTTTTTTAGCACAGGCCTAAGTCACGGTCTAAGTAACCAATACATACTGGCAACAAAATAATTTATGTTTCAGCATTCTACATTTGGTTGAAGCATATAACTTACTAGAATCTGGTGTTGTTACCACCAGATGGAGAGTAAAATAGGCTTGTGTATTTTGAAATTCTTTTATTTTGCAGAGAGACTGGGCTGCTGTTATCCTCACTCTCATCCCCTCCCTCAACGTTCGTGTAACTGACATACTTGTACACACCTACTGCTGTTCACGTACTGTTTGTCGAAGTCGCCGTTTTTCAGGTTCACAAAGGACAAATTGAATGGCAAGTTTTGTGTAATTAATATTTAAACGGTGGTTTATATTTTACACTTATGAAACTTGCCACAGAGAAATAGTCTTTTAGCATATTATTCTCGGGTTTGGTCCTTTGTTTCATCACCATTCTGCATGTCGAAGGAAGTGTGGTGTTTGACAGAGAGTAGGCAGGCCTGTTTGCCACCTTCGGAAGATGGGAATGTAAGATAGTCTGAGATCGTTAATATAATCTGTAATCGATATTTGTTCTATTGCATTTTGCGAAGATGTACGTTAGCACAAACTTTCGATTTGATCAAATGTGTCTGCAGCTTATAACGACTCAGTAATTTTATTTGCATAATTTCCGATTAAATGGTCGACCCGTCTCGAAGAGACGACTGAAGATATTTACACGTTATGTTGCAATTTAAATTCCTTAAAAGACACTTAAGTGTTGTGGAAAAATTCTGTGTGTCGTACATGTATGTCACTTGTAGGTACGAGTCGAAACAGTTAACGCTTTAGAATATACACGGCGGTCCTTCTAACCAATGGATAACAGTTTTCATATAAAATTAAGTGTCAACTTTATCAAGAAAAGCAAATGCCTTTATTTTCTTTAATATCCAGAACTGAGGTTTAGGAAGTAGCATATCATGCTTGTACTAACGTGATATAGTAGCGTTTACGGCATTCCTGTAAGTTTTGTATAATTTTTCACACACACACACATACACACACACACACACACACACACATATCTTTAAGCAAATTGCGTACCGTTGCGTATTATTTGAGTGGATAATTCTAATTGTTGTACAAATGCCGTATATCAGTCTGCGAAGTTGTATAAAACAGTGTAAAATTTGCGTGTGAATAAATTAAATGCGATGGACGCTTAGGCCTGTCGTTCAGAGGTCAGTGCTGTAATCGTCTCTTCTTCTACGGTAATGGTGGTGGCCACGAGTGCTCTTCCTCTGCAACAGTTCGTGAACTTGCGAGTTGCCGTTACTGGCCGTGGTGGGAAGGGAGTGCATTCGGTAGATGGTGGTGTTGCATCTCTGGAGATTGTTGCTGGAGACGTAGTATTGCGACAGGCGGTGAAGTGACCGGTCACTGTTCCCCGAATCTTCCCTCAAGGGCTCCCAGCAACATCGGCATAGTGTTGCTTGCATTCGCGGTATCGCCATCTTTAACACAATAATAACTGTAAGTGAACGTATGAAATACTGAACTCAGTTTTCAGAACATGGGTTGAAAACAATACTGACACAACTTATAGATCATTTGAACTCTTTTGGTATTCTATCTATTCATGCTTTCCTTTACGTATATACATCACAAGCTGGAGGGTCGCGGGTCGATTCCCTCTGAGTCATTGAGATTTTTCATTGACTTAATCCTTCCGGCCCTGTGATCTACTCAACCTCTAGAAGAAATGAGCAACAGGGGTATTTCTTGGGGGTAAAGGCGGCCGGTGCTTAGGGCTGACAACCTTGACACCATGTGACGATTGTCTAGAAATTCTGGGAACCTCAACCTCCTGGAGCCCAAAGGGCCTCTCAAGGCCTGCAATGGCTTAGATTTACTTGTAAATTCCTAGATGTCGTGTTATGTAGTACATAAACTGACTTCTTTGAGAGTATTCCGTTTGTCCGTACGTTCCTTCGGTCCTGGTCTTGCTGATAGTGGACCTTACTGGTTATTCCATAGTACTTAAGTTACCCATGTCCACTGCTTGCCATCCGTTTAATGCCGAAATCGATTATTATGCGTCCCCGTAGCCATTGCTACTTTTACAATCATCAACAGGAACGTGTGTTCATGATGCTGTCATAATAGGTCAGAAACTTACTTATTACAGCTTACTTGAGGTAATTTAAGAGCGGCTAAGCCGAAGAATGGACGTTATCGCTAATATAAACTCATGATTTTAGATATAAGGAATGAGAAGACGAGGAAGAAGACGCAGGCAGCTACCGAAAGACATTGAGGAGAGGAGAAGATACTGGTATTTGAAAGGGGACAAACTGGATAGCTGTTTATGGAGAACTCGCTTTGGAAAGGGCTATGGACCTGTCTCAAGACAGACGAGGCAGTGAGTGAATGATGATGTAACTGACAGATTAGATAACCTCAGTCGTCTTCCACGAATGAATGGCCGCAAAGCACTGTCTTTGTCGTCTAGACTAGCGTGAAACTGGAGTCCTTAAGGACTCTTACACATGTTTTTGCTGACCCCCAGAAATTCAATGAACGCCTGCATTTAGAGAACGAGTTTGTTCTGGACATTCCCTTGACGTGAAAGTAATCAAATTTCTATTCCTTCTAGGAAATAAATAGTCGTGCTGAGGCCAGATCCCATCGTTATTTGGAGGAGTATAATGACGTTATTACTGAAATTCTCTGACGCTCATGTATGAACATTTTATGGGGCTGGGCTGTCGTGTACAGTTAATGGAAGTGCAATTTTTAGGTGTCTGATGTATTAACCTCTTTTGTACTTATACCTACCATTTGACAGATTATTTTCCTATTAAATTTTAAGAGCTGGAGCTATGTTGTGAAAGTCCTTGGGAGTTGTCCCTTAATTTCTTGTACCAATGTGCACTACCATAGTTTGTTCTGTTGCATACTTTCCACTAAACCCTGGTGTGGTGCCCCTTGCATTTCATTCAAATAATCGTAGAAAACAGTAGTAATGTAAATTCAGGACTTTTGGCATGTTACAGGCCCTTGCTGCGGACGGATTAATTACAACGATTGTATAAGTAAATTCAGGACTTTTGGCATGTTACAGGCCCTTGCTGCGGACGGATTAATTACGATTGTATAAGAGTATTTACTGATTCGAGTGGTTTATCTCTTCTGTTGGTATAGTTAAAGGATAGTTGCCCTAGATTTACTTTGAAATGATTGACATTTAGTGTAAGCAGCACAGAGTTCGAAGCAATTGCAGGTTTTCTTAATGTTTTTTGCACCGTGCATTGTGATATAATTATGCAACATGAACCAACGAACTTTGAATTTCGTTGGTTCATGTTGCGTAATTGCAACTTTATTAGTGACAGAAAGTAGGAACGTTTATAACGTCTTTTTTTTTTTTAGTAATCCTTGCTACAGTGAGGAAAAAAAGAAATTAGTCTGCGTATACTCAGGGATGTGCCTCATTGAAGCTTCATTACAAAAATAAATAATGGTGCTTATGCTTGTGATTGATATGCTATTCCGCAGCGTGGTAACTTCTCAGGTGCTGATCAAAAGCAACTCATGTATTTGACATTGTGAAAGTGCAAGTTTTTAGCGTAGCAGCCAGTTTGTGTTTCTGTTTAATGTTAATAGCTACTTACTGTTTGCGGATGTTCGGAATGTCGCAGCGGTGTAGCTGAGGATTACGTTCTTCCAGAACGTGACGCCGCTTCACTGGTTAATCGGATGCCGACGTTTCGAGAAAATGTTGTGTCTTGCGTCGAAATGTCGGGAACCGATTATCCATTAGGATGGTTTTATATTGAGTAGAACGGCGTCCATACTATTTGATGTAACTTCTTTTTTTTTTTCACTCTACACATTTCGGCTCTTTCTTCTAAGACATTTTAAGGAAATTACATTAGACCTTCTCTAAACTGAGTTACTGTTTGAAATACCCCATGAGGATACCTTCGTTTGTTTTACATTACAAGCAGGAATCCAGAAACGGGCGGAATATGTAGAAGGTGAAGGAAATAAACTAAGATATTAGATCGCGAAACTGTGACGTTGCTTCTTTGACAGTAGGTAGACCTGTAGATGCTAGTAATCACGAATCAGTTCTTATTTCCTCTCTTTAAAAGCATGCTGTTGTCATTGTGTCAGAGCTCCCGCTTTGGGAGTTAGATTTTTTTTTTTTCAAATTTTCAGGTACTGTACTGTGCGGGATATTTTGATTTTATGCCTCGTGCTTTGCTTATAAATTTGATAAATTCAGTTGTATGCTGGAATAATACCGTTGGAATTTTAAGAAGGGCTTTTTGATTTGTCACTGGGGCTTTATTTTATTGGTAGCAGAGAGCCCATTAAAATTTCAGCTGGAAAATTTGACAATTCTGTATCTAGCTGCGGCTTGCGCAGATACATTTTTCATTGATCTACTGTTATACGCAGCAGCCCATAAGGGCTACTACGTAATCGCATTTTCACTAAATATGCACGCCATGGACTCGACACGTTCTTAAAAATGACTTGGTAGAATAAGCGTAGCTACTGCTAGAGATAATTATCGGCAAAGGTCGAGGCTGTAGTACCGACGAAAGCGTAGGTGTGCCTTGTCTGCCTCATAGCGACACAGTGTTTTAGTTATTGACAGCCACCTGGAATACGTTTTCGTAACTGTACGAATGTCTGGCTACACGGGGACAGGAAAACGACAGAATTTCAATCCTGAGGCTTATATATATATATGTACACGAATATATAAGGTAAAGTGATCACGTTACAGGCCCGGTGTGGCCCAGAGGGTGGGTGGAGGTATGGCTATACTCCTCCCTGACTGCGGCACTACAAGGGGGTGAGTGGTCAGCAGCACGCCCCGGCCGCACTTTACCCCCGGAAAAGATCCGGTACCCATGTTACAGGAGTCTGGGTGGGCCCCAGGGCCGGTCTGGACGAGTGGAAAATCTCGTCCCCACCGGGATTTGATTCCGGACCGTCCAACCCCCAGCTCAGTCGCTATACCGACTGAGCTACCCGGCCCACACACACACACACACACACACACATGTGTGTGTGTGTGTGTGTATTCGTAATAGGACGTTAAGTGCTGGCACCTGACTAAGTCTAACCGTCTAACCTTTATTTCGTGCATTCTTGCCGCATAGATGATAGGGTTGAGTAAGGTCTTGAAGATTACAAGGAGATTGACGGCGGTGTAAATGAAGAACATGACGAACATGTCGAGCGTTGTGAAATGGAACAGACAGTCTTCGCAGAAAAGCAAGTAGGATAAGACTGCAGGCATCCAGCCAATGATGTAGGATCCTAGGATGAACAGTGTTGTGTAAATTGCTTTTACGTTTCTTGTCATCTGCTGACTGTTCGAACCCGAGGAACTATTTGCGTTGGCGCTGTGATGTCTGGAGCCTTGGTTGTGTTGGCTGAACTGCAGTCGACTGCCTTGGTGTCGACGGACGATCGCGAAGATGTGTGTATAGATGATGAACATCAGCAGCAGAGGCGCGAAGAACAGGACAGAGAACTGTGCCCGGAACTTGAGGTGTAGCATGAATCTGCAAACAGAAGCACACACGTGTTACCTTGTTCAGGGTTTTTTTTTCTCAGTACACTTCCAGCTAGAATTGCAAACGTACAAAGTTTTATTTCTGTTGTGAAAAGGTAAAGCAGTTCCGTTACAGGCCTGGAGTGGCCCAGAGGGTTCCAGGAAGTTAAGGTTCCCAGATTTTATGCCAACGGCACAGGATAGTGGTAGGTTGTCAGCCCTACGCACCGGCCGCCTTTACCCCCAGGAAATGCTCCTGGTACTCATTTCTGTTAGAGGCTGAGTCGACCCCAGGGCCATAGTGCGAACGGAAGGAT
>Ga0136643_10006711_pt1 | contig 16510 bp, 9 predicted proteins | sample TergutLab28metaG_FD_96883 | JGI IMG/M metagenome (GOLD analysis project Ga0136643, IMG submission 96883) | Labiotermes labralis P1 segment gut microbial communities from Petit-Saut dam, French Guiana - Lab288 P1 (version 3) (version 3) | ecosystem: Host-associated > Arthropoda: Insects >... | reverse complement strand
GCCGTGTTAAATTTTGTGTTTATCAAAATATTTCTACTTTATCATAGATAAAATTGCTATTTGGTTCACTTAGGCGATTCTCAAGCGGAACGAAACTTTAAGTTCTGACTGTGGTGTGTGACAAAATTATGGTCTTCTGGGGTGTGAGGCCGTGTATTTTGGTAGACAGGAAATGCAGGGAAGAATGATCACTGTTCTGTACAACATATGTAAACAGTGGATCCCACAGAACTATGGAATCTACACACAAATTTCATAGTGTCCTAACAAAGGCAACACTAATCTTGATACAACAGACAGAAACTTTTCTACTGTTTCTTAACATGGAATTGTACATTCAATCAGCGTGGTGATAAAACGCTTTAGTCTTGATTCTTAAATTCTTTTATCGAAGAATTAAACTGGACGACTTCCTTGTCACATTTTAGGGAGGGAATTGTGGTAACTTCTTTCGAACAGGTGGTTATGTTACTTGGCAGACAGAATATGCTATACACAGGACTATACAAGCTGACTGGCCTTGGAATGCTTCACAAAGAAAGATGACTTTATAAATTTTGTGAGGAAAATAAAATGATAATCATAGTCCATGAAATAAGGGACTCAAAACAGTGATCGAGGAAACAAGGTTACGTAATAACTGAACATATATAATGCCTTCAGCCTGCAGGGTGGTATCAGTGTTATTATCCCACATATTTGACAATATTTATTACATGTGTAAAGTGGCCTACACTTTATATGAAGAAACATAACATAAATAAAGGGCTTATTTATGATAAAAGTAAAGACAGAAGAGTCCATATGAATAAAAAGAAAAGACGTTTATGATATACGTATATTACACATATTGTGTAGAATGACTCCAAACTCGGCCTCTCTTTGAGGTTTTTCCTTGTCAGAAATTTACATAAACGTAGACAAGTTTCTCATCAGATATAACTTTACAAGTAACAATCAGCCAAGAAGCAGTTACACTAAAGTTTGACCCTTGATTTTGTAACAAATATTCTTCGTTACCATTATTGGCCTTGCACTGCTGATTTGAATATTTTATAAATTCCACGAATTTAACTTATACCCAAGAAAAATATCCGAATTTTATTCTTATTTTACCTACATAAATATTGCGACTGTGATGACAGGTCCCCATGAAACCTCTAATCTTTTATCATTTTTAAATCAAATTTTGTTTGCACTAATGCAATATGACCATTGCATCTTGCATTTTAGACGTCTGGCTTGGCTCTGTGTGCTAACATTTAATTTGTTTACTTCTTAATGAATTATAGACAGGAACAAATATCCTCCAATGCCGACATGCCTCCAACCGCCCATCAACCCAGCACATACAATAAATATCACAAGTTCTTGAGACTGTTTTAGTACTTGGACCATGTCGGAACGCCGCCACATTTAAACAGTGCAGTTTTAACGTATCCCCAGATTAATACTTCCCTGACTGATGGATGAATCGTAGTGGTCTACAGGATTGGCCACCCAGATCTCCGGAACTCAAAACCCTAGATCTTCTTCGGGCACATGGAAGACCTACCGCAAATGTCAGGATACGTACTGAAAATGACGTGGTCATTCTGAATATTTAGTGCACAATCACACATTAATGCCGAAGTGCTTTTTCTCTTGCTCACAGATAATGATAAATTCATAAACCTTGGGCATCGGATCTAGATTTATATAATATTTCTGTCGCGTGGAATAAACACCGCAATAAGCTTGCAAGGTTTAGAAATCGAGTCACATCTCACTCTGAAATGCCAATTAGAATCGTTCTATAGAATCTTCATCAAGGCATCAATCAGTCCATAGGCTTATATACCAGTTATAATTCTTACGTAAGGCCTACTTAAAAATTTCAAGAGGTTTGTGTGTATCAACTGCAAGTCTTATGTAATCTCTATTTCCAGTCATAAACCAATATGTATGTACCAATTATAAATTCTTATGTAGGGTCCATCGAGTCACTCCGCATACAGACCTGCAACTGTAACGCATACGCAAAGTCAAGTAATTTGTAGTGCAATAAGCAGTTGTTATAAAGAAACGCAATTAGATTTGAGCTTCATGTCAAGTAAGACCTCCATTAGGCCGGCAGTGACGATAATAAAATCGCCATACAGACACCAAATTACACCACGATCACATCCCAATATGCTGTGATCTTTGTTGTTACAGTTGTGTGGATCCCACATTTCTTCGCGTTCCGATTTGTATATCCCCCATACCGATATTTTCGAGGGAGAAATTTAAAGAGGACTTGTGATGATAAACATTCTATCATTCATTCATTATCTTTATCGAAAATACTTCACTTTGTCGAATATCGTTTCGTAACTCTTTGTTCTCTGTGTCTGTTTCGACATTTATGGCCGCTGTAAGACATGAGTTCCTTATTTCATATAATTACACAATGTTCCAAAAAAAATTTTTTTTACCTTGATCATAAAATGAAACCTCCTTATACATTACTTAGAAATCCTTACAATTTTCAGACGCCAAATCCACGTGTTCCCAGGTACAAATGTCAGTGCATTTTCCTCCAGCTGTGCACCAGACGCATGTGCTTGTTGCCTGCACTGTGTTTTTGTTGTTCTCTCAGTGAGGTTATCGACACTATGATGGTTTTTAAACGTTGGGCCCCCGGTGTAATGTGTGTGTGTGTGTGGTGCAGGGGACCAGATGGGCCAAGTGATGGGTACAGAGAAGCCAAGGGCAACTGGGGGAGAGCTTTGCTATGTTTCGCAAGGCAGCATGAAGCTGATCACCGACATTGGCCTTGGCCTGTCGGAACGATAGGGTGAATAACCTACAGCCCCACTGCCTGCACAGAGCAGAGGAGTGGCACCGATATGTGTGTATGTGTGTGGTGGTGGGATACGGACCCCTTTACATACCCATCCACAGATTACGAGACTATTATTGATTCTGATTCTCCCTCTCCGACCGGATGGCCGACAACGTCGGCTTCTCAAATCAAATAAAAAAAAAAAGGAAAGGAAAGGAAATAGATGTGTACAAAAGAAACAACGAACTGTTAGGAAATTATTTTTTTCAAGCATGCACGAGACGTGATATTCATGAAATAGACCAACAACACACTTCGAATTATGAACGTCATTTTTATACATAGTGACATAACTATGTAATAATATTGCATTCATAAATCCAAGCGAGTTTTTTTGGGGGGGGGGGAGGGGTATCTCAAAAAAATTTTATGCATCTAATTAATGTACGGAATATGGAACATATCAAACTAGAGTAAGAGACATTTTGTAATCTTGGATGCTTCATAATCGGTTTCACATTATCTATGGGTTACTCAGGCACTACAAACACGCAGTACTCGCGATTGCTGGAAATGGTTTGTTACGTTTAACACATAAAATGAGTCGTCTCTCGCACACACGCGCAAGGCGGAGTTGAGAAATACAAGATCTTGTTTGGCAATCTGAAGGACAGATCCCTTGTAAGAATGCGTACAGATGATAAGGTAATGCTGAAATGGTTTGTATAGATACGAGATTGCCAGAGTGTGAATCGGATACACCTGCTGGGGGAATAGTGGGGGGCTCTGGTGAACACAGTGATGTACTTCGGGTTCTGTGACAAACAGATATTTCCTGACCAGCTCGGCGACTGTCAGTTTCTCAATAAGGAATGAGCTCTTCCAAAGACACAACTTGGCTAATAACACTGGGGAGGCAAAGTCCACCATCGGTATGAGGAACTTAATTTACGAAGGAGTCCAGTTAACAAGATGGGGAAGACGTTTTTGAGGCAGTCCTTAATATACAACGACTTTAGGCCAAGAGCAGAGGGGATATCCTTTGTGAACAGATGAACCGCCTCTATTCTGCGTCCCGTAAAACGCAGGTTTTTCATTTACGTCTGTTTTAATATTCCCTAAATAATCGTTTAAAACATATTTCTACTTTTTGATTTGACCCTTTTCAACTCAGGAGCCAAAAATCTGTACTCAGGTAGAAAAAATATTGGAAGGGCATTGGTTCTCCCTTATGGCCCCCCAAGTTACGCCTATGAGCTCTTTTGTTCTCTATTTAAAGATGGAAGTAGCAAGTTCCTCGAGAAAGTTGATGTCACACTCCGCAATAATGCAGCATGATATGACCCCAATCACTTTGTGAGCCAAGACCGTAAATGAAAGCTGCGTGGATTATCTGCAGTCCTGGACCAACATTAGCTTCAGAGTTTCGTACGAATAAGCTTAGCTCCCCACCCCACCACCGCTCCCGTTTGACATAAATGAAACAAACCTCAGCAAAATTCAGCATACTGAACATCCTAAATTGTCTGCATTCCGGTTTTCCTTCGTCATTGTGGAGCAAACTGTAGTCCGTTTTATGTACAGGACCTTAATAATTGGTCATGAAGACCTCCATACAGATGGACAGTAGAATCGTTTCAAAATAAGATATCGGAAAATAATTGTTGGAGTCATTCTGAGAGAAGAAACGATACGCAGGCATAATACAGGAAGGTTACAAAACGAAAAGCTACGTAGAATAGACCTGACAATACAGAAGGATACAGCTGTTAATAGCATTGAGAAGAGACGGCTACTGATAATTTAGAGTGAAAAAAAAGTTATGATTATAGCTGGAATTATGATGAGACATTCTCCGACCAAGAAAAGAGGGAAATAAGTGTCGGAATTGGTATTGTGCTTAATCCTCACTGATTTAGAAGAAGAGAAATTACGTTGATGGAACTGGGTGTGGTGACGAAAGAACACATACGCCACGGTCTCAGGATTCAAGTATAGCAACATGTTGGCAGCAGACATCAATGCATTATCGTATAATAAGCTGCAAGGCGCCCTGAAGTGTCTTGTATGTTTCGGACCAGCGGACATATTGAAACTTGAATTGAATGGTATTTGGGTTCGAGACCTTTCAGGCCCGATGCACCTAGGCCTTAGGACAGGCCCTTTGTGTCTCATGTTCTATTACTAAATTACAGGAGCCTTGTTCCTTTAGCAAATCTCCAGATGGCCCCTATATTTAGTTTCCTAATATTCTCAGGGTCCAAAAACAAGGAGCCTAGATGTGAGTGTCTGAGTGAACACGAACAGATGTTTCCTTCTCAATACCACACTTCCAACAAATGGAGTTATTGCTCAACCTCATTACATGTAAATGTCGCCTCAGGGTGTTGTGTTAAATTAGAAGATCAATAACAACCCTGGACTGTGTCCTATTAAAGGACAATAATCGTGCCCTTGTAGCCAAATTAGGGCCGGAGATCAATTCTCGAGCCTGCTTTGTATGCTGCAAGGACATTTCCACATTACCAAGTGCTGGTTGTCCATCCAGCGTTTAATCTTTCTTCTTATGTTCTGCCTTGAGACCCCAACTTTAACACACGCGACTTCTTTAGGAAAATTCACAGTAACCTAGCGACCTCACGAAATGTTTTGTTGTGATGAAATTTAAAAAACCAGTGTAATATTTTAATGGTAACCTGCGGCAATTATCTTCTACCAACAGGGCGACTGGTGCAAAAACTGTGTAATGTTTGATCCTTTGGGAGCCTACAACGTGCCAGGCTAACGATGAAGGCAGGTTGTCACAATAATTTGATTGGAATGAAGAGGGCTGCAAGCGCAGAAACTGGAAAGCACACTCGCGGTGTAGGAGCAGATATTAATGTGGTGCTTATAAAAAGTGAGCATGTTTTAGGGGCACTTGGAGCAGCTGTTATATATACGGACAGGAACAGCAGGAAGGTCAAATCATAGCTACCATAATTACGAACTCACAGAAACTAAACACTATATGACCACATGTTATGGAAACCACATAATCACCTGAGTGTCATCTGACTGGATCTTGCTATGTGTAGAGACTATAATAGAACTTTAAATGTTGTCTATCAGCATTCCCATTGAACAGCGTAATAGCAGTAAGATACAAGGTGCAGATATAAAGTATTCACGTGAAGAGAAATAATAGGGGTTAATAACTGGTTATAATTAAATATCAAATAATATAAGAAATTTAGGATATTCTTCGCGGCGTCGAAAAGATTTGGATGAAACAAGTCCAGAAGGAATAAATATCTATAAGGAAACTAAATACAGATGCATCAAAAGTAATGCGTAGATAAACAATATGAAGAAATCTGGGCCGTCGAAAAGAAAGGTGCATTTTTCTCTGAAGTTGGACAGGGAATACTGTACTGCAGACAGCGACAGGGAATACAAGAGAAAGAAAGAAATGTGGTCAGGGAGCCGGAGATTGGTCTTTTATATACTAAGTGCACAGTACAATGCATTTATTTATTTATGTGTAGTGTGATTAACGACGTTTAAGGAAACTCCGAAAAGCGCCTTGGAAACGATATTAAAGGGAGCAGTAGTGGCCTAATTTAATGTAGTATTCTAGTGTTTGCTTGGTGAGACTGCGGAAAATCGCGACAATACTTAATCAAAGTAGTGTGTCGGCTAAGATGCGGACCGGGTACAACCGGCGGAATACAAATAAGAAACGTTACTTTCTGGGGGGCAACACAGCACTCTGACCTTTGCACATTCAGATTTATTCCATCCCACTACATGTTTCGATCAGTCACTATGACTATCATCAGGCAGGGACAAAATACAAGTACGAAAGAAAAAATGCTACAAAGGAGACCATACATAGATCGGTTACAAAGAGAAGGACTCCTTTATAGCATTGTGCAAATGTTAGAGTGTTGTGTTTGGCGCGGATTGGTATTGTTGACGAAAAGTTACTGCTTGAGATAACTTGCTTGGTAAAGTGCTAAATTTGACTTTGCATTTGAAGTGTAATGAAAAATGATTATATGTCCATTCTGTACTAAGAAAGCAATACTGACCTTGACTTAAGAACATAAATTGTGGATGTCTGAGAAGAAGGTAATGAGCAAGATAATTTTTAGACCTGATAGAGAGCAAATGTAGATGGAATGGATAAAATGAGAGAGGGGTTTCCCAGTGTTTTGCTTTATCTAACACTGTCTTAGAATTTCGTCTTCTAGGCAAATGCTACGATCGGTTAGCCATCCGAGTAAAATAATTCTTCGAATTAACATAAAACTGTTCGAGGCACAACTCGTAGTCAGAAGTTCCCGTTTTTAAGTTTGTTGCCAGCTTCTGGAGTGACATTCTCCACAAATTATAGAGTTGAGATCGGCAAGCAGATGTGCACTTCATCACGAACCGAGACCAAAGTTCAGGACAGGTGGGAGCCTGCACTGGAATAGTTCGGGGCAACAACCTCAGGCACCACAAGTCCGTCTGCACTCAACCTGTGTTTCCGAAACCAAAGGAAAAACTGAATTTTATACAAAAGTCTCTTGACATGTTTTGTTTACACCTAGCAAGCTGGGCTGGTTCTGAGCGGGTTGTTTACTTGCCGATGCTTTAAAAACTGCAGATGGAGTAGTTTAATAACGTCAAATGGAAGGATAACTGCAAATAACAAAGTGAGATTTATGTGAAAGACAGAGTACTCTAGTCCCTCTGTCATCCGGTCTATATGGGGGAAGGTGTGGTCCATTTACCGGAGAATCCGAGCCGCCGAGGTAAACTCTGTGATATAGATAATATAAAACAAGACAGTCAATGTAATATAACGTAACAATGAGGGGCGTTCGTGCAACTATTGTTGCAGTCGAAAACCAGCATGTATTACAAACCCTGAGTGTACGTTTTTAGCCTTAGTTATCCAGCCTGCAACGCGCATGCGCCATATTGCCATCTGTGGTCTGTCCGACTCTACAAAATGTTTCCAATTTGTCACAAACTGCAAGATTTTAGAAAGAAAGTTTTGAAACGTAAAACTGTGTTTCGATTTTATCTAAAACCAGTTTAATGTAATTTGAATTTCCTCGACATATTTTTGAAAAACACCCTATCAAATTTCGTGAAAATCCGTCCATTAGGAGCCGATTTGTTCCATCCATGCGGACGGACAGAGGGGTAGACAGACATGACGAAGCTAACAGTCGTTTTTCGCAATTTTGGGAAGCCCCTAAAAATCATCATTCAGAACTACAGTGAAACTCGGTAAAACGGAAATAATCTGTTGAATCCTATTTAATAATAATAATAATAATAATAATAATAACATAATGATAGAATAATAATGCACTGCAATAATAATTTCAACGGAAAATATGGGGCTATGTTAGCCAAAATATTCCGGACCACCAGAGGATCTAGGTCGCCCGGATATGGATTAAGGATATAGTATTATACTGGTCGATTTTTAAGTATTATCCAGTATTCGCCTGGTGATGGGAGATGAAATTTTGAAAATTATCATGATAACTGACCATGGGTCTGATAATTGCACCCAGAACATTCCGAATGTGAAGTGGACCAAAAATTTCCGGTGACTGATCTACAAGCAAAGTTGTATTCCATATGTCTAACAAATTCTTCGCAAGGTGGTTTAGTAGATCCTACACTGGTATGCTTCTAAGTTATTTAACGAAACTGCAACAAAAGTAGAACTCATTTAGAACCAAGAATATGACAGTATTTACCCACTCGAATGAGAAATGTATTCGAATAAATGGATGTAGCTCATTACGCCATTTGCCAAAATGGTTAAGAAAATTTAAAGAAACAATAATCTGCATGTCTGGTGCCACAGAAGAGATTTAAACCGAATAACCCGAAATATCCGATCCCAGTGACTGCGCGGTCTAAGACATAGGTCTGCGGCCGCTCGCCTGTTGAGTATACGGGTTCGAATCCCGCCGGGGGCAAGTTTACACTTGTTAGTGTTGTATGTTGTCAGTGGTCTCTGCGACTATCTGATCACTCGTCCAGAAGAGGCCTACCGACTGTGGTTTGTCGTTGTGTGATCTAGAAAACCCAAGAATGAGAGGGCCATAGCCCGCGTTGGGCTGTAGCGCCACAAAAATAAACCAGACTATAAACTGCCAGACGAGCTAATATTTTCGGATGAATTATTATTATTATTATTATTATTATATCATCATTATCATCATCATCTTCTTTATGCAGGGTATTTATGCTTATATTCCTGAGACAAACTGTGTCCCTAAGGAATACAGAGTTGCAGCTATTCTGTTGTTACTATTCATGGTGCTTATATCGTTAGTTTCAGTGTTGAATCTATTGTACTTTTATATTAGTACTTTCCGAATTATGTGTGCAGTGCCAAATATGGCTGTTTTCTGTAGTTCCTAGACTTCATGTTTTCCTGGTATGTTGCTCACGTATTTTCTGAATTATTATTATTATTATTATAGGACTGTAAATTTGTTGTATTTAGATTTAAACCAGAAAACAACAACCGTGGCGTCTTTGAACACAGAAGCATCTGGTCTTGTGTCACAAAGACAATTTGCCGTTTGGTACAAGCCAATTTACGATAAGTGTTTTACATGCTGTCCAAAATTATTCTCACTCAAAATGACATTAATCGTAATCGATGGCTACACAGAAGTGGCAGAATAAAATTATTTACCCTTAATATATGATATAAGTACATTCAATTTCAACCACCTTACCAAACCTGACGTGCCTAGCGTCAGTGGTTTATTAGTTGTTATCATAAAATCGAAAGCTAAGGAGAAACGTCATATGGTCGCCATCCCTTTTTTTGTGTTTAAATAATTTATCCTAAATTTTAAGCTCATGGTTCCGTGCATCGTAATTCAATGTTAATAAAAAATCCAACCAGATGCAACAGTATGCAGATATTTATTTACTGCAAAGTCACTCTATATGTTTCAGGTGTCACAGCACCCATCATCAGGAGTACTAAAAACTGTTTTTACAGTTTTTAGTACTTCTGATGATGGGTGCTGTGACACCCGAAACATGTAGAGTGACTTTGCAGTAAATAAATATCTGCATGCTGTTGCATCTGGCCGGAATTTTATTAATATTGAATTTACCCTAAATTTCGAATTTGTCTCAAAATTCTATTTCCTGGTTTATTTGAGGATTCTAAAAGCTTGTTATAGTGTAATTACGTCTTCACAAATTCTTACATTTGCTGTGTTATTACTGCTTGGTGCACGAAATCCGAACTATCAATATGAAATGGCCCTTTATGTCATAATTTTTGTAAAAGGTTTCTTCGAAATTGATCAAATCTGCAAAATATATCGGTGATAACCCACATAGAAAGCATTGCAAATTCACACACTTATTTTCGAGGTTAAATGGGAAATAAGGTGTGGTGGATAAAATGCAGAAAGGAAGGAAAAAAGAAGGAAAAATTAAAAAATTGGAAAGAAATACCGAGAGCATTCTATACAGTGTCTATACCACATTAAACCGAAAAGATAAGTAAATCATTCTCACTTTTTTTTTATTTTCTCTCTGCGCGAATACAATTCGCGAGTCATTAATAATAAAAGCTGACACATTTACTATATCTTACACATTAAACACAGTCCCCGAGAGCCGTTTTTTTTTCTGAAGGAAGACTTTATACTTGTACATAATCGGAGTAGGGATGCAAGTATTCTGTTTTCGTATAATGTACGTTACTGTAGCTGTGGGATTTTATAAAACGTTAATGACTAAGAATCAATTTGTCTGAAAACAAATTTGGCTATCGGACAGACAGAAGCAACATTATAAATATCCAGCATCTTGAAGCAACACACACACACACGTTACTCGTACGATATCAACAGGTACACCGGTCCGGTGAAAGCAACAAGTTCCCTCAGATCATCAGCTGTATCTCTGCTCTATCACGTTAGTGGCTAAATCGATTGAGTATTTTATTTATTAATTTGGTCTCCTGCAAAATTATGGAAGAAAATAAACCATACATAGGACCAAAAAACTGTCATTTAATACGGCATTTCATACGTACAAACATCAGTATACATCACTTCTTTTATTTATGGCTTAATATACGACACCATATCCTAAGGATTATAGAATCGAATGATCGGTTCATTTATAAAAAAAATAAAACCAATGGATATGGAAGTGAACTGTCGCTGCTTAATTTAATCTACAATCCTCGTATTTGACTGGAGACTGCGAAAACCTACAAAAATTCTTAGTCACAAGAATATGTCTCTTTGCCAGGACTCTAACCCAAGAAATCACAGAATACCTACTAAGCAGTACGACATTTTATGAGCTATAATCGATAAGCCCCTATGTATTGCAGCCTACTGGATTGGAACTAATTCTGAAGGAGTAACAAGGTCTCTACGCACACAGCACTATGCAACACAGACAAATGGTGACCTACTTTTATAGCCAACTCTATCTGAAATATTGATCCCAGTTTCTGACACAGGCGCCTCAAGTCAGAGTGGTCAAAATAATTGACAAAAGAAAAACATATACAATTATGCATACGTTATTCTGTCTCGCATATGTTTCTTATCTGAGAATAGAGCCTTTGTATTACGAGGAAATTATTGTACAAAAATGTTTTAAGGAAAGCACCATTTCATAGAAGGGCAGTATTTTATTTCAGTAGGTAATTTTACGGCCTTTACTGTATTTCAGAATAGATTAGCGTTGAATCATTGCTCCTAAAATCAGTTTGACCCGAAATCAAGGAGTTTCATTTCAGAGTATAAATTTGCAGTTTTTTTAAAAAATAATATCGCCAGTTTCATTTAACATAAGATTTACCTGTCCACTGTTCATACCCTAGTCCTTTATCACAGTGAATTTGTCACTAATTAATAGAACACGCTATTTCGTCATTTGTCATTTCTGCATATTCCCAAACGGGACTTCTCGACTAACACGATGCTATAGAGCCTGCAACCACGTGCAAAGGAACACTTCATATACCAAAGGCCAGTGTTTCTTCCGTAGCTCTAGATCTGCAGCGCTCTCTAGACTTTCAGAATTGACACACAGTTTTGACTATTGGAAAATTGCAACAAAGGTCATAGGAAATGGGGTACACAGTTGATTAAGACACTACACTATAAGCCGAAAAATTGCGGGTTCGATTCCCGATGGGGTCATTGACTGAATCCTTCCGGCCACACTCTGGCTCTGGGGTCGACTTAGCTTCTAACAAAAATGAGTATCATGGGTATCTCCTAGGTGGTAGAGGTGGTAGGTGCGTAGGGCGAACAACTTTGCTGCATTTATATGCCCATTATCTACAAATTCTGGGAATCTCTACCTCCTGGAACACTAAGTGTCTGTCCGGGTATAGGAAGTAGCACCACTGCCACTCAGGTAGTAATTCTCCGGATATTTTTTTCTCAGAACTCTCCATGTGGTATGTGTAGTGGACAAAGTAGCACTGGGAAAATTTTTATACTCTAGTGTCTGCAGTCAATCGCCTGTTATTCGGAGGACAGTGGCCTTGTTAGAGGCTGCAGTTCTACAGAGACCTAGTCCTAGAAGGTAAAATAGCAAAGAGACAACTTACAGAACTAATTACCAGATGAGACGCTATTACTCCTTCATACCGAATGACATGGTTGTTGGTTATTTATGGCAGCGCCACAGTAGATGAATTTATCTTTATGAACATTTAAGTACTGCGCTATAAAGATGCATGGAGGAATAGAAGTGTGTTTCCTGTTAGCCTTAAACCCGGTGGTTAGATGGAGTCTTAAGGTCACCTTCATTCTACCGCGTTTCTACCTCGGAGGAAAAAAAAACCTCCCAGTACCTACCCAATAGGAGAATTGGAGGAAGCCAGAGGGTGATACGTTGATAAAGAGAAAAATTTCTGTCCCTGTCCAGAATCGAAATCCAGTTAATGCTATAATAGACATAATGAAATTGCGACACGTGGCTTGTCTGTTTGTGACACTCCGTGTAATGTCAGCTTCATTGTAAGATAGCTTCATAGAGGCGCTTTCGTTTGTGGTGAACTGTATGCGTATATAGGCATACGCACATACATAATTACACACATGGTTGATTAGAGGCCTATTCAGTATACATAGTAATAATGGAAACAGAGGTACACAGACATCTCTGTGGTGTTGAGGAACGTACTAACTGGCGGATGGTGGGCTACATAGGCAAGCAAAAGGGCTGCACTCCTGGTTACAGGCAGTTTCATTTACACGTTGAAATAATATTTACATCACTGTGCAATGTTTCAACGCGTGTACTCGACAATAAAACAATACGGAGTATTTACAACATTTGTTTGCGGAAATACATTCAGCAGAAACTGCCAACATCAGGTGAAATATCTTGGATCTAAAAAGTAATATATCAGTAACGCGGGTTTCAGATACCAGCTTACGAGAACTGTATAGTGCTAAATGGTACTGCAATATATCACTAGATTACTAACGTTGTTTTCTAAGTTTAGTCTGTTATCCTTTCTTCGTTGTTAAATTCCCTCAGGAATATTTGCTATAACTGGTTATACAGTGAAAGTGTGGGCACATTCCAAAATTATGTTTAAGTACACTACATGGTACATTACATTTTTCAACGTGTAATGTTACCATCTCCTTGTAGTCGAGTGCTTGTACTATGTTATATTATCTGCATTACAGTATAAAAAATATCTCAACAACATAGGCAGTGTAAGTATAACATAATATCAAGGCGTGGTCGTGTAACCATTGTTGCAGTGGAAAAGCAATAGGTATTACATGCTCTGAGTGTGTGTTTATAGCCTCAGGTATCCAGCATGCAATGCGCAGGCGTCGTATTGTCTTCTGGCCTGCCCGGCTCTACCGTATATTTCCACGTTATCTCATAGACGACACGATTTTCGAGAAAAAAAAATTATTGTATGTACAATGTGCTTTGATTCTCTCTATAAATTAAAAAAAAACTCATTCCAATAAAAAATGAGCGAGATAGATAAAAAACTGATATTGTCCGTGTAAAGTACCCGTTATTTTTAACAGAATTTAATAAAAACTTGAATTTTCTCCGCATATTTTCAAAATACACTCAAATATCAAATTTCATGGAAGTCCGTCCAATGGGAGTCGACTTGTTCCATGCGGACGGACGGACAGACAGACATGACGAAATTAGTAGTCGTTTTCGCAATTTTGCAAACGCCCCTAAAAATCAAGATCTTCTGAGATGTGAAGCCATGTAGGTTGGCTGATAAAACGCGAATGTTTCGCAGGAACTTACCTGCACTTACTATATTGAAGATAGAAACAGCATTTTATTCCTATTTTAAGCTCATGATTCCGTGCATCATAATTCAATATTAATAAAACTCCAACGAGATGCAATATTAAGCAGTCTGGTTTATTTTACTGCAAAATAAATCAGACTGCGTACTGTTGCTGCTAGTTGGATTTTTATTAATACTGAATATTTCATTCCTAATCTCAGCACCATCCACAAAAATACACGACGTCTTACCCAGGAAGCCGCAATGTTCATATTTGCTGCAGCCTGAAGGAAATTCTTTGTTACAAAGCTGTAAGTTTTTGTACTTAAGAAAGGGAGACTGAACTGTAAAATGAGAAGCTTCGTGACTTAGGCTTCTCCAGCATATAAAATGAGAATAATGAAATGATGAGGTTGAGAAGGAGGGAGCATTCTGCACTAAACTATGGTGTGTGCAATGCATACTAACATTTCATTCAAAAACACACGAAGGCATGAGATCAATTGGCAACACTAGACGTAGGAGTAAAAATGGTATTACGATATATCTTTAAAAAGTACATACATATACAATGATGTATCAAACACAAAAAATACTTTATTGTATTTATTATTGTATTAGGGCAACATGTTTCGATTCTTATAGAATTATCATCAGGCCCTTCTAAGATGCAGATCCATACTTAGCAATGTTTAAAATGCGCTGTGGGATCCCAAACGCTTAGATTCTTGATATAACTATGTTTGGGATCCCACAGCGCATTTTAAACATTGCTAAGTAAGAATCTGTACCTTAGAAGGATCTTAAGATGATTCTATAAGAATCGAAACTTTTGCCCTAATACAATAATACACATAATAAAGTTTTGTTGGTTTGGCTGATACATCATTTTATATTTATAGTTGTGTTAAACACTTCGGGATGGCAAACATTAAATTTAAAAAAGTACAGTGTGAATATGTGGACTGGATTCGTCTGATTCAGAATTAAACACACGGGCCAATGGCAGACTGAAAATGGTGAGCACGCACTATTAAACTCGGGTTCTAAATAAGAAACGAATTTATAAGGTAGCTGAGCGACTATCGGCTTCTGAAGGACTAAGATATGTAGAGATTGCACAGAAAGAGTGCACAGTGCGAGAGAAATTCCGTGATGCTCTGGTATTTGTTAAGAACAGGGAAAAACTTCTGCTAGTAATTTAATTCTGAGAAGGATATTAAACATTTGGGGTGGCGAAGTACTCTAGAAGTAGCACTCTAGAAATGGCATTCTAGAAGTAGCATTCTCAGAAATGTAAAACGAAATAAAACTATTATAATTATTTCAATTCGAGGAAAAGTGTATTAATAATCGAATAAGAAATATGTTTCTTCAAATAATCCTGAAGTCTGCATATCGAAACTCCGGGATGGAATCCAGTCACGTCTACATCCATTTTCCACCCGAGTGGTGACATCGGACGGCAGCGTAGGCATAAGTTAGTTGCCATGGAAATGCAGCAGTGACCCCGACCTTCTGCTGCTGTTGCCGGGTCAGGGCGCAGGTGACTGACCTCCCTTCGGGCTCCGGGTTGATGCGTTGCGGCATGGCGCCGGCGCAGTACGCCGCGATGCGTGTGGCGTGCAAAGGGAACTGCAAGAAGAAGCCTTTGATAATCCGAGAGCGACTGTCATATCGTATGCGTATGAGCAATGGACGTATCTAACTTGTAACGTCATGAAGTTAGTTCAAATATACGGCGGTAGGTGTTAAATGAGCACGTGGGTCAGGTGAATGCCCCGGTTGACAATGATGGCTTCTGCTTCGGAAGATCCAAGTTTGGAACCTTGACCAGCAGGCACGGCTGTACTTACTGAAATTTTTGTTCGCTTCCGAAATAAAATTTCAGGTTCTCCAGAGGGTGACTGTCTTTGGGTTGGGACATCGTAGTAGGTGACAGCATTAAACTGGATTCATGCCACAAAAAGGCATAAATTTTCCCCTGATATAAACCACACTCTTCTCAACAGACTTTTCAACTCATAATGCCAACTAAGACTCACAGTCAGGGTTCCTTTTGCGCCAGGGTTACGTTCCTAAATAAACGTCGCGCAGTGCGAGCACAAAAGTACCATTTGAAACAGTGTATTTCCTGGGGTTAGGGGAATGACAACCTCATCCTTTACAGTGTAAGACTATACCATTAGTGGACATAATGACCTGTGTCGTATACACGCACTGCATACACAATATATATATTTAATTTTTTAAAATTTTTATTGTTACACCGTGCATGTTGTTGAGTTACTCAGTTATTATACCAACCAATGCACCTATATAAAATTTACACATTAAAACACTAAAACCGCTCCGACATGTTTCGGTCCTAAGACCATCATCAGGGAGCTACACTTTTTCCTTGCTAAAGTCACATT
>Ga0136643_10006709_pt1 | contig 16512 bp, 7 predicted proteins | sample TergutLab28metaG_FD_96883 | JGI IMG/M metagenome (GOLD analysis project Ga0136643, IMG submission 96883) | Labiotermes labralis P1 segment gut microbial communities from Petit-Saut dam, French Guiana - Lab288 P1 (version 3) (version 3) | ecosystem: Host-associated > Arthropoda: Insects >... | reverse complement strand
CAACTTGATGCACAAAATTTGTTTCACAATAAGTTTTATTTCATGCCTCTACATGTTTCGAGCACATGCGCTCATCATCAGGAGGTCAAAATTGCATTACACAGCCTCTGGTATCATCACACCATGTGCTCGAAACATGTAGAGGCATGAAATAAAACTTATTGTGAAACAAATTTTGTGCATCAAGTTAGTTAAATACTGATATAAATATACTGAGATGCACGGTCAGCAAAACGTCAAAATTTCTTTTAATGGTTACTCAAAATATACATATGGACGCTTCTTATTATCTAGCCCCAAGCTACAAATTGCTATCGAGTACATTTATTTTATATCAACATATTTTGGATATGGACACGTGCAGTTGCACGAACATTTCGAAAACCCCAACTACGAGCATTTTAGTTAATAAGCAAAAACCGTCAACAAAACTTTATTTTGGTAATTTTCATAGCAACATTTATACAAGAACGCAACCGGATGTCTAACTTTCAAATTACCATCATTTTACGAAATCATTTTTCCTTCTAATGCAGTCGCTTAGGTATCACAGTACCGAACGGACGTTACGTACTTTACTCGCAAAAGACTGCAAACAGCTGTGTGACACACTTAATAACCTGAACGCAAGAATTACGCAACAGAATTCTTCTTCCTCTTCCCCCACAATTTCCGAGGTCGTCTTGCGGTTCATGCCAGTTTGCCCCTGATTTGCCGTATATTCTCGAATCTAATCCGCACCCGAATCTAATCCGCACTACTTTTTGCCGATTTCTTAAACGAAAAGAAGTTACTTCGCGGTTCTAATCCGCACCTTTCCTTCGACCGTTCCTTGCCTACAAGGCAGACTGATTCAGTTATGAGTGATGACGGCGAGTCTGATGAATAATAAATTATAAATATTATAATATATATTATATAATATTATAAATAAAATAATGATTGTATTTTATTGTTCTTCCGGCACGTACAGCATCTCTATCATTTTTCCAAAATCCAGCTCACGACCGCGAATCTAATACGCGCGCGATTCTAATCCGCATCTGATTTTTTAGCCCTCTGAAACTGTAAAAAGGGTGCGGATTAGATTCAAGAATATACGGTATATTCTTTATGTAGTCAAAAGTGGACAGCCTCCTGATCGACATAAAACACTAACTTAAAAGTAAGTTTTAGAAGTAGTTAGTTCATGCTATAATAACTGTCGTAAAACAAGATATAAACCAGTTAGCGAAAGGAGATAAATTAATTACTGGAGTAAGATAAGGGATATTACACCGTCCATTACGTAGGGGAACATATGAACGGATTATGTGAACGCTGCGTCATGGCCTCCTACTTTCAAGAAACGTAAGGGTACGACTTCTAATATTCGCGGCAATAAATAAACGAATCACACCCGCTAATGATTTTGGTGCATTTTTTGCGAAGTAGAATATCGTGATGATTAAGGTCATCACCATCAACTTCAACGGTTTAGGCTGGTTAGTCTGTTCTGGTTCGCTTCGAAACTGTTCGTCTGATCGCCTTTCAGGTCGTATATTAATCATCTCGGCTGGTATACCGCAGTTACTTTTGCCAGCCATGTTTCTAGCATTCACAGGATACGATTCTTCAAGATACGCTCCTGTAACCTATCGTATGGCCATATCATAGACGCTTTGTGTGCTTGAATCTGTCCTCTCATATGCGTTGCATTCATTTTTCTTTTATCGGGTGTTGTTTATACAGAATTCTGGTCTTCTGGGACTTGGCGTTCGGTCGTTTTGTAGGTGGTTCCTTACGTTTTGCTGGAACGTGTCGCCTTCATCTTCAAGAGTTCAAGATCTTCATTAAAATCTTGGATATCTTGAAGATGAAGATGGAAACGAAGATGACATATTCCTTCTAAACATTAAGGAACCACTTACCCATCGATATTCCAAAAGACTTGGATTATCGATTACGTGCTGCGAAAAACTCAAAATTCGCAGTGTTTATTCTGATAATCTTCCTACTTACCACACTTAAGACACTTTCATTCTTTCTAGTTGTTCTCTTTAGTGTCCTGTTTTCTCTAGCTTGTAATAGTGACGCGATATTAATAACTTGTGAAATTTCGACGTGGTTTTCTTTAGTAATTTCTTAAACAGTGTTCGTTCAGAATGTCCAAAAAGCTTCTAAATTTATCTGATTGTTTCGTTACAGTTTTATTTTCTGTGTAAGATACCTCACAGCGTTAACAGTTGAAATAATTTATTCATGATGAAGGAGAACGCGAGGTCATAACATTTTAATAAAAAATACGTTATTGACTGCAAGAAAGCTCCGACAGAAGAAGGGGAGCTTTCCTCGGTATTACATAATCTTCTTAGATACGTAGCTCTATTTAGTTTCCTAGCGAGCGGAAGCAGTAACCACAATACGCTGTTCTTATAATCAAGGATTCTTTCCGAATTCCACCAGCACAGTAAGCAAGTACAATGACATGAAAGGAAGCAAGCTTAACGTGCAGTGATTTCAGTCTAATGTTCATAATGTTAAGAATTTCTATAAGCGTTATTAGCCGATATGCTGTTTGGACAGGAGTAAAAGTGCCTCATTAACGTTTTCTGCCACAGTGATCCGCAGGAACGTGGATTTTCTCTTCTTAGTTTATTAACTTGTTACAATCGTGAACAATTGGAACGACATATGATGTCAGGAAATGGAGTCATGAAATAACTTTCAGAAATACTTGCACGCACACTGTTAGATACCGATCTATGAGGAAGACACTGTTGTAAGCCTCAACAGAAAGTAACTTATAATGTGTACTCACTAATTATAAAATGATAATGTAGCCTACCTTCCGTGAGTTAGACAGTTCCGTTACAGAATGTCATTAATTTAGGCCCTGTCTGTCGACATATTCGTGCTGGACAGCGAGCCTAAATGTTATTCACGTTACGAAAGTTCGTACCCTTGTTTTACCATTCACTTTATTATTTTTCGACAACTAAGCCGCTTTCCAAGTGAAGTCGCTGTGAAGGGACCAACTTAAGACACAGTTGACTTCTCGTTCTGGTCGTCGTAAATCTGGGGATGGAATTTCAAGTATGTAATCTAGATGTATAATTGAAATACTATCCCTTTATAATTTAATGCCATTACATAACACATGAGTGGGCCGGGTAGCTCAGTCGCTATAACGGCTGACTATGGGCTGGACGGTCAGGGATCCAATCCCGGTGGTGACGAGATTTTCCGCCCGTCCAGACCGGCCCTGGGGTACACCCAGCCTCCTGTAAAATGGGTACCGGATCTTTCCCGGTGGTAAAGTGCGGCCGGGGCGTGCTGCTGACCACTCACCAACTTCTAGTGCCGCGGTCATGGAAGCGTAGAGCTATACCTCTACCCACCCTCTGGGCCACACCGGGTCTGTAACGGGGTCACTTTACCGTTACCTTTTTACATAACACATGACTTAGTAGCGCGTTAATATGCTAAGAAAGGGTATTTGGAAGATCTGCGACCACATATCTGTATTTATAATCAATATTTGACAAACAAAAATGTAATATGTAGGAGTTGACAGATAGAATACGAAGTCCGATAGACTCGAAGTTTTGTGCAGTTTATCAGAACTTCTGTGGAAGTCTGGGAAAGGGCTTTGAACCTGTCGTAATTACGCCGTCGAAAATTCATAATTTATAGTGTATTAACCCCATCTCGAATCTATTTCATAAAACTTTCAAAAAATATCATTCAAGTAATAGAAAACAATTTTAAATTTGTTTTGCACGCGTAGTTGAAACATTTACTCGCTTCTAAGTGAACCTGTAGTTATATTTGCTTTATTGTTTAGTGGCCAGCTATATGTGACAAGATTATGTTAGATCTGACGGCAAATGAGGGTATGAGTTAATTGCCTAGATGGTTTATTATAAGGCACTATTTTTGCCACAGCCAGGGTGCACGGTCTCCTTCCTGTGAGGTCTACAGCAGTAGTTACTGCAGCCACCTATTCTTCGTAACGTTACTAAACACGCTATGGCTTGAAAATATGTCACGACTATGATAAAACACGCAGATATTAGTACCAGGCCAGTGTGTAAAGTATTTGTACAAAAATATTAACTGCGTCATTGGATAGGGGAAGAATAATGTAACACTGCAGCATGATGTACTGTTGAGCGATGGGACTAATGAACAGTTCTAAGTTATGTGTGCGAAACACCTGTACTGGAGCCAGACCGTCTTCAAAATACGGTGCACTAACATGCCTGTGTGGGGATCAATTTGATCCATAAATTAATTGGTTCCATTTTATGCATTGTAAGGCAAGGCATGATTTTTTGTATTATTTGGTAAGTAGTGTGCCTGAAACCAGTCCGACCGGGCGTGCACCCTTCCAGTACTCTAGCATTCATCTAGAAGTGTTGCTATGCAGAAAAAGAAAATCGTGGTTCCAGTTCTATGCTGATCATTTTTAAATACACGAAAACTTTCCGTCACGTGATATGCAAACATTCCGACAGGTACAGAGTGCATTCAGAGTGCAGCCTACGTAGAGTGGCTGGATCAGTATTTTGTAATATTTTAAATCTGCTTACCTCTGAATTTTTCCTTGTAATACATCAAAGAAGGATCTGATGTCTGCATTTCAGAAATGCTTGTCTACACACATTTATGAAAATTACATAGCTTACATTCAGACGGCCCGTTCTATAGCTGGGAATCAAACAGAATCAGAAGCACTGTAGTGGAGATGCCGCGTTCAGAAATGTTTTGAGATATGATGATTAGCCAGTTAGGTAACAATAGGGCGAAACATCTGGACTAACTTTAAAGCCCTTACTATAAATTTCGTGTAATATTTTTTTTAATTTAAGAGACATGCAATTGTGTTTGAGGTTTATTTTTCATCTAGAATAAGATTCTTACAGCACTACTCCAAATACATCGACCAAAGTCCACTTAATTACTGCCAGTAATAAGAGACTCGTAAGCTTCATATAAGTATCACGCTAAATATCAACTGTCGCTGCAGCCATGCGTAGGCAACGCAGAATATAATCCTAAAAAAGTGGATTTATCGAATGGGAAATTCAATGTATATGAAAAAAACTATATTTTGTAAATGAAAATTTTATGTTTATACAGAATGTGATTAGTTTTTTCCAGTTTTCAAGACAATGATTGTTCAAAATGTACTCTTGTTGTTGTGATACTGTGTGTTTTTGCATATGGATACCAACTTTTGCAAGAACATGCTGCCTTCATCTTCAGGGTCGCACCAGATGATGTAAGAATCAGGCTCATTATTTAAAGAAATTGTGGAATGAAAATCGTACGATGATAATAAATCGTTAGAGATATAAAAGAATTTGTTATCTGTTCCTCCTGCATGGTTGGAAATATGGAGCCAGGCACATAAAATTATTCGGCCGTAAGGAATAAACATGTTTTTTCCTCGGTACATACAAAGGAGGAAGAAGGCGTTTAGTGGCGCACTTCCACGCGCTGTTAGCGATACTTTCCCAGTTTTACAGTTGTACTCAATTCCATTTGGCACAATCATACCGCATAAAATGAAGCATATCAACATGTTTATGATGTTTTGGAGTTTTGGGGTCTTCTCCAGTTATTTTTAGAACATTTCTAGTAAGTTGCGATATAACGAGATCAAACTTGAACCTATATCGAATTCTGCTGCATAATTTCTTTACGAACCTGTTCTTCTTAATGACGAGAAATTGTGGGAAATCTGTGACGTTAGCTTCCCTTCAAACCTTTCGATCTGTTTAACATGAATTATGAATTAATATCTTATACGTTATAATTATTAATTTCTACATATTATTTTCACTGGTGGTGATTTCGTCTGAGTTTAGTTTGTTAGATATTGTCTCAAGTTTCGCACTGTCAATAAGATTGTAATTACTAACTTGCACAAAAAAGTCGAACAAAATTTTTTATAGGCCTACACGTTTATTGTCAATTTTCACCAAAATAATTTCACAGTTCCAGTGCATAGTTACAACCACCAAATAGAGATAAAAGTAGGTTTCACATAGCAGTCGTTTTACTTTACAGTTTAAACAAATAATTACCTTAATAAAAATGCATTTTTTGAAGTTCTCTTAATACTGTTAAAAGTTCCATCAATCTACAAATTGCGAATCGCGTAGCTCTTACCTCATAAGAATGCGTGGCTCCCATACGGGTATTACTGACACCATGAAATAATATGTGCACATTCGTGGTTACTTGTACTCTCATAGCCCTCATACCGTGTTTTATATAAACTATACATCGTTTATAATGTTATTAAAAAGGGAGAACCCTGGGCATTATCACAACACAAGCCTCTATCTAATTACAAGAAAAGTGAGCAAAAATAACTTCATGGCGCGCCTTTGTCCATTAGATACTAAAACCACAAATACAAGAATTCAAATCAAGAATTCCGTCCCTTTTACGCACCAAGAATATGGCCGTGTCCCTTAACATGGAGGGTTGATGAAAATCACAGTCCTGTTCCTGTAAATGAAGGAAGGAATCGCGTGTCTGCCGGGGTTCGAACTACAGTTTCCGATCAAGTTATCGAATTACCACAGCTCTATACGACACACTTATGCTCCATAACGGTGAGCTCAGCTCTCCAGAACTAGTAATTTGTAGACCTTATCATTTCATGCACATCTCAGTGCTCGAAATACTAATGTTTTAAGCGTTATGACGTGTTCATGCCAACATTCTGGGATATAATAGCTGTTCTCTTATCGTTTTTCAAGACAGACTGATCAGGTATTCTGCAATGGCAAAGTACTTGGGAAGGAAATAGAAAACATTGCGGGATTAAACTTATATCACTAATTTGCGGACATAAAAAAAACTCTACGATTTAGTTTATAAGAAAAGTTTTCGATAATATTTTTATTGAATTTTGTATACTCGTCAAACTTACTCGGTTATTTAAAGTGTCACATGGAAACATTTGTCAACTGCACTTCTTATTCCGAAGTCTGAAAAAAAGGAGATACTTCACAGACATTGCTTTTCAACTTTGCTTCAGTATGCGCTATTACGGAAGTCAAAGAAAGCAAGGAGAAAATGAAATTAAACAGGGCACATCAGGTTTTGGTCTGGTGAGAGAACAGTGGCTTTTTTAAAGAATCTGTTCATCCCTACTATTGTTGAGTGTGGATGGTACGTGAATAGAAATATAAGTATGGAGACTTAGCTGAATTATACCGAAGTACTTGAAACAAATCTGTTCCAGTACTCCTACATTCACCACCAATCACACATGGACTGACCTGGGATCGAAACCGGGCCTCCGGTGTGCGACACCGACCACTCGCCACCGCAGTAAATAATTCATTTCCCTCTTTTCTGACCAAAGGTAACGTGGCCCATGCAATTTCAGTCCCTCCGGGTTTGCTTTGATGTCCCTCATGAAACGTTCTAAAGCAAAGTTGGAAAACAACGCCGATATAACTTCCCCGCTTTTCAGATAATTTGAAACACAAAACGTAACAGACAGATGTTTTCATGTCCACATTTTATTACAGATTTCATTTAAACTCATTTTAATTAACCTCACTTCTTTCTTATGAAGATCAGTTTTAATTCAATTTTATAGGGAATATTCATCCTAACTTAATCAAAGGTTTTTTTTGCAGTCTGCATATAGGTGATTTACTGCCATCTCACGTCCAACGCAGATGCTAATTTACTTGTCAAAACACAAGTACGATAAAGAAAAACACAGAAGCTTTATTAGTCGCTAGCAAGAAAGTTGATCTTAAAAGTAACTACTGACAGAACAAGGTATATGTTTACATATCAACAAAGAAATGTGTGACGAAACAACACTAGAAAAATAATTAATAAAATATTGAAAGTGTGAAAATTTGCAAACATTCTGGAACAACAGTAACAGACCAAACGCTCACCACCGAAGTAATAAAGAGCATATTAAATTCAGGAAATGCTTGCTATCATTTAGTCCAGACTTTTTTTTTCTGGCCTGTTATATTGTATGGTTGTGCGATTTAGTCACGCAATGAGGGAAGATCACACACTGAGGGTGTTCGAACATAGTGTAGTAAGGGAAATATTTGCACCCGATACGGAGTAAGAGGAGGCTAGTAAACACTGAATAGTGACGAACCTCAGGGTTTGTATTTCTCGCCAGACCAGAGTAATCAAGTCACGGAGGACAAGACTGGCAGGGCATGTGGTACGTATGGGGTGGTAGAAATGAACTATGCAAACAGTTCTTTGATGGGGAACCTGAAGGAATGAGACGGCTTGGAAGATCTGCGTGTACATGGGAGGATAATATTAGTATTTATTTTAAGAAGTAAGAAGGGGTGGAATGGACTAGATTCACGTGGCTCAGGTTAGGGGCCAGTATCGGGCTCTTTGGAGAAAAAAAATTAGTCTTTGGGTTCCTTAAAGCAAAAAATTTCTTTAGTAACTGAGGAACTGGTCGGATCTCAAAAACGGCTTTGTTCCATGGAGTTTGATATTCAGAGGACCGCGCATCGTGATATATTCTTATAATAAAAGCCAACAAGACGCACAATTTCTCAAATTTATTTGATAAAGTACTCTACATGTTTCGGAAGGGTTCACTGTCCATCATCAGGAGTATCTAAACATTGTGTAAACGCAATAGGTAATTTCATGTTAGTTCCATCCTGACCACGCTAGCAGACAGCCACAGCACTAGCATGACAAATACCTATTGCGTGTATACAGTGTTGAGATACTCCTGATGATGGAAAGTGGACCTATCCGAAACATGTAGAGTACTTTATCAAATAAATTTGAGAAATAGTGCATCTCGTTGGCTTTCATTATAAGAATATTCCATGGAGTTATTTAGCTGAAAGACGAGGATAACGCGATAATTGCAGGACCACGGAAAGAAGATTGTGGTTGAAGAAGTTAATCGTACATTATATTAACTTTGCCTAAGTAAATAAGAAACGAACTCTCTTTTATTCTGTATACTGGAGAACAGAAACCCTCGAGTTCGAGGCAAATGCGTTTCGTTTTATTTGCACGTGCTTAATAATGACTGCCACTATAATAACGTCACCTTATGGAGTCCTGATCAGTCAATTGCATAAAATCGTTGGTACAGTGTGTTATTGTGTGACAAAATGAAAAGTGTGTAGCTTACACGTTGAGTCCACTCAGCAGTAATATATGCAGCATTAACACTGACGAAATCGGTAAATACATTGGCTTATGTCAGCAAATTACTGAGATGTGGAGATTAGAAGAAGAACACTGAAGTAATTTATGTAAGCCGCTATTTTATCGCGCATGGACCTACACTGCCTGAATGTTTTTGGCTGATGCCTTTTCGAGATATTAACCCATTAACGCTGCTCTACCACTGCACACATTTCTGTCCTACATATTCACTACCCCTGCTGTGACTCCTTCACTTGCTGCTGCGAAGGAGTTTTTCCTTAAATATGGATTGTGTCTAAGTTAAAATTATTGGATAAAATTTACAAAATTCTCAGCTTTGCCACTTTTGTAAACCTTAATCGACAGAGAGTATTCTACACATTGTGTACAGGTACGCTTACTATCAAACTCTGAAAAAAAAATCCCATGCCAAACAACAGTAATTTTGGTTATGGCAATGAAACTGAATGCTTAAGAAAATGACACTGGGCTGCAACGATGTTATGTTACAGGCTACCAAAAAAATACTTAAACGAAGACTTACATATTTTTTTATGTTCTTGTGACCGTGCATTCTTACTATGAAATGATTTGTGAGACCAACTTGATGCAACAATTATGATTTATTGATAAACCGTTAGCTCAACATGTTTCGGGCACCATTATGCCCATCTTCAGGAGCGCAAGGCCGTATATTACTGCATATGGTTTTCAGCACTTAATGTGCTTGCTGGCTGGCTTGGGAAGCCGGGAAGCAGGTCGTGTGCGCAGTGTAGAGGCTGTTATTCGAATTTCTTCTTCGTACCCCACAAAAAATGGAAGATAAAAAGGGTGCACTGGGACATTTTCTTATAAATTTCTACCAGTTAATAATGTATCAAGTGCACTGGCTAGTAACACTGGTAGTAACAAAAAGAGGAGTAGAAGTTTCTATATACTGTATACGAAACATGGTTTGTAAGTAAACATTCCATTCGAATAACAGCCTCTACGATGTGCACGCGACCTGCCTCCCGGCTTCCCAAGACTCCAGGCAGTACATTAAGTACTGTTGAGTATGTTGAGCTAATGGTTGATTAATAAATCATAATTGCTGCATCAAGTTGGTCTCACAAATCATTTCATTGAAGACCGCGTACTTTCGTTGATCCATTACTATACGCCATTTTAGAATCCTAAATCAAATGGCGCTAGTGTCTCACTTTACCAGTTCGTGCGCCCGCCATGTTGGTATTGTGGGAAATTAAAATGTAAGAGTCTGGCTCGAATGGCAAAGAGTCCAAACGAAAACGTCTTAAAACATGATGTGACTGTGTTGATTGGATCCATCCGGCGCAGGGTAGAGATCCCTAAGGTGGTCTTATGATCCTCGGAATAAATTAATGGGTGCCATAAAATTCGATGGATATCGTCAACAGCAGAGGAACTAGTACCCTAATAATAAACGGAACTAGTACCTCCTGAAGATGAACTCTTTTTCGCAGAGGAAGTCGAATCACTCTTACAAAATGTCATGATATAGCACTGCACAGTTAAATGTCACAGCAGTCTTGATAAAACAAGAACCGAAACAATAAAGTAAGCAGTGCCCTTGTCTGCTTATATATTCTGCTGCCAAATATACCTAGAATCTCCTAAAAAGTTCGTTATTTCGTTACGTGATACAGTACATGTGTTACACAACACTGACCCAGTTTTTATCTGCATAACAGACCCACTTGCGCAGTCACAGTCTGACATTCATTGATCCATTTTTCTTCGTAACACGCATTTAAACAAGATTCACTTAGACAAACAATAATACTTCTAGTCCTACACGTTTATAAGTACAATGTCTTTTGTTTCACTTTTGTGGAGAATTTTGACTAAGAAGAGACTAGAGACTGTATATACTAGAAATGTCGGATTTGACCTCAGTATTTCCTACTATCAGCATATTTGTAATTGTTTATTTACAAACCATGTTTCGTGTACAGTATATAGATATTTCTACTCCTGTTGTTGTTACTACCAGTGTTACTAGCCAGTGCACTTGATACATTATTAACGGATAGAAATTTATAAGAAAATGTCCCCATAAACCTCGTTTTTTTATCTTCCATTTTTTATGCGGTACGAAGAAGAAATCCTATGTTACGCTAAAACCTGTTATGATTTTGCGGACGTCAAGAAGTCCATACTTCAATTCCACTGCGACTTGGAACTGCTCATACCTGCCACCAACGATACAAATAGAAGCATTCGGAAATTTAAGCAAATTCCTTGTTATAATGACAACTGGATTGTTTGACTTTGTAGAAAGAGCGTGCCAGATCTCACGTTCCTTGTCAGTATAGTAGTTAGGCTACGGAATGAAAGATCTGGCGTTCGAATCCCAGCAGAAGCAAGACACTCTACGTATCTCTTCCCCACAACGGTCAGACTGGCTCTGGGGCTCACCCAGCCTCCTTTTCAATGGGTACCGCGGGATCTTTCGTCGTGGGTAAAGTGGCTGAAGCGTGAAGCTGACCACTCACTTCCATCTAGTTCCGAAGTCAAGTAAGACTGGAACCATACACTGACTCTTCCTATATGTCCACATGGCGTGTAATGGGACAAATTTTAACTCCTGTTTTCCATCATTCATGGCCACCCCAACGAAACCCAAAGACTGTGGTCGTTATGCCGTTAATTTACATTCAACAAGATTAATAATTTAACAACAACTGCACATTTTTCCAAGGTCTATTGTCGTATATCATTGTTGTAACCTCAAGCAGCTAAGTAGCTCCATTGACGCGTCCACCTTACCATTTCGGGCCTCCGACATGCCGGTTTCACTGATTGTCAGAGATTAAAAATTACGGCCCTAGAGTGTGCTGTAATAGCATAAAGTTCTTGCCAATCTTCATAATAATTGGCCAAGTGGTTGTAAAGTTGAAACGGTGGAGAAGCAAGCACGCACAGACAACGTGGTGATCTCGTAAGCCCAAATTTTTACTCCCTTAGAGAGGCAAGTAAATCCATCTACTGTTATGTGTCAGTAGAAGTGTCACAGTTTCAATAGTCCCTCGGTCTCCCACCCATTTTTCATTGTAATGCCCATACTACAGACAGGCATCTTAGAGTGATCACCACGTGGGGAAGATAAGCAAATATTTTTAAGAATGTGCCAGCTGTGCGCTGTTCCAAGTCGTCGTCACGTTATTGATCCGTAGGAATCAACGAGACCACAAAGGCCTCGGAACAGATCATCTCAAGGTCTGAATTCTAAACCATTCAAGAATTATAAATAGTAATTAGGTAACTGGCTAAAACCATATAAAATTTAAATGAATATAACGATTACCTCCTTCAATTGCACCAGCCCTGTTTCTGTTCAATAAAGTATACTACGTGCCGAAAGCACTGTACTCTGTCAAGCTAAGTCCAATGTATGATATGGTATGATATGATATGATATGATACATTTGTTAACTGCGATTTATTTGACACCCGGTGGCAATAGTACAGTACACATTTACACACAAACAACACACAGAACAACACATTTAACAACTTTTGTTGGAAGGCTTTCTGGGATTCGAAACCAGAGTGGTCAAACTAATTGGGAAGGGTGTGGGCCGTTCCCTGTCTTTGCGAGTTATACCGTGGCATTTGCCTTACAAATGAGGAAAAAGCATGGAAAAGCCTCAGTCTACAACTACAGCTGCACCGAACGATTCCAATGAAGGACGGTAATGAACCAAAAACTAATTTTATGACTTAAGTGTAGGTAGACGCTGTACTGAGCATTCGGGTCAGTGGCGTCATTGGCTTGAGGTATCTATCCTAATTTTTCCCTACAACTCCCCATAATAATTGTAAGTACGTAGACAACATGTTGTCACGCACATGGTAACATCTTATACTGAAACACAATTTCCATTGTGAAAGTAACACATCCTTTATTCCAAACTGAAAGTAAAGTAAACAGGAATTTGCTTACAGCCTTTGACAAAGATGCAAATTATTTACGGCAAATTCGACAGATATATAAAGGTAATTTTGTCCGTAAGTGAACCATAAAGTGGAGAATAGACTTTCTTACTATCGACAGAACAGGCGACAAAAGATATCCTGATGCTTCCTTTAATACTCTTGACCACAGTTTTAATGATATGTACCAAATTATGTAATATGTCAATCTCCGCATTTTGACTGCACAGTTTAGTTATTTGTTCCTGATTATTATCGGAATAAAAACTGGATCTTTTCTTAAACAACATCAACTACCTTTGTAATAGAGGAGAATATTATTCTCTGTGAAGTAGAAACAACATTTAATATAGGCCTATAATTTAGACGAATTTCTGGCTTCGTAGGGTTAATCTGGCCCATCGCTTCAGAGTGCTAACTCTCTCTCGAACTAACTCCATGCGGCTGATTCCGTCTTCAGAATCTAGTAGTGGTTCACCTAGTCAAGAAATTATCCGTAAATTATTCGTCTTTTACGGGATAGTGATCTTCATTACCGTCTTTACAACATCCTCACCGATCGCTGCTCTGGGCAAAATAAATTTAAGCCATACTCACCTAATCCATTTCTAACTTGAGCTCTCGTGTATTTCAACTGAAATTGGAGTACCTGACAGCAATTTTGCCAAACTGAGGGACCGATGGTAAATCCACCGCAATAAACTGCACTGATCACGGGAGCTGGGGTGCAATTTGATAACGTTACTTGAGATAAGAATAACGAAGCTTTGATGGTTGCCTATCTTACGTTTAAGAAGTGTAATGTAGATTACGAAACAAAACCTCACTGAGTCGTCACAAATTTCACAGGAAAGACGTGCAGGATGTTGAAATATAACTAGGCAGTACTGTTGCTGGGTGTCACACCAACAGTAAAGCATTCATTGTTCAGCAAGCGAATTCATGTATTTGTACAATAATGTCAATTTATTCTTGACTTAGTACATACACAACATTTTGAAATATGAATTACCCACAGCGATGTTAATGATGAGTAAATTCGTTTGGGATAACTGAAGAATAAAAAACCAACTAGATGCCACTTATTGTTTTACTGTACTTCTTATAGGCTCAACATGTTTCGGGCATTACTATGCCCGAAACATGTTGAGCCTATAAGAAGTACAGTAAAACAATAAGTGGCATCTAGTTGGTTTTTTATTTTTCATTTATCACAATGATGCACGGTCCAATAAACTTCAGATTCTTTTGGGATAAGTAGCTATGTTGATTGGCAGATACTGACTTTTGTAGGAAACTGCTTCTTCCACGTTTGTGGTCGAACAAGCCTTCTAGGGCTGCTTAGACAAGACCCGCTCAACCTGTAGCTTACCGGCAAATTGTTGCCCGCAACACAGCCTTATGTTACGCGCGGAGACATCTTAAATGAGAAGTCCTGTAACCCTTTTCCTGGCAAAGCCGAGATAGAACCCCGAAACAATGTTGAAAACTTATGACCTGTTTGTTTATGGAGGCATATATGACACTGGTAATTAATTTTGTAAAAGGGTGCTAAAAATAACGACAACCCAGCCTAGGTTGTGAATTGCATTTTTATAAATACTTAATGTTTCTATAAGTAGAAAAATACTAAGATAAAACTAATTAAACATATAATTATACGTATACTTATTCATAGGTCGTTCTTGGTATTGATATGCATGTTGCCCGCATGCAGACTATATGATACTGAAGTTTTCCACTCCACATGAATTGTTGATCAAGCCTTGGCTTAGGCCCTGAATATGGAAGCAGCAGCCCCTCCATGGACTGTTAGACCTGATATTGATATCATTCTCCTCCGAAGCGTAGGTAACTATTTACCAGCCGACATTGCATCATACCCTGGAAAACTGAAATCTTCTTACACAACACTTGCCCGACCTAATGATCACAGACTTTCCCAGTGATTACATGATACGTATTTTTATAAACAAGAAGAGTAATACAGTACATTGACAATAACGCGTGATTTAGCATATTTCCTTTGTGTCTACTAAATAATGCTTACTTTCTATTTCTAAGACCTCATAAAAGTAGGTCATAACCCACTGCGTTAAATAAGTAATATGAGAGGAGAACTTTCAGAAAAGTAGTTCTGTACTTTAAGTGTTAAGCATAATGTCGCGCAACAATATCTAATAACGTGTTAATAGTTAATCGTTTACAACACGGTGGTCAATATTTAACGGTATTGAATCTTCCGGTTCTGGTGTCGTGGTGTTACTAGAGATAAATTTAAAATGTAAGCTCCCACACTCGTTCGTGATGGGGCACATGAATCAAGAAGCAAAGGCAGCCACCCCCTGCGCGCATTTGTGTAAGTCATGTGAACGTGGCGCTCCATGGTCAGACATAAGTCTACCCGAGAACCCCACTTCCGTTAACTGCGGGAAGGGAGCATGGCTCGTTCTATGTGTTGTTATATGGCTGGTGGTAAGAAACACTGTTACCGCAGACTGTCAGGAATCGAATTCCTCTTCCCTCACCCCTAGCAATTCAGAAGAAAGAAGCATAACTCTCAGAAGTGTTAAGTATAAATAATATATTTACAGGTGGAGGCTGTGTCAAAAATGGCGCCAAACGGGAGAATGTCGAAGGTACATCAAGTAGGTAAGTGAAGCAGTATTTTGTATGTAGGTGGCTTCTTAATTAACAGGCTGTGGCCAGCGTTGATTGTTGGCTATGTAGAAATATTGGTTAAAATGAATTCACAGTTGAGATCTTCGCACTTCTGGGACGTTACGTGACGTATATCCGTAGTTATTGACCGATGTTTCGGAACAACCTATCCTTCTTGACTTCGCAGCATCAGCTGGATCCAGGCATTAATAGGGACTTCGATACGCGTGTTACTAGAAATTAACTTTCTGACTGGTTGGCCTTAGAGGTATATCTACTGTTAATACTGTGTGCGAAGACAAAACTGAATTTCGTCACCGAATCGAAAAATTATGTTTATGATAAAACACGTTTAGAACCCGGATTATGCTGTCTTAAACCTGGTGTTCGGATATATATACGCACTGGCACTGACGACTGCTACTTTAAGGGTAGTGAAAATCACAGCTACAGAATTACTGCCCATGTCTTATTGACGTACTTTAATCAGAGCGGGGGTAAAGAAATGTGTGTAATTTATTGATTAATTTAACATCATGTAGGCTTAAACAGAAATTTCAGCGCATTTCACAAAGACAAAATACGTGCGTCACTTCTTATGTGTATTGGACCGTGCATCATCTTGATATTTGAATAAAGGTAGACCAACTTTGATGACACTTGCTTTATTATGTCAATTTACTGCTCAACATGTTTCGGATGTTAATACATCCATCT
>Ga0136643_10006708_pt1 | contig 16513 bp, 8 predicted proteins | sample TergutLab28metaG_FD_96883 | JGI IMG/M metagenome (GOLD analysis project Ga0136643, IMG submission 96883) | Labiotermes labralis P1 segment gut microbial communities from Petit-Saut dam, French Guiana - Lab288 P1 (version 3) (version 3) | ecosystem: Host-associated > Arthropoda: Insects >... | reverse complement strand
TTCTGCACCGAATGATAGCAAGCATTTCCTGACCTCAATCTGCTCTTAATTTCTTCCGCAATAGAATTTTGATTTGTTAAAGTTGTTCCCAAATATTAAAACTCTTCCACCCTCTCGAAGGTACTATTATCAATCCTCACACTCTGAATTCTTCCTGCATTCTGATCTCGAGACATGACCATGTACTTAGTTTTATCTGCACTTACTTCCAGTCCAACGGTTCCAGATACCTGCCGAAATAGAATAACAATGGAATTCAGCCCGAGAGAACGGAAAAATTGTGGTACTCTTTACGTTTGGGAGCCTCGACGCGTCGAGGGCCTTCGGTGGCCTTACCCGCAACACCGAATTTATTTATTTGCGTGACGACTCAGGAAACTAATGGCAAATTACAGAGAAAGCACAAGTATAAAAAGACAAAAACACGCCTAAATAGGAAGAGAAAATCACAAGAACAAATAGAACCAAATTTAATATTTTGTTGACCGTGCAACGTGATATATCCGTATAACATGAACCTACAAGATGCGTTATTTTCTCTTAATTTATTTCAATAATAAGCCTCTACATGTTTCAAGCAGGTTTGCTGCTCATCATCACTAGAAACAACTGTTCATAAACAATTGGTATAGTCATGCGTTATGTTGACTATACCAGTTGCTGTTCATACATTATCGATCCTCCTGATGATAAGCAGCAAGCCTGCTCGAAACATGTAGAGGCTTACTATTGAAATAAACTAATAGAAAATAGCGCGTCTTGTTGGTTCATTTTGGTTCATGTTATTCGGACAGAACCAAATTATTTTAATCAATTTGTCATCCAAGTTACAGCGTTATAAAACAAGTATATCACTGTGTAGTCGCATACACCTGCAATGAAAATAATAATAATAATAATAATAATAGATAATACTAACACCCGTGTAGCTGAACGCAAAATAAGTTTTCGTGGAAACCTCGTCGCTTACATTACACGGTTGTAGCGAATACAGTGATAGGAGACAATTTATACGACGCCGAGTTTCACATGTATACACAACATAAGGAAGGTCTGCGTCTTTCACTTACCGATGTGAAGTATTATGTTCATTCCACTGTTAAGCCGTTTCCTGGTTGAACCTCCATTCTGCCCTTAGTTTTATACGAGACGGTAACTAACTAAACTGGATCCATACTGCGTTAAGATGTATGATAAATTTACAAGTCACTGACGTTTAAGCACTAGAGTCTATACAAGCATTAATTCTTGACGCTTTTCATGAAGGAAATTACATGAGAAAGTCGACAGGTGAGTATGTCAGGTTACCAGCTCCTGTCTGCTTCAACAGCAACCTTTTGAGCATTCGTTCTCATCCTGCAGCTTGCGGGCAATAAGGTAAACTGCTATCAGAGAAGACTGCGATGTGTGACACTTCTCTTGGTATGTTTTATTCGTATATTGTGTCACAGAGAGGAAATAATTTGACACTTATTTTCAAAGTTTCGGAAATGCAAATGTTCGGGTACAGTAGCATACAGTAAACTTTAAATGCAATATCGCAACCCTCAAACACTGTTGTCGTGGGATCGAATCTCAATTCTTTTGGAGATACAATTCTGCTCTTCAGTATCTTTGATGGGTCCTGTGTGCGCAGATGTCTCCCAGTGAGTCCTACCGCATGCTTAATAACATAATAATTTTTAACTTTAATTTGTGAATCGTAAGTAGGCGTACCGCCTAATTCGAAATATCTGGCCAAAATATAAATTATACAAGCCTACTTCGGGTGGCAGGAAAAGAGCAAATTATGAACGAGAAAGAAGCAGTTAGCACATTGTAAGGCACAAGACAAATTCACTTTCAAGGAATCTGGAAATTAACTAAAACTCCCAATGACGACAGCCAGGCGTTGAGCTTAATTATTTCCAAATCCGAAACTGGAGTCTCAACTAGAAGAGCGAAATTACTTCATTCACTACCCTATCACTGACTGGAATTTTTACCTCTCACTGCTCTTTTGGCGACTTTTTCACTGCGGAGGACACACAACCTATGCTAATCAATTAATTTTAAGGCACAACCCATGCAACTGATAAGTCACCTTTAAAGTAGCGTCGAATAGGGAAGAACTGAATTGTCCATCAATGAAAAGTTTGTGAGATATTTCAGCCTTTCGATTACTGGGGCCCATCCGAATTGTACATCGAAAATTATTTCGTACCTTACGGGTAACACAGGTAATGTTCAAAGAAGACGAAATATTTAATGGTGTCTAAGGACACTATGGTTTTTATTTTGATAATCATATAAAACACAAAAATATATTCTGTGGCAAAAGGCGGAGCTTATTTTTCTCACAGCATATGGTACTGTCGTTTAAGCAGATAGGCTAATCTGTCTGGAGGAGAAAAGTGAGAAATGTCTACAACAGCAGCTGGCTTTCCGGCCGGTAATCAAAGACAAGACGTCGGGAATACAAAGCGTTAGGTGCAAACAACTATACAAATCACAGTATCTGTTATGTGTATGTGTGAGACGAGTGGAATTTTGTGAGATGTTGCTCAAGAATGGTGACGAGCTCCGGCTATTGATCTGAACAGAGCGACAGTGGCTGCATTCAAGGTACTAACTCAGCATTTTCGTGTCAATAATACGTTAAACTCTTTCTACCAGCACACTGGATTTAAATGGAAGGAAGAAACCAGTAAAATGTTACATTTGGAGCAGAGCTCTCTATTTTGCTGAAATTCCAACATTTCCGAAAATAGATGATAAATACCTTGGAATTTTGACATGTGGTGCAGCTGAAGGATGGAGATCAGTTGGAATAGTCGTGTGAGAAATGAAGTATTACATGCAATTAATGAGGAAAGGAATATCCTAAATACAATAAAAAAGAGGAAGGCTAACTGCATTGGTCACATCTTACGTGTGAACTGCTGTAAAAAGCAATCTATTGAAGGATAGCTAGGAGGACTGGGAGTCAAGGAAGAAGACGTAAGCAGTTACTGGATAAACTTAAAGAAAGGAAAAGATGTTAGGAATTGAGACAGGAAGCACTAAATCGCCCTGTCTGGAGAATATGCTTTTGAAGACGCTAGGACTTGTCGTAAGGACAGACTGCTTAGTGATGACCACGACAAACTCTGAATCCTCCGTATTACGGACACTGAACAGACAGGAACCGGGTAGGCTCTAAAACCACGTCCAGATCTGTGCATCTACTTGAACCTCTTCGTCTTATTTTGTCGCAATCAGAATGTTACGGACGTTCTCTAGACTCTTACTTGTACCCTTCTTAATGTTATGCAGCATAACAGAGTAACATGTTAATTAGGAAATTTGTAAGTGCTTCTGTGGTGTAGAAAGGGTCATACATCTGGTATGTATGAATATAGCAACACTGCAGTCCCTAGAGAAGTAGCCACGGTGACTGAACTCGAATTGTCACTGCCTGCTTCAGTCTCTGAGCAGTAGTTGTGGTAAAGCAACCTCCAGGGATGCTCCTGGCCCAATGTTAGGAGACACAATTCACAGTATTCAGCACTCACGATGACTATGGAACTGTGGCCACACAAAATGCACATGTGGTGTGTCACCGTCACTCTAGAATGAATCCTGATGTATTCTAACTTTAAAAAGTTTCCTAAAAATCTCATAGTTACTGAAGATGTGCCTAAATGCTGCGGTTTTCTGGAAATTTAAAGTTTATTACCTCCACATAACACTCCCCATTGTATTCTACCCTGATCCACTGTCGTACCTACTCATAATATGTAGGATACATTTTAAAATTTCTTCCTTAGAAATATGTATATTTAGGATATAGCGTCTCTTTTAGAGGCATTCTGACAAAAATGTTTAAAATTCTCATCTCCCATATCCTTATTGTTGCACCGTGTATTGCGTAGAATCACTTTAATTATTAACCAACCAATGCACTATATAAAATTTCACATTAAAACACTTAAAATCGCTCCGACATGTTTCGATCCTAACATCATCCACAGGGAGCTACGTCGTTCCTTGCTAAAGTCATTTTAAAAACATTCACAAAATAATTCCATTATATTAACAGGGTGTTGAGGCAGCATATCGTGTTGTTTAAGAGTACGTTGTTAGGAATGCGTCTGGCTATGGTGTGCGTCGTGTGTTACGTAGTGAGAGATTGTTAATATAATGGAATTATTTTGTGAATGTTTTTAAAGTGACTTTAGCAAGGAACAACGTAGCTCACTGTGGATGATCTTAGGATCGAAACACGTCGGAGCGATTTTAAGTGTTTTAATGTGAAATTTTATATAGTGCATTAGTTGGTTAATAATTAATGTGATTCTCACATCTCCCAGGTCATGCGCCTTCAGCATCTCTTCTATATGATTTGAGCACAACAGTATTAAGTAACATCGGAGGAGCGAGGGTTATACAGGTCACAAATAATCGATCATCTGCCTTTGGCTGGGTTACAGGTAGGAAAGAGGGGTACAAAAATGTGTACACAATTTTGATAGACAAATTCGTGGGCAAGAGCCATACGGAAGATCAAGAAGCAGCTGGGTCAATAACATTAATGCGAATCTTACGGGAAAAGTTTATGAAGACGGAGCTGGATGGACATGGCTTCGGATGACATCCACTGACGTCAGTACCAAACACTGAGTTTTTTTTTGTGAAAATATTCGGAGATGATTCACATTTTGAAGCTCCTCTGTCCTTCTTATTTCCTATCTTACGTTGAAATACTGTTATCACTTTGCCCTCAAAACTCTCAACTTATGTCCATCTGTTACAGCGGAACAGATCATGACACTCAATTAAAAAACAGGTCCAATTAATTTCGTAGATTTTAATCTTAGATCATTAATCGTGGGACGGAAACAAGAAAGATCCTCTCTTCATCCTTACAAGTCTACACAAGGACACGGCTTTAAAAATGCAACGTGAAGAAATCTATAGTGTCCTAATTTTCACAGCGTTTAAGAGAATGTGCCGTTAATAAATTATAAACTACAGATAAACTCAGACCATCACTTTTGTGTACAGGGCACATTAATTCATCTAACACTTGTGTGAAATGTCTAGCATCAAAATCAGATACACGTAAGATGTGTAGCCTATTATGTCGTGCATACAAATCGATTAAGACATCGATACTTTTCAATTTGAGTTTACTTTGAAGCAGTAGTCTTATATGAGAGATTCAAACGGAAATGAAATGTTGCGTCGATCTCCAATAGCAAATGGGATATGAATGAGTTCAGTTGTTTCAAATACGAAACATGGGAGCGGACAGACAGGCATGTTAATTTTATGTACTCTGTGTAAATAACGCTGTAGTATTGTCATTTTACTGGATATCCGACATCCTATACAGGGAACTTGGCTAAATGATGAGAAGTTCAATCACAGCAGATTCCAATTTACTTAAAACCCAAAATATCATCAGTCATTATTTGCGAATTTAAAGTCAGTCCTAGTCACCAGTCTGTCATTAAAGAAATCAACTGCTATATATATGTCACAGAACTTAGCGGGTCTACAGCTGTTAGATATGTAGATTCATAATTTTATAAAATGGAATTTATAAAAAGTAGTTGGACCATCTTTGTCAGTCACCTCAAGTATGGAGTAACATGGGGATATTTCGATGTGCTCATGGATGGACGAGCTTCGGAAAGAAAGACAGGGAGTCAACGGAAATTCTTAACCATATAACAATTTTTATTATTTGTCGACTGCATTTTGTATAAGCTCCAGTGCGCATAAACACATCTTGGTTATAATTATTTCGCGTGTGATAACCTCAAGATGCCTGTGCACACACTGAACCGTACTTGCACACTGGACTTTCACAAACAAATTTTGTTCAACACACTAAATTAGTTAATGCACACAGTCGGACATCGAAATATGCATTGTACTTACACACCCGAATTTTCATTTATTAGACTGTAATAGTTGTTCGTTATGTTCAGAAACCCTTGCTTTTCAAAACAATTGTTTATCTTAGTATATATGACGTACGAGACACCAAATTCAGTGTCTGCTGGCAGGTCAGTTTTAACGTCCAACGACAAAACTGAAATATTGTGTTAACACAATCAATATATTGGTGAACGCTAAGCTACTATTTCACACGCTACGGTTACAGATAGAAGCATGACCCTGGCGACTGCCCGTCATCGACGACTCTTAGCTACCTCAATCACCACCGTCCGCCCCCCCCCCTCCCCCCGACTCTCTTCACGTCTACAGTCGACAGCGTCAATATTTAACACCTGCGTTTCCGACGTACTGATCTCATAATTTAGTGGCAATACCAATCCTTATAATCGCCAGGAAATAAATAACGAACTTGCATTCCTGTCTTTCCTTTTCTGTGTCGGACATTGTATGTTTCTTTTATTTGTCTGTCTACCTTCGGAGCAGCAAGCATAAGAAATGCGAGTCTGTAATCATCTTTTCAAGATGCTAATTTTCGCTGCAAATTGTATAATTAATAGACGGCAGGTGAACAAGTTCTTCCGGCAGCTCTCAACATTTGCTTACTGTCGCAGCATTATTATATCGTTCCATTTTACCCATTTAAAGCATGTGTTCCTGTATTCTACAAAGCTCTGTGATATGTTTTAATTATATATAAGTCTCATACACATAGGCGTTTTACGCTGACCGTTAGCATTTAGTTCAGTGTATCTTACACTCATTTACATATTTCCTCATGGGAAAACTTCCTGTACAGCGGAGAGATTATGCTTATATAAACACCGCATATAATGGGTCTTTTAGGGATTATGGGTATGGCAGGTCTTACGAGATACATTGCGACAGCGGTTTGGACAGTATGAGGTGACGTTCAAAGCAGTAAATTTGTGAAATTTCATGGATTGCGAAGCTACATAAAGGGTCTAAAAACGGGGTCTGAAACTAGCTTGCTAACTGGTCTAGCTCAGTGTGAAGACAGTATGTAACAGTAAATGAAGAGTATCCCTTGAATACATGTGTATGTGTGTGTGTGTGTGTGTGTGTGTGTGCAGAAAAGGAAGAACTCCACTAGAAAGAGAATTTGACTACCAAATGGCTTCCTAGCTCCATCATCAGAACAGAACTATGTTCTTATGGCAGAGGAAAACTTTCCATGACTTGTAATGAGCTGTCATCTAAAGAGGGATGAAGAAGGTAAAAGACATGATGAACAAGTTACTCAACATTTTCTCTTACTGAATGAAAGATAAAGGAAGAGGAAAGTAAATAAGAACTTAGACAGATGAAGGCAGTAAACTGCGGGAGGGAAGAAAATAAGAGAAAATAAGGGAAAGAAATAAAGACAAGTTTTGTAAACTTTATTTTGTTCATTTCCGTGTACTGATATCACTATTTCGTATTAAAACCCGGTTAATTAACATTTATATTAATCACATCACTTCATTAGCACTGTATTACTCCAACATGTTTCAGCCTTCCAAGAGCCATCACCAGGGAGTACGAATGATAAATTTTCACAACCAGATCAACAAATATGGGTTCATAATATATAAGTAAGTTTATGAACTATCCCCTACACTTTGACATTTTTATCTCCATTGCTTCATTTGTTATCAAAGTAAAACCTACAGCAAATGAAATGAAACTACTGACTCTTTTTACTTACATTGCAAAAAAAATCATAAGTCGAATATTTGCGATGATCTATTGGTATGCACCACCTTACGGTCCCAACTGAGATTTCATCACTGTGGCTTCCACCTCCCAAATTCATGAGTCAACCATCTTGTTATTACTGATTTCATACAACGTGGAATTACAAAGTTTTGGCCTTCTCTGTTCCTATAAAATTCTACCTCACTTCCTTTAATGTTTTGATATCTGGAAGTGGAAACACATAAATACACACCTCATCTAACATGCCTTATTTTTTAATTGAGAAAAGAAGATAGACGGAAAGAGACATCCATATTATCTCCCTTCTTTCAATATGTGTTCGTAACGACGAACAGAAAGAATTGCTCACAAATAAACATAAGTTTGATCTGTTAGTTTAGTACAAAGTAAGATCGTTTCCTAACACATTTACGTGTCATAACAAACACATTTAGGTAACATGACTCCTGCATAAACTGCCACCAGCAGTACACACTCTTCACCAGTTTAGCGCCAGGCTCTAACTAATGTACTGGGAGAGCGTATACCCATGTATGAGAAGGGAGCTTCGTGCAAGTCTTTACAAGTATAGTCCGCAGTTCGTGAAAGGTTCTGTTCTATAGCACCACCGATCAGTTCAATAAGTTAATTAACATGAATATATTACCCAGGGACGCACCCAAAGGGGCAGGGGCTGAAGCACGGCAGCCCCAAACCGAAATTTGTTTTTACAAGAGACAAATTTTATAGACACGATAGTATGAAACGTTTCAAGCGACTGTCAGCCGAAATCAGCCACTGAGATTGATTGGTGACTAGAACTTGGGAATTCTGAAAATAAAATAAATTTATACAGATTCGGATAAACCGAAAAAATAAGAATATGTGACCTTGTGATTCAAATTTAGTGTGTCATGAAATGTGTATTATGTATGTATGTATATATATACGTGTGTGTGTGTGTATATATACATATATACTCACACACGCAGTATATATATATATGTACACACACGCAGTTGCAAATAATGTTACATTGTTTTATTTACGACATGAATTTTATAACAAAATTTTAAAAATAAAAAAATAAATTACATACTGCCTCAAGTTCAGCCTCCCCCCCCCTCCAAAGAAAAATTCTAGGCGCGCAACTGGGATTAGGTGTAGAGCGAAGTGGAGGCTCCAAAGAATAGGGGGATTAAGAGTAATGGGTTTCAAAACTACATACAAAGTAATGCAAAGGGGAAATCCATAACTCAAAAAATTCAAAATTCAAACTTAACAAATATATATATATAACAAAAATACAGCCACTAATTATAACAAGTCAGTAATATCATCTACAGGATTAATCGATATGTCTCTGCCCTTTCCATTCCTGTCAGTCTGTGTACTTGACCATACTAACGGTCTTCACAATACAGTCGCGGTTTCCACCTCTGTTTCATTGCTTGGAAAGTTATAAAGCATTAATCAGTTACCTGTCCATGACTTGCTGGTACAAAGAATGTTCCGCATAAGGTATGACAAACATCCGGGTGTTATTTTATGAATGATTTTGAGTAAGAAATCCTATAACAATCTTAATTAAATGTTAAAAGAAACTCATATATCAAATAACAATAAAAGAGAAATTCATGAACTTTGTGTTACCAAGATACTTACATATGTGTAGGTATTTACGTCAAAACACAGAATAAAAATCAGTAATGATTGAACAATATTAAAGAATTTCAGTTTTCCGGTATGTGATACTGACTTCTGTTCAAAATGACATCCATCCTTACATAAGCGCCAGTCTGCGCATCTCAAAAGGGAATTAAGAGAGATTAGTGTCTGCCAGAGGTGGGAGTAAGAGTGAAGGTTATTTAAAAGACCTGATGCTGTACCTTAGCACACAGTACCGTAGTGATTTAACGGTCCATGACCGGACACATGCTGACAGCATTTTCCTTCAAACTACTCACGTAATAACGTCGCGAATATCCCACATCTCGCGGAACATTCTGTACAATGTAACAATGCTCACCTACTGCCATGCATAAGAAATAATTTATGAGCGTTATTTTTATATAACAAATTAATCAATAATGGGAACAGTAAATGTATAAATTTTCATCTGTTCTTGATAGAAGAACAGGCCATAAATACATATGGGAATGGAGGCATAGCCCTATTCCTTTTTAAGATCGACATTAGACTGAGCTGAAAGGGTCACCTTCACACCTCGGCTGCGTTATCCCTGCAGTAAGAAATTCGATACCCCCCGAACAAGGTACCTGGTCGGCCCCACAGCCAGTGTAGACAGTTTGGAGGATAGAAATTTATCCAGTTATTTCAGCAGTGTGCACGGGCACTGCCTGTATCTGTATTAGGCTTCCAGAAATTTGCTTAATCATAACGCAAGTTTAAAAGTCGGAATATACTCACAAAACTGCCACTGGTATATAAGCGAGGCATACTAACGTCGTTGTACAGTCCATTTGAAGATATTGTGGGGAGATGCAAGGACGCTGTCGCTGGTTGCAAATATATAAGTTTTGCATTTTGTTACATTTCGTCATCTTTTACGCAAGTAATGATGCAAATATCGAGGCATTAGTTTCGGAACACTTAGGTTTATTTTAGAAAAACCGAATTCCTGTATTTAGTCAGGAGTCATTAGTTCGTTTGTACTCAGCCAAGTATTCTACGAATAAATAAAACATTATAGAAAGAAGACTAAATTCCCATACACAATATTAATAGGGAAAGCACTTTCAGTAGTCGCTCAATATGACATCCATGTAAATCAGACAGTTTATCTGATACACCGACTAGACTCACCGCGCAGCTAATACTCTAGATGTATGACAACATATTTCATTAAAATCCGTGCCGTAATTCCGGATATCAAGCCAGGGGGCAAGCGGACGGACGTTCAACTCCCATTGCAAATTTTTTTCAAACAAGGCATGAAGCAAGCTGATGTAGTACAATGTTTATACCACGTACCGTAACTGGTTTATGTTGTTAGTTACCGTACACCGAAGGAAAGGTTCGATAGTCGAGGACGCGGAAGAAGTGGGTATCCTATCTGTCGTTATTTTTCAGAAAGCAACGCCATTCGAAGCTTCAGTAGTTCGTCGTCATTTGTACAGGTTTTCCCACTTGACAATTTCGAGTGTGTCGTGCATTAGTGCTTTGCACGACAAGTGTCAAAAACTAGTACGTGCAGCTTTAAGCGTGCGGAGATTCTGCAATGACGCCACGTTCGAAACCGATTGGCAGGGTGTGAGGTACCGACACGTACAGCGTGGCTGTGTGTGACGGGATTCCCTAACGTGTAGGATATGCGTGCTATAAGCATTCAAAACGAGAAGCTGAATATCGGAGGAATCTACAAATTCCATCGATTTGTACCAGCATTAAAAATCGCCTTCATTTTTTTAAAGTAAAGCAAGATGTCTCAGAATTAGATACCAGCGTATTCGTACAAATATTACGACATAATGCAGCTGACAACGACAGAACTTTCTGTCGTGCCCAACTGTCGGTCTTTGTTTGATATGGGGAATCCGCAAAATTTCTGCAGATAATAAGTGGTCAGTAGGTAATCTGTTGCAGTCCCTTCGGCACTTACAGTACAATCTGCATACATTTAAGCGTACTTGTTTATTAAGGTGGTAATTTAAAGAACAAATTTACCACTCAAACTTATTGTATAGCCGATTAAATCAGCTACACCCTCTAAGGAGATGCAGTCTTGTATCAATGGAATACTGAAATAACATATTCGAATCCAGGTTGAAGTGTGAATATGTTGACGTTTTTTCTTGTGGCACACTTGAGTGCACACGGAGACTTTATGGCGTACCGATTTCTCTCCTAAATGATCTTGTCATATACGAATGTTTACGACTTTACACTTAATTCTATATCTTATAAAGCCATAAGACTCTAGCAGTGAAAACCCCCAAAAATAAAACTGTCCACAGCAAATATAATGATACCGAAGTGTACGGGAACGAAACACAACAGCTGTTTTCGCCTGAAACTCTCAAATTTAGAACATGAGGCCTCAAAACCATGGGCACAACTCCACGTCAGTTTAATTTACTCCACCTTAACTTCATACATTACAGCAAGTGCCTTTGTATTGTACACAGTGCCTTGACCCATATCCCACATACACATATCCCACAACCAGGACCGCCCAGACGTATGGTTAAACATTTGGCGCCCCGGAGAGGCTAACAATTTGGGACCCCTTGGAAATGACATTCTTTAAACTTTTTCGGCCTAGGATAGGACTGGCCATCGTAATGGGTTACGTGCCAAAACTGCGGATAATTTTCGGAGAAATTCTTTCTCATGTGGGAACTTGGCTTTACTAGTATCATATTTCCGAATATTCCTGTGACGACTTAGCGCCTCTTATACTTTGGCGCTCGGGGCGGGAGACCGGATGGCCTGGCCATAATCTCCCCTTTCCTCCATGATTATTATCACTTAACGGACTTATCTACCTGTTTGCAAGCAGAATGATGCAAGGAACGGTTCACTGAAACTTCTTACCAAACAATACAGAACATGAAAACCTTCGGGATCTTTGAATTGGTCACAGAGATTCATATTAATTTTAATAAAATTTTGGCTTCTCAGGTGACATATCTCCACCCACATTTTATATGCTTCTTTGACTTCCTGACATCGGCTGTCAACCCGCTCTAGTTACAGCTAAACAGTTAACGTCTTCATGTCGATCTCTGCTGCATTTTTGTGCACTGTACATTACTACAAAGACAAACTCTCTAGGCTATAATCAATTATGGCCATTTGTCTGTATGACTGCGAAGCATGCAGTCCAAGTACAATGATGACTAATATGATGTATAAATATGGCCATTAATATGGACATTAATATGGTCATTAATATGAATCAGCAGTGATGGATACGAGTCCTGCCATATGGTTAAGGCCAAATTTACACATACAATTTCTATATTCGTGTATGTTGTTTAGGCAAGGAAACTGTTTCATATATTACAGTGGAACAACTAGTGAGCCTACAATGACGTGACATATACCAACTGAAAATTAATCACATATCAATTTTGAGATTTTTTCTAAAAATTTATATGTGTCACGTAATTGTAGAATGACTGGTTGCCTAAATATAAACAAGATAAAACGGTATCTCATTTATAAAGCGTTCTGATTTACAGACAAGTAATAATTAATTAAAAACGAGATCTTTGTGACGAACAAAAACAATATAAAGGTAACATAAACCAGACAAAAAAGGTCTCAGCTCCATCATTTCTTTCTCAAAGATTCGTATTAAATGATCTTTCCACCTACGCTTATCCCCACTCTTGTGATTTCTACGCCAAAATTAGTTACGTACTTCTCATTTCCCTACATATTCTACTTGAGCTCCCCTCTCAACCTCTTACTAATTTCCGATGAAAGACAGAAGTTGTCAGTTTCTTTTCAAAACAGAATACTGTCTAGAAAATAATTTTCCTCTCTGAGGATCAACACACACACACTAGCCTGTGCAGACTAACGGGCGTCATGAGGCAGGCTCACGAGCCTCCCAGCTGTAGCACGATTAACAAACTACCCAACGTCGTGTTGGCCAGCACTTGGTTTCTGAGTTTCCTTTCTCACCATGCCGCAGGTTTATAAAACCACAATCACGTGGCTGGCTGGAGTCCCATTTCTGACAGCCTGACAACCTGAGACGAAAGTTTTCTTGTCCGGATATCAACGTATATCACCCCAGACAGACAGAAATACTGCGCTCTCTATGAACTGAATCGGTAGTTCCAAGGAAGCATGCGGTTAAAAGTGAATGTAATCATAGAGCCGTGATACTTGAACTTTAAACTTAATGATGGCAACGTCCTGTTTAACACATTAACCTTTTGGCGCCGGAATTATTTTTTTAATTGCAGCACACTCTGTATATAAAATGTGAATAATGCAGGAACCAAATAAGTTAGAATTATGAAACAAACTGCATTTTGAAGAGAAAACAACGGAGAGTATACACCATGTTTAAAATATTCAGTACCTATATTTGTTGAATAGATATATAAAATGCAACTTTAGAGGTTAGCGGTGCGGTACGACCACTATAGTTTACATTAGGCGTCAAAAGATTAAGCACATTATTTCACTTTTCAAATTTCTGTAAATAGACACAAGGTGATAATAATGACTAATTTTCTTAATAGAATCTGAATTACACTCCTACTGCTTTCAGTTAACGCTACCAGTCGGTTAGCCATTCTTTCTTTTAGTTTTCAGTCAGTACTTAAGTCAAAGGCTTTAAAGACTACTGATTATGATACTTTGCGTCAGTCGTCACACTGGAAACTCTGTTTTGTCCATGTAGCGTATTTATGTTTAAAAAAAGTCAAATTAGAATTTATATTTAGTGTGATTCTCACAATAAGAAGGAATTATTTCGCTGTACACATTTTAGTGAAAACTTTTGTTTGAAATAATTCATATACTTTCAATTTGTCTTTAGAAGTTATTAAACAAATAATTGGCAGAGTAATGAGACTAACATGTACTAATGAAATATAAGAAATAAAAACTATTTTGTTTACACAGTTTCTCTGAAAAAATATTTACACGCGGACGTTAAGATAATGTACAGATTTATTTCATTTTCAGCATATTAACGTTTTTACAATTAAGTCAAAACTTCAGTGGTATAGGCAATATTGCTCTTTCAGCGAGCGTGTGTACTGGAAATATTGTTATGCCTCTAGTTAAATTCCTTGTAATAGGAATGAAAGCCATTTTTCCTTTAGAAAATATTGTGTTGTACTCTCGTTTATGCTGGCTAGTCGATAACCAATACCTATATGAAATTAATGCTTTGTTCCCTGAGTGGTAAACTGGTTTGTAAAAGCTGTCCTGGTATTACACAGTTGATGCCTCAAACAATAAAAAGCTGGTCACATGCTGTCTATAGAAGCCCTCTATATTGTTTTGTAAGGAGAAACCAGCCAATAACAGATATGGTAAATGTGATTTCATTCACTGTCCTCTGTATACACACTCAGAGCGTAATCTAAAATTAAATTATTGTGTTATCACAAAGTTAAAAAATGTTAGCCTCATTGAAGGTGTTTGATTTTATGTCTGATTAAAGTATGAACGCGCTACATATCCTTCAATAATATGGCCGGATGTCTAGTAGGAATCACAAAAAACCTCCAAGTTAAAGTCCTGTGTTCAGTCATTAATCTGGCCTAATGATATTTTCGAAAGATTATGCAGCCAATTAATTTTTCGTGTTTTAAATATATTCTAGTCGCATCATGAAATAATCGAAGGGGTTATGTGTATAACGTGCGCTCGCACGTAAGTAAGTATGTATGGATTATATATGTATGTATGTATGTGTGTGTGTATGTATGTATGTATGTATGTACGTACCTACGTATGTATGTATGTATGTATGTATGTGTGTGTATGTATGTACCTACGTATGTACGTATATATATGTATGTACGTACGTATGTATGTATGTATGTATATGTAACTGGCTGACATGCGTTTCCTAACATACAGTACCAAAAATGTTGCCCAAATATATACTGCTCATATAGGCACATGTAAAATCACATACAAGACAAAGAAACAGACAATATTTCCAACAGTTGCAGAATTATAAAGCGCACTTTCGATGTCTGGAATATTTATTGGTTTTGTAATTCCATATCCAAACATGCTGAAGTCACAGTGCAGTTCTAGGCATGTAGGTCACAAGAAAATTCTAAAAACGTCACGGCCTTGAAATACAAATAAGGCCATTTTAAAAGTTCGAAATTTCCTTTCCCAACTGACATTTTTTTTGCAAAATTAACAGTTCATGTCCTTTCCTTCTGCCAGCAATATATCTGTTAGCTGATTCATTTATGTACGTATGCCCTTACATGTTCTTCGTTTTTTATTTGTACATGCACAGGTGGCGATACTGCCACTGGTAACGAAACTACATGTTCGTGCGAGTAACAACACTACTTCGCATTCAATTGGCTCCGGTTCATATTGCGGCCCAAAGACGGGCCAAACTCAGCGATTTTCTGTTCGCTGATCATCTAACAATTCTAGGTTATACAGTCCGAGCTACTAAAGACGTCGTTAAATGTACAATGAATTTAAATGTAAAGTTGTGCGTCTACGCGCTATGACGGAATATGTAGATGTGGAGGTAAAACTTCAGCAATTCTTACTCTTGAGTGCTAGTTGGGGGGGGGGACGTCCTAATTCCATGCTCCGGCCGGTTTATCCGTCGGAAAACATAACCAGATAATAAATGGGTCCCAGAACCGTTCCTGACGCTTTGCCGACGGGCCAATTATCTTAGCCTTAAAGGGCCTCAAGACACCTATCCCCTAACACAAATGGTTTTTTGCCCCAAAATAGTTATTTCGTTCTTCATCTCCCCCCCCCCCCGCTTTACTTACCTTGTTTCCCTCTTTTTTGTTCCCATCTTTTTTGTTTAGTTGTATGCAGATAATAACTAATAATTTGACTACATAAAAAACAAATCTGAAGAAAAAGGCCCAGTTTGTGATCACAATTCCTATATACGGTACGTCTTGAATTCTATATGTGTTCATAATTATCAAGTAGCTTTACAAAACTAAACTAAACTCCGTGGCCTTAGTCCGCACGCGAACTATACCGACAGAGCGGCCGCCGCCGGTCGGCGAAGTTAGTGCCAACTTTTGCGGATAGAGGGATGTCACGTGGACAGCGCAACGGGTCCCCACAGCCGTTAATCTCTGTTTTCTAGACCTGGAGCCGCTACTTTTTCCATTCAAGTAGCTCCTCAATTGACCTCACGAGGCTCACGAGGCTGAGTGGACCCCGTTCC
>Ga0136643_10006705_pt1 | contig 16519 bp, 14 predicted proteins | sample TergutLab28metaG_FD_96883 | JGI IMG/M metagenome (GOLD analysis project Ga0136643, IMG submission 96883) | Labiotermes labralis P1 segment gut microbial communities from Petit-Saut dam, French Guiana - Lab288 P1 (version 3) (version 3) | ecosystem: Host-associated > Arthropoda: Insects >... | reverse complement strand
TATATACCATGTTTAAAATATTCAATACCTATATTTGTTGAATAAATATATAAAATGCAACTTTAGAGGTTAGCGGTGCGGTACGACCACTATAGTTGACATTAGGCGTCAAAAGGTTAATAAAACTTGAACTTTCTCGAGAGATTTTCGAAAAAAAAACACCCAAATATCAAATTTAATGAATATCCGTGCTGTGAAAGACCAGTTGTTCCATGCAGACGGACGGGCTGACAGACACGACTAGGCTAATGGTCGATTTTCGCAGCTTTGTGAATGTGCCTAAAAAAAACAAGTTTTATGTTCTTCAGCAATATATGAGGCTTCGCCGCGATAAGTAATATCCCAGAAGAGCGCAGGTCTCGCCGTTAGCAACAGGCCACAAGCCATTCCAAGTTCATATCGTCTTGGTCGATTTTAGTCTCCCCATTTTTGCCTTCGACGGCCTAAATTTCTCTGGCCGGTTGGAATACATTCATAAACTAGACATAACTAATCTGAATTCAACGAAGACTATAATTCTGTGATCATATTATGGTCTTATGGATTAAGATGCAATGCATTGTAGTGTACTTGCAGACGTTTCGGAAGAAAATATTGGCTTCACCTTCAAGGCTCGGGTAGTGTGTTCCTTCGGAATGTTGGCCCCAATTACCCACCCACACATTGGCATAACCTACAAGCCCACAAATGAAAAAGACTCTGCTATGTAACCATCGTAGCTTGCACAAGTCTTGTAAGGCAGCTGTCGATCTGGAGAAGATATTTTTTGTTTCTTAGGTTACTGAGCAAACCTCTATTACTACAAATTGGTAACAAAGAATGAGGCGGTCGCATTATTATTATTATTATTATTATGTGCCGGGATAGTGTTGTCGGTACAGCGACTCACTACGGGCTGGACGGTCGTGGGATGGACTCCCGGTGGGGGCGAGGTCTTACGCACCCCCCACCCAGCGTTCTGCGCAATGAGTACTGGGTCTCTTTACAGGTGTTAAAGCGGCCGAGGCGTGGAGCTGACCACCCATCCCATCCAGCACCAAGGTTAAAGAAAGAGAACTATACCTGTATTCCTCCTCTGGTCCTTCAAGGCATATTCTAGGGTGAATTTTAAGATTTGGAAGGAACTGATCATGCAGTACGCCGTGCTGGCCCTACCACCCTAATATTTGTGGCGGATGATTGACAGGAAACACGAAAAACTCTGGCTAACTGGTTAGCCGTTTTGAGATAAACACCATACGTCTGGGGAACTGCCACTATATTAATCAAGATGTTGACTTATACTGTATGTAACCTGAAAGTTCAGTACAAGGTTTCACAAGAGACAGTTATTTTGCTGTATTCAAGTTCACTTGCCACAGTCGTCCCATCTGCTTCATCCTCTTCCTGTTGACTGCTTTTCAACGTGACGGGTTGCAGTAGTTGTGGGACAAGCTATACAGTGCCACAACGCACGCACGGCGCTTGAGAGAACCAGTCACACGCACTCGCTACTGCCGAGTAGCAACAAAGCAAAAGACACAACATACGTCTGTCTCACATGTCTTGTTTTTCATAGCACTATTATTCCAAGGCAATCGCAGCTGCTTCTAAATAAAGCAGAGAGCAATCAGAATACACCAGGCTCTCAGTCTTTGGAAAACAAAAGTTAAAGTCCTTTTCTTAAACTAACAGCTTGAGTTGTAGCGGTTAATTTTTTTGTCTGTGTGTTTGTGGTTTATTTAAAGACACTGTCAAAATATCGGAAAGCACAGTGTTCACGGAAAGACGTAAAAGGAAGCTGTCGAGGCCTAGTCGCCTCGATATTTTGTGATTTGAGTATAAAGGCTGAAGAAAGCCACGTAAACTCTCAAGCCGAAAACAGAAAAGATATCTAGCGAATATAGCTTTATAGCATCAGTTCTACACTGAACTGTTTGATAGAAATAAATTCGCTCATGAAAGATCTATTTGTTGTAATGCATCTATCTACACAGAAATACAGAGCAGACAAAAAAAACTTGGTCGATCCTCAACATACCAATATTTAAGCACGTTGTGTGTTTACAAACATGTAAAGGGAAGTAATTCTTTTTTTGCGGACACAACATTTTGACAAAAGGTGTGTCTGTAACACAACTGTCTAGTAATGCGGGAAACTCAGTTTGACGAATTGTGTGGGTTACGAAAAATTACAGTCTGAAGGGTCATTTTGTCTTAGAATTTTTCTTGACAGAATGCTGTGGTCAGATACTTTTTTATAGCTTTACTCAACACTCCGAGCCATTTCTGAGATAATACTATGAAAGAAACACATGACCGCTTCATAATTTTTTTCGACTCGCCGTTCAGGTATGTTAAGTAATTTCAGGTACATAGCCAGCAGTACAATCAAACAAGACAAGAAACTGAATCAATTTCTGAACTGTCGTAAGTCATTGTATGGAAGAGTATCGTTCTTGTACAGTTGATACTGACTCAGCTAGGCACAAAAAGTTCCTTGCATTGATGAAATCAGAAGGTTCATTGCCATGTTCAAAAAATCTCATCTTGGCTCTTATCCCAAACTAGCTCGCAACCTCACACCATACTGCTTGAAGATCATTTCTAATATTATCTTTCTATCTAAGCCTAGGACTCCCAACTGAGTTCTTTTTTTCAGATTTTTCAAATAAAATTTTGTATTTTTCTTATCCTTCCTCCCCAACATTGTACTTCTTCCTCCTCCTATTATTCTTCACACAAACACTACAAAACTATTTGATGAAGATTTGAAATTGTTATAACGCACTTCGTTATGTAATTTACTGATTTCCTCTTCAGCATTTGGTTCTCAGATGTGCAGACCATACTTCACAATCATTCGAGATAATACTGTTGTAGACCAGCAGACTGGATGAGCAGATTTAATACTGACCTATTTTCGACACTGAATTCAAATGTGATTAAATTTGTACCAATAAAATGGAAATAAAATAATCGATTTTATTTTAAAAAGTCAATGACGGATAACGGAAGGTACAGAATCGCTCAAACTAAGCTATCACTTCTATCATTCAAATTGAGCTATAGAAGTAAAGCGCATATAAATTTTGCAACCGAGCAATCGCCATGGGCGAATCGTGATTTATAGCCAGTAATCAAGAAAACGGTGAATGATTCTACATTCATTTTACTGAATTTACCGGGAACTGATGTTACAAGTTGGCTAACTGGCGAACTGGCAACACAATGGAACTTCCCTTGTTTTATCACTTGCTTTTACTCCTACATTCATTTGCTTTATTCTTCGATTTCTTTCTTTCCTTGTTAATTTGACCCTATTTTCCTTTCCTTCTTTTCTTTTCTTTTCTACGTTCTTCCATTACTTCCCTCTTTCTCCTTCCATTCCTTCTGCTTCTCTTTAATTTTCTCCCGTTCTTCACTTTCCTCCCTTTCAGTTTTCGTTCCTTTCGTTCTTCTTTCCTTCCTTTATGTTTCTTTCCTTTTTCCTTTACACTTCCTAACCGCCTGGGCAGCACTTGAGCAATATTCAGGACATTAACAGTACTCCTATCACTGTCTTGCGCGCACCGTTATGTGGCTCATCCAGGCCGTCACCTAGATCAGGGTAGTCTCAGATTCAAGCCGACTACTCATTGCGTTTAGTACTAGGGCCACAGCTGTGTGGAACTCTTTCTCCCATGCTCCTGGTACGCTTTCATGACACCGTGGTAAAACCCACGCGCAATTTTACTGCATGTTTGTCCCCTTCATTTGTGTTTTACCTTGCGACGCTGCCAGCAGTCCAGAGTGTATAGCGGCAGACTGTAGGACAATGGAGCAATGAAGAATTGGAATCTGGAAGGAAGTGACTGTCGTCTCAACGTAGAACCCTTTGCCTGTCCACTGCTTGGAGGGACCGTCGAATGCAAAAGACGAGCTCCGTCAGGATAAGCCATGAACAAAATGAGATTCGAAAGAGGCACTCCCCGCACACAGACAGGGCATCCTACATGTGAGTAAGGAATATAGCGGGAAGGGGGAGGGGTGGCAAAGATAAATCTGCGCTATGCCAAATCACACGACTATGTAGGTCTCTAGGGAGAGTTAATATGATGCTCCATGCATTAAGAAGGGTAAAAGTAAAGATAAAGTTGTCCCCACATGCGCCATGAAGGCAAACAAGCAGAATGGAGGTGTAGCTCCACTCATTCTTATCAGTGGCACTAGACGTAGTGGTCAGCCTCACGTTCTGGCAGGTTTACTCCCGGGGAAAGAGCCCTGTGCTTTTCTGGGTTATTGCGCAGCGTATAGTGGTAATTCCTTACCGACGTTTCGGGACAACTTATCGGTCCCATCTTCAAGGGTCAAGAATCCACTGACGTTTCGGGACAACCTACCGTTCTCCTCTTAAGGTTGACGCTAGAAGATGAAACAGATAGGTTGTCCCGAAAGGTCGGTAAGGAATTACCTCCACACGCTGCGTTAATAGCCCAGAAAAATGCAGTTCTCATTTACTTCTCAGCGGAAGCCTGAAATCTCGCATGAGGCTGGGTAGTTCCAACAGTCGGTCTGGGCGTTTTGGAGAAGATACAAATCCCTTGCACCTCCAGAGATTTGAACCCCAGATCGTCCAGTCCTTAACTTAGTCACTGTACCAATGACCATATTTAACCACAATATTATAAGGAATTATGTGATCTACTTCATGTTGTGGCTGCTTAACTCCGATGTGCATATACGTATAAAAGGAGGCTGGCTAGGACAGACTCCAGCCTAGAATGAAGGAAACTCTGTTTTCCTAACCACGACACAACGAACGATTTCCTCATCTCTAGACTAGGTGGGATTAACATTACACAGTTCGTGGTTGCGGTCGTTTTAACCCTCACAACTCCTGGATATGAGGCCGAGTGGATTCACAGTCACTGCCAAAAAATGAACCCAGTCCATGCAGCCAGGAGCACACTGAGCTGTGCTGACATCAGTAACTCGAGCTTGCTTTATGCAATTGCCCGATGCTGACTGAGCAGTTTGACAGGTCCTGAAATGGGTCACGGTCACTTTACCTCCAACATTACTTTACTACTATTGAATGCAAATTTAAACATCATGAAGGAAATTCCTTCAGCATTCCGCCCCCAATTATATCCAACCCTCCTGAGGCCCCGCTGCAGGGGGTGCCCCATGCGGTCCAGCGATCTGCTCCACATCCCAACAGCCTTCCGACTTGGCCGCTGTCCTAACCGGTCATAGCCCTCCGCGGTAAGGGGTGTCCACATTGTCAAGGTTGTACAAAGTAATGACACAAGTAATTTAAATCAGAACATGATGCTAACCGAAGGGAGAAATGGACTTGTTGCACGATTCGCCACGTAGTTATGGGTGATTAAAATACACACATTATGACTAATATTCTTTGTAAATATTATTATCACTACAAAACAATTGTACTGTCCAAGGAAAGCCACAACATTCTTTTGACAGCCCTACCTCAATAAGCTGCAGACAGATAATTCTCACGTGGAGACCTCAGACAAATCCACGTGAATGGACATAATACTACAGAGATTCTTGTCTACCCCTGTGCTGAAAGAAAGACGGAAGTCGTGTTGCTTTGTTTCTCTGTCACATGGTTAACCTGTCTCAGTCGTGTTGACAAGTTTAGGCTCTGCTTTAATTTACCATTTAACTTTCATGTCTTAAGCTTGGTGAGTGATTAAGATAAATTCAAGTCGAAGGTCTTCGGAGGTAAAAAAAAAAACATAATAGAGGTTCTGCCACAAATATCCGTATTGTTTAAACTACGAACAAGTTGTTATAGAGGTCAAGATCTGGAATTATAATCGGGAGATGCTTGGTTCGAATTGCGGTCGATGATCCGTTACACCGAATGAGCACAATTCGTGGTTGTATCCAGTTTCTCAAGGCAAATGCTAATAATACTTCGATTGGGTCAAAGAAGTTTCTTTCCATCTCATCAATCATCACTCACCTCAAAATTCATCAACCATCCTACAACTGGTTGCTATACAGCCCGCTACATGTTATTGATGGCACCATAGATTTAACCGAAAAATTCTCCATGGAAACTATACTGAGTGGGAACATAAATTTAAATTTATAGGATTTGCTGCGTCGATAGAAATTTAAAGAATGAATATTAAATGAAAATTAAAGTAACGAAGTAATTATGAAGAGGTACAGTCATTAAGGTATACGGGGGGAGATGGCGGTACAGCGTTGTCAAACTAGATTGAGATGAGTGGTCAGCTTCACGCCCCGGCCACTTTACCTAGGGGAAGGACCCTAGTACGCATTTAATATGAGGCTGGGTGAGCCATAATGCCCGCATGGAAGTTTTAAGGAAAATGTTGTGAAAATAACAGAATACCGTGTTATTAACAGACGTGCAGAAATGAGAACATCTTCAAATGTATTTAAGAATATGGCGCTAAAAAACTGTTTAAATGCTGTATATTTAATCTGATGTTTGCTGTAAGTTTGGAGAGATTATGCATGTAGACAAACTGTGTGAAAAAACGTGCTTTTAGGTGGTAATGCAATACACACAGGCAGTGCCAAGAGTGAGAGATGTAATGTGGAAAGAGGGAAAATTTATTTTGATGCCCATACAGACTTTTAGTTGTGGGCCGGGTAGCGTAGTCGGTATAGCGACTGGATACGGGCTGGACGGTCCGAGGATCTAATCCCGGTGGGGGGCGAGATTTTCCGCACCTGTCCAGATCGGCCCTGGAGTCCACCCAACACCCTGTACAATGGGTACTGGGTCTTTCCCGGGGTAAAGAGTGGCCGGGGCGTAACGTTGACCACTCACCTCCTTCTAGTGCCGTGGTCAAGAACGAGTAGAGCTACACCTCTTCTCCCCCTATGGACCGTAGGGCCTGTAGTGCACTTTACCGTTTTTATCTTTTACAGACATTTGGCTACCTTAGCCAGAAAACAAAAGCAAGAGAAATTAATTGGAGGACAAAGGAGAATGTAAAATGAATGACGTGGAGGAAGAGAAGGAAAGGAAAGTGAGGACAAGATAGGGTGTGAGATAAACGGAAGAGGAAAAATTATCGGCCACACTGAATAAATAGTGGGCCTCGCAGAGCAAGCCTCGCCGACTCAGTCGGTTCACTGCGAGGAAAGATTCCTGCTGCAGCATATTGTTCCCAGAATGTAAGGCTGGAAGCCACAGACACAAGGACATGCTTAACCCTTAAAAGACCACCCTAGATATTAGGACGTTGAAGGTCACCTGGGGTCAAATGTGACCCCACCATGAAAGTAGTTATAACTAATGCTGGTTTTTAGTTCTTTTATTGTCAAATTAAAATACATGTCTACTTAAAAAAGAGCAACATTTTGACATCACTGAAATGACAACCTCATGTAACAAAGACATATAACAATAACATGATTGTCATTTACCATATATGAATTCCGGTTATCTTCAATATCCATTCTGTATTCAAGAATGTAAATATCATAAAATAATTTGAAGGAGGAGAAGAAGAGTTGGGAAAACAAAGCAACTAATCAGATTCACCAGTTTCATCCTTATTCTTGCAAGTGTCACAAGTAACAATCATACACATATGGTCTTTGCAGACGTAATGTCCACATCCTTTGCCACAAACTGTGTCTTCACATCTCTACTCCTGCTGCATACATGACGGCGCCCTCGTTTTCTTGATATCGCCTCGTAGTCTTCAGGGTCCTCCATGGTGTTTTCTTCAGAATCAGAGACAAATCCGCACATGACTATTGCTGTTTGACGTTCCCAGTTAGTGAAGCAAGTGTGTATCGTTGTTTTACAAATGGTGTCACCAGATCACGTGCAATTCTCAGGCTCAGCTTTGCGCATGTTGTGTGCATATATGACCAATGCATTTACTACAGCAATGTTGATCATGCCATCAAACATTGCCATTGCCCATCTGCCAGTTGCTCGCTGTTCCTTGCACACATTTGATCCAGCATGTCTACTGCACCTTTTGTTTTGTTATCAAATTCAATTATTTCAGGCTTTCCTGAATCGCTGCAGATTGCTGAACCACGATGGAGTGATGAAAGGAGGACAACTGATTTGTTCTTCTTTGGGACACAATTGTGAGATCCTTGGTAAATCAAAAAATAGACGAGTTTTTATCACGTTGCCTGGCAGGCTTGAACTCTTGTGGAATTTCTCTTTTGTTTTGCTTCATTGTCCCAACAAGCGTCAATTTTTTGTTTCTCAGTTGATTTGCAAGGTCAACAGACGTAAAGAAATTATCTGTTGTTACATTTCGCCCGCCTCTGTCCTGACCAGAAATAGGCTGAACCGATGTGCAGACGACATCACTTGCCAATCCACGAGCTACTTTATAATTTTCTTTGCCCAAATAAACTTTCTCATTCATCATGTATTTCGTGGCAAAATCATACATCATCCAAATTTTGATTCCGTACTTGCTTGGTTTTTTGGGCATATATTGCCGGAATCCACATCTTCCTTTAAATGGGAATTCATCGATGCAGACAGCTGAACCAACCAAATACTATGATTTACACAAACCAATGAACTTGTCTCAAAATTTCTCGAAATGCTGCCATTTTATCTTCCAAACGACGCTCAGTTCTTGTTTCTTTGTCGTCAAATCTTGAAACTGACAAGAGAAACCGGAACGATTTTTTACCATGACTACAGGGAAAACTAATCTTCCTGCCCCATCCATTTTATACAGCGACTCTCTGTGTTCGTGTGAAGATTCAAAACACTCCTCCATAAATCAAGAAGCCAATGACAGCACGAAGTTCATCCAATTATGTTCGCCGCATTCATTTATGAAACTTGCCAGTGAAGTTGAAGAGATAACCATTAATTTTTCGATTGGTGGGTATAAGTATAATGTTCAAAATATCATCAGAAATAAAAAGTGAAAAAGCATCATGTGGGGTATTTGCATTTTTGGCTTCATCCACACACCCGGGAAGACGCACAATTATATTCTCTCTGCGTGCTCGAGCAACGTTGGGAGGTGTCCTGCTCCAGGTAAAGCACTTGCCTTGAAAAACATTCGTCTCCTCGTCTGTGTTGTCTCCTGTTTCTGAATGCTCAACATCTGTGTTTTCCGGCTCTCCATGGTCACCAGTGTCAGCTTTATCGTACACAGAGTCAATATCATCATCAAGATCTTCCTCTACAGCTTCTTCTTCATCTTCTGAGCCCTAAACCACTTAGTCTAGCATCATCATCACTGCTGTATCTGTCGCCCTCGCAATCATCACTGTCACAAACTAGAAGACTTATCTCGTAATCGTCTAGAAACTGAACACGGGAGGCCATTTTTATTCAGAATACCTGCAAGAGATACTATAGTAGTATTTTATAACACATTATCACCACAAAAATGTACAAAACTAAATACAGAAAAACAACACGCGCAAGGCCACCTGGGGTCAAATCTGACCCCAGTGAGGAAAAAAGAAATTTTAGAAAAAAAAACGGTTATTACTAACAGCACAAAACCACTATGCCGACCTAGAGGACACTTGTCATGACAAAGTCACGAAGGTTGGTTTCATTGTATTGTAAACCAAAAAACGTTATCGAAAAATACGAAGGCTGGGGTCAAATTTGACCCCGGGTGGCCGTTTGAGGGTTAATATTGGTCTGTTTCCGCGTTGCGGTTTGCACCTGCACGCGCGCGCGTGACGAAGGAAGATTGTGCATTCTGCAAGCGTTTTATCTTGTGCCGGCCGACAACAAAACACCAATCACACAGCGTTACCTACCAATCTTATGCAAAACGACGGAGATGAACTGCGATACAAGTTTTGATTTCTTTCTCAGAAACAGATAAGCCGGGTAAAACGAGAGACAGCGACAGTCCACAAAGAGTATACTGATGTAAAGTCATTTGCAGGCCTGTGGGTGTACCGAGTACTGCAAAACATGTTATGTCATTTGGTGAAAACCCCTATAAATAACGCAGGCCTGCCCATAAAAATACATTACTTATTTATTTACAAGTTTACCCTTCTTCTGGGAAATGGCTTAGACCTTATTCTTTCTATCCTGAAGATGGAAGCAGTTAGTTCCCATGAAGCGTTGCAGTGATGAGCAAAAAGCATGACGTCATAAACCAGAAGATCGTAATCTAAATCTTAATCGAATTATAAATATCTTACAGACTTCATCACATGAAAGGGTCGAAATAATAAACTCATATCTACCTCCACGGAGCAGAGTCCTTCCTGAGAAGCCAACAGGCTCTCAGCTAGTCAAGAAATTTCTGCATTTTATGGAATCCGAATATTAGTTACCGCATTCCCTACCCTGGGCCAGATCAATCCAGTCCATGCCCCCATCCCAATTTCTGAAGGCCCATTTTAATATTACTTCCCATCTACAAATTGTATCTTTCGCTCAGGCATCCCCCTCAAAACGGGACGTCGCTGGTAGCCCGACATAACCTTCTGGTGTTTTCCAAAGTGTAAGAAACCTAGGGCCGCAAAATAGCCTTTTTGAAGCTGGTCATGAAAAGTTCAGAAGTCTACTCTAACAATAAAATCTTGGGTCACTGATTCGCCAATGCATGTGTGTGTGTGTGTGTGTGTGCGTGCGAGCACGGTTTTGTTGATTGCTGCAGGTTACATGGCCAAGAAGTCAGGTGTCTTGAATCCGGGGAGAGAGAAAAGTAATTTGGCTTCCATCGGCAAGAGAAACTTATTTCGTATCGATTGATTTCAAATTACAGCAAGCAATTCAATCAGTGCCATAAACTACCGATCGAAGAAGCTATGTGGCAGTCTGACCCGCCGGTGTGTTTCTGTATAATGGAGCATGCAACAGCCTATTGCAACGTAAACAGTATTGCCGAATTTCCCGCTGCCATACGTGCTTCCAGCACAGCAACACGTTTCAGAATAATGCTGTCGACACCATAACTTGCAAAAATACGTTTCTTGTTGGGTGTTTTTAAGAACAGAGTTCCTCTGTATGTGACTTCCATTATCAGTGCATAAACAGTTCATTGCATTCGGCCCACAAGATTTTACAAAAGTTTGCACAGCACTTTTGGTTTTGTAAAAATGGACACAGTGACAATTATGCTTCATTTAAGAGGGTAAATTAATTGCTACTCGTGTTTTGCATATTTCTTGGAAGTCTTGGGATAAATCTCTTATAGAAATCTCCTCATCATCCCGTTGATCAAATGTGAGTCTTGCGAAAATGATTACAGTAAAAGATGCACTTAAGAGCACAAGGAAATTTTGCCACCCATTACACTCTCTACGTCTGATGTGGAGCATTTTCGGTACAGGAGATGTCTACAGAATTTACTGTGCGACTGTGACTTGCATAGTAATGAGTGTTGTGAAAGCCATACTTTTTTTTTTTACTTGCGGGCGTAAAATTTTATCTATCCTTAATTTTCGTATTTCACAATTTGGGCCAAATTCTGCTCAAATTCGGTATAAGATATCTGAACAAAATACTGCTGAACATTTTCGATCTTCGTAAAAATCATTCCCACGCCCTTCATCATTTTCTAACCTCATCACCACCACAATCTTTCTCCACCGACATGAATATTCCCATTCTCCGCTTCATCACACTCACTCGCTTTTCCATTGCCAACATTCGAATTCTCATCCTCGCATTATTAAAATAACAATGCGAGGATGTGTACTTATCTTTCTCCTTCTTTCACTCACACTTCTCACACTCTTAATTATCATCATAAACACTTAATCATCATCATCGTCATCAGCGTCTTCGTCATTCCTAGTTTCATCAAAACTGTCATTTTCCTTTCCTTTCATGTTCTCCTCATAACTCTTAGCATCTGCATTAGCATTATCCAAATCATTCCCACTCTCATCCAAAAATCATACACGCTCTTCACTATAATTTTCATTCTTATTATCGTCGTGTTAATCTCCATTATCATTATCCAACTAATTGACACTGTCACAATAATTATCATCCTCCCTTTACGCTAACTCTTCAAGATACACTCTTCATTATCATCTACCTCCTCGTTAACACTACCACGTTCTTTATTCCAAACTTTATAAACGCATAATAACCATGTGATTCCTCTTTACGTACACAATTATTCTCACTACTATCCTCTTCACATTCTTAGCGTTATCGTCGTCTTACATAAAGCGTAGTCGTTGTGTCTCAAACGGCTGTAGAAGTCAGAAATTGGGCTACTGACCTGCACAGCTAGGCCATGACTTCACTCTCTATATATATGTGTGTGTATGTATGCATGCATGAGAACTCGGTTGTGAGTTTTGTCATAACGAACGGAATTTCATAACAGCCGGCAGCTAAACTACCGTTACTGAGATAATATTTCGATAGATCGTGTAACTACCACCTGTTGGATGAGGCGCAATGACTGAAATCGTCACCGTCACAGCCAACAGCCACTATTTGCCCAACACCACTCAACTCACCGCAAACACACACCAAAACGCCAGTTTACTTTAACAGACTTCCTTCTTAATGTACCCGTTATTTTACTTATGAGACCATGCTTCTTTCTTTTTTTTTCAACCCAAGACATGCGGGACAGATGCTGCACTTGTAATGTCATTTAGTCAGCATGACATGAAGGTAATGCGAGTGGCAAGCTGCTCAGTACGATTTCATTCTTCTGAATTCAGGATCAGTCAAGTAATTAACGCTTTACAGCGCTGTAGTTGTTATCCGTACAAACTGCATTAAAAATACATAGCTCTGCATTTTCCTTCAGAATATGCTCTTAGTCTCATATGTATCTCACATCAGACAGCATTAACCTGTGTTGTATCTTTTAGTGGAGACACAAAGTGTGTACTGTGAGTAGGAACTTAATTTTTAAGTACTATTTAGAGTTACTTCAGGCTTCGGGTTATTAAGTAACGTGTGAACGAATGAATGGATGAATAAAATACCGCCAAATCTAAATATTAAAATAAAAAAGATGTAAAATTTGGCCTTAGAGAATTTAAATATATTTCACCTGCATAATCTACCTTTTTTTAGCATTCCATAAAATATTTTGAAGAAGTCTGTTTTAGCTGTTCCAGGGGTTTTTTTTCCTTAAATTTACTCTATTAAAAAAATCCACGTCCTAAAATAATTTTAAATTTTGGGAAGAGGAAGAAGGAGGCTGGGGAAACAACAAGGTAGTAGTGTGACTGTGGAAACACTGGTCTATTTTTCGCGAAAAAACTTTTGGACGAGAAGCGCCGTCTTCTTGGGAGCGTCGTGGCTAAAAAAACGGGCTAAGTTGCCTCTTTATTTCCCGTTGTTTCTTACACACCGTTTCTCATAGACGCCGTTAAACGGACAGGCAGCATTTCTGATTCACTATCTGACCTCTAGGAACGAACCCACACTGCAGCACACCTCAACAGTCGAAGAAAACAGTGAGTATTATTTTTCCAGTTGATACGCTCTGCGGCACCTTATTCTGTCTTTGCACTGATTTTGAGATCGAGTGTGAAGATTGCTGCTTCGCTTCGACATCATATCCACAGAAACACGCGTCATGAATGTCGTCGTCCGTAGTGGCTCTTCTTGCACCCACAACGGCGTGACAGATTTCTGACTTCCCACATTAAAATTCTGTGGGTGGAGAGAAGAAATCAGAATCAAGGCTAAGCTCCGACGTGAAGCATGAGAAATGTTCTCAGGGTCTCAAAGCGATGTTTCGGTCAGCCTTGTAGATGTCGTCATAAAAGACAACACTATAGATAGCACCACGCATTAGCACTTTGCGTTTATTGGTAATTCATATGTACATTTTTACGTCGTGAATAACGTGTTAGATCGCCGCACTCTCTGACTACAGCAGACCCTAGCGTCTGTCCACTGTTTCTAATTACCGATAGACCGATAAATCTCCGATTACCCATTTGACACCTTTATACCATCTTCCCTGTCTTCCATCTTCTCTTGTCTACGTTTCTGATTCCCCCGCCTCTTCCTATTTGTCTCGTTTTCGAGGGTGACACATTCTATACATTTCTGACTCTTGTAATTGGTCGGGCAACGAACGAGGTACCACTTTCGTTGATTGACCAATGTTCAAAACAAAAACCAAAAAGCTTACCTAATTCTGTTATTTACATTTTAGTTAACTATTTCATGGAAACAAAAAACCTACAGAAAGTATAGGCAGGAAGTCATGCATGCCTCTGTTCTGAGCTTAAAACTATAAATTCTTAACGTAAAATAAAAACGTCAAACGAAATTTCCGAAATTCCGGCTTTTGTAATGAATGCTATAGCTGTCACGGGCCGGAGGCACAACAGTGAGATATTAGAAAGTCGGGGTAAAAACTTTCTTCCTCAAGTAGAGTTTGGACACAAAAATATATTTTAAAAAAAATTTTACCAATTCTCATAATGAGTGTGGTCCGGCAGGGATTCGAACCCAATCAGTGTTCGGCTATGTAGCCAATAATAACTGAAGTTTCCATCCACGTCAGCTTGTAGCAAAACGCTTGTGAATAAGTTCAGTCTGTTTCCTGTTTGCGCAAGTGCGAGGAGTCAGGGAATGGATTCTGCAGAGGGAGGCCTCATAACAGAATTCTCGATAAAAAATCGTGAATCACAATCCCACGGATATTACTACGCTGTCCGCCATCTCTCTTGCTGTTAATCATCGATCTGAAAGCACCAAGGAATTTACTGTGTAGATTTCGTCATCAGTTTGTTAACGTGGAAGGGCGTCCGGAAAGATGGTCGCCTACTCGGTATTCCGGCCGCTTAAAGTAATATCCAGATGCTGTTCAGCGGGTTAGTCTCTCCTTGCCGAACACCATTTTTAAGTAACTGCATGTATCTTTAAGTTTCACTTGTTCTGTACAGAACAGCAGGACACACCTGGACAGATTACAAAACAAATGCGCAAATTGCAAAGGAGTTAAAAATAACACCAATTTTGGACAAATTACTGGAATACGAGAGAAACTGGATAAAGCATGTAAATGGAAGGCCTCGAAATAGATTACCCAGGGTAATGAAACACTACTCCCCAACTGGCAGAAGGAATCATACTAGACCTTTGAAGACACTTCTGGATACGTGAGACCGGAAACGGGCCAACCAGTGATCCAACTCCATGACAAGTATTTGATGAAGATGGTTCTGTACTGAAATTTTGCTCAGATTCTCTGTTGTTTTAAAGGTGTTTTGTAGAAATCGTAGATAAACTCTTCACACTTATCCAATACTTTGCTTCACTTAAAAACAAAACACTTTAGGTCCGAATATAAGACAGCAACAGGATCCCGCGTCTCTACTAAACCAAGGCCTATCATCGTGCAAGGTCACATCGTTTTTAAAGACAGACTGAGCGTACAGTTGCAGAACTCTTCAGCAGACACTACATACTAAGGGCGAGCACCTTCTTAGGAGCTTATAGCAAAATTCGATAAGCGACTAGTAACTTCGTCATGTCTGTCCCTCTGTCCGTCCGTCGGTTCCCTCTGTACGAAATTTTCATGAAATTTGATATATTCATATTTTTCGATAATATGTCGAAAACCTGCAAGATTCATTAAAACCCGACAAAAATAACGAGCACTTTACAGGAATATCTATGTACATGATGATAATATCTCGCCGAATTCTTTTAGAATTAGAAACGTTCCAGACTAGCACAGCAGAGAAAATCTCATACACATGTTAAGCACAATTATTTTTTTCTGAAGAATCGTGTCGTTTATGAGATAAACGGCAGGATATGGCAGAGTCAGTCGGGCCACAGATGACGATATATTGTGGCACATGCGCGTTGCATACAAACGTACACTCAGAATATGTAATATTTATTGATCTTGCACTGCAACTGCAGGAGGACAGATGGACGGACAGACGCGCCTAAAACGGAAGAGAAATTCGCATGAAACTATTGATACGTCGCTTCGTGCGTGTTTTGTTTTGTTTTCGTCGATGAGAAACTTGGGAAACAACGCACGATGGGAATTATGTCTGAAAGGTAAATAAAGACTGTAGAAGTAATGGTCTAGAGGTGAGGCAAAATTCCTGTTTTCTGCTGACTGTCATGAACATGGCAGCAAAGAGATCCGTTATTCAGTGCACAGTGTGTTCACACAGCTATCGGAACATGCATTTCACTATTCCTTCCCGTTCTTCATTTCCTTTTCCTCCTTATTTTTCTTCTATCTCATATCTTTCATCCTCCTCCAACTTATATTTCCGCTACATCTTTTCTCTTCGTTTCTTTCTTCACTTCACTTACTTCACCTGCTTCGTTTGCTTCCTCGTCTCTTCCTATATCGGAATTTCTCTCCACTTCCAAATACTGATCCCCAGACAACACGCAATCTATTACCTATACCAACCTCAATAAACATCGGATTAGTTGCATCCTATGTTCCATGATGCAGTCACAAGAACCTAAAAGTTAAAAAACTGGATAATAAGGTTCGTGTGTATGTATGTATGTGTGTAGGCATGTATGTACATATGTATGTATGTACGTATATATGTATGTATGTATGTGTGCATGTGTGCGTGTATGCGTGCGTGTGTG
>Ga0136643_10006699_pt1 | contig 16526 bp, 8 predicted proteins | sample TergutLab28metaG_FD_96883 | JGI IMG/M metagenome (GOLD analysis project Ga0136643, IMG submission 96883) | Labiotermes labralis P1 segment gut microbial communities from Petit-Saut dam, French Guiana - Lab288 P1 (version 3) (version 3) | ecosystem: Host-associated > Arthropoda: Insects >... | reverse complement strand
GTGTCACGTGGTCAGCGCAACGGGTCCCCACAGCCGTTAATCTCTGTTTTCTAAACCTGGAGCCGCTACTTTTTTTATTCAAGTAGCTCCTCAATTGACCTCACGAGGCTCACGAGGCTGAGTAGGAGCTAATGGAAACAATAAATAGATTGTAGAATTGTGCATTTGTTGGTGTTACGACAGTTTTAATAAACCAAAAGTACACTCATGTAAAACTAGGAACTGATTGAATTTTGGGAATGCCTTCTACCGTTCCGCTCTGAATCGTCTATCATCACCGCATGATTATCTAAACGCGAAGATACCAAAGTATACAATACAATATATTTATTGTTTTTTATGCGTGTGGAACGTGGTCTCTCACGCTGTGGGAAAAACAAAAACCGAAGGTCTTTGAGAATTTGTGCTGACGACAATATTTGGAACTAACAACGAAAGGGGTGGGGGATACACGGAGACAGGACAAAACTTCATAATGCGAAGCTTTAGGGTTTGTGCTCCTCGCCAAATATTAGTAGGGTGATCACACAAATTAGAAAGAGGTGGGCGGAGAAATGCAGACAGGGCTTCCGTGGGAGAATTTAAAGGAAGGTGACCACGTGGAAGACGAAGGCGTAGACGGGAGGATAATACGAACCCGGACCTTACCAAGAAATGGGATAAGGTGTACACTAGATTAGTCTCGTCTCAGCGAAATAATAATTCGGTTTCCGCACAATGTGCAGAATGTCCTAACTTGCTGGGCAACTCTTGAGTCTGGCAAGGACTCTGCTCCATGGAGATGCTCAGTTTTGATTCAGAACGTCAGTGTCAAGTCAATACCACTATTCAAGCATTAAAACGTATTAATGTTTGATGTAAGCTATACTACGGGGTCTCTTCCTTATCGTCTCCCCCCCCCCCTCCCTCGAGCATCTTAGCTCGATAACCTGCATCAGCTGGGACATCTCGTGACAGCTGTGGTGCTCGTTACGATACTAGACGCTATTTATTTTATTTTCATACACTTTTAGCCGATGTTGTGGGCCGGGTAGCTCAGTCGGTATAGCGACTGACTACGGGCTGGACGGTCCGGGATCGAATCCCGGTGGGGACGAGATTTTCCGCCCGTCCAGAGCGGCCCTGGGGCCCACCCAGCCTCCTGTAAAATGGGTACCGGGTCTATCCCGGGGGTAAAGTGCGGCCGGGGCGTGCTGCTGACCACTCATCCCCCTTCTAGTGCCGCGGTCATGGAATAGTAGAGCTATACCTGTATCCACCCTCTGGGCCACACCGGGCATGTAACGGGATCACTTTACCTTCACTTTTTTTAGCCGATTTTGGCGGCTTTAACATAAACCACTGACTACAAGAATCAGGGTCTTACAAACCTAATAGCTCCTCAGCTAGTCAAGAATTTCCCCACATTTTATGCAACCCGAAGGTACATTACCGCGTTCACAACAGCCCGCCATTTGTCCTAATCCTGAACCAGACTAAACCGGTCCGGGCTCTCCCATCCTATTTCTCAGGGAAGATCCATTTTTAATACTATACTCCCATCTATACCGAGATCTTCCAAGTGTCTTACCTTCAGGCTCTCCTACCAACGCTCTGTACTCGTATGCATTTCAATTCTCCACAACAAGCGCCACATACCCTGCCCACCTCATCCTCCGCAGACTCGGTGAGAGTACAAATCATGCTTCCCCTCATCACGTCATTTTCTCGAAAAACAAACCAGGCAGTGCACGCAGAGTCAACTTCGGTTATGACTTCGGCTGTATCGGTCTTTCTTCATTCCCCGGCCGCATCACCATGCTGTCACCACAGTCTGCCTCGGTTACACCGGAAGTTCACCGATAACAAATTTCTCCGACATTCCCTAATACTAATTTTTCCTGGTGTATGCCTTTTTGGACAAAATAATGGACAGTTCACAATGGTCACAGTGTTTTGGCAGGGTTTAAAAATCGTGTTCGCAAGTACCCGTCACAGAACCATGAATACCCAACATGTGCAGTAATTTGACACCATTTGTCACCAACAGACGCCCATGAAACGTCTCAGCATGATCATACAATCACGTACGTATCGTGAAAGTGAACAACTTCGGTACTTTCAACAATTCAACCTCATGTAGAGATTTTTAATTTCGCTTATCACGTGACACAGGAATCATATGACATTTGGGTGGTCTTGTTTCTGGCGTAGAATGTGAGAACGACTTCCTGCTTCAATGGTCAGTGAGACAGCAGGCTTGCGTCGTTTGTGATCTTTCAAGCAGCAGACGTTTCGGCGCGTACGCGGGGACAAAGCATATGTATAAATATGCAGCTTCTGCACATCCATCTGGCGCGCACAGAATTCATACTTAATAAGTAGGGTAACACAAACAGATTATTTTTCATTTTGCAGAGCAGTTTCACAGTGTAAGACCAGGACGTGTCACCGACAGGCTGTAACTATATCTAAGAAATACAAAATTAGTTCCTTTTGGGAAAGTCGCAAACATTTAAGCCAAAAGGATATTGCTCAGCGCTTTGAAATTCTAACCAGCACGCTTGGCGACAGGCTTTACAAAAACTTCGCGAGAATTAAACGATCTTTTGGAAGTAGCAGCTACAGCGCTGATGCAAAACGACAAACGAAGAACAGATATGACGCAGTCGTCGTAGCATTGTTGGCTTGGTTTAAGAAAACGAGAATCAACAATCCTGCAATGTTAAAAAGTGGTGGAAAAGTCAAATAGTTATATGAAAGAATTCGCCGTCAATGAAGATATTACTGCAGCCGGAACTGATCGATGGAACACCATACACAATATTGTGTCTGACACAGATAATAAGAAAATGTGCTGTAAATCGGCTACTGTTCGTGGAAATGGGGCACACGAAAGGAAAGATCTAAAATTACAGCAAATTTCGGACATATTTTCACCGCGTATCATTTGCAATGCGGATGAAACAGGGCTGTCTTGGAAAACATTACCTGATCGCACTCTGGCATTTAAAAGTGAAGATTTTTCAGGTAGTAAAATGTCGAAAGGAAGAATGACGTATTTCATTTGTGTTAGTGCGGCTGCAAATAGATGCCATTGCTTGTGTTAGGAAAGTACGCAAAGCCGCGGGCTTTCAAGCATGCCGATACACTGTCTGTTGAATGCAGGACCAACCGAAAAGCGTTGATGACTTTCATCTTATTTCTGCGTGGCTGCTACAATTTGATAAGTTGATGACAGCCGAGAAGTTCAAAGTCGCTCTCATTCTGGGTAACTATGCCGCACATTCCGTAAACACAGCTGCTTTGAAGAACGTCCAGTTCTTTTCCTTATAACACAATATCTAAAACTCAACAGATGTACAACTCAACAGATGTACGCTGGGGTAACTAAAAATCTGAAGCTAAATCATCGCAGTTAATTAGTGTGCCAGCGTTTAACTACTCACAATGAATGAGTTTCAATTCAGTTCGAAATTCTCGATTCAATGCATCTTTTACGTCGCACCTAGTACATGACTGAGCATCAAACAATCCACTACTGTTGCAAGTCAGTGGGACTCACTAGGGGTGAGATACATGAAGTAGCTACAAGGGATTATTAATATGAAACCCCATCACCAGCAAAGTCTACTCTCTTGGCTGGTGACATGATTCTCCTATTTATAAACTCCTGTTCCTAGATGATGACTACCATAAAGTTTCCATTGTAAAAATTAAATCCCCTGACGGTTCAGTGTCTCCCCCCCCCCCACCCCCCCCCGGCCCACATGACTTCCGTATTATCACTAAAATCGAACCTATACTTTGCTCATTCTCCAAATCTCATGTCCGTTTTCAATTGCTTAGATTCTTTCACAGCATCTATGAAATTCCAAGGATTTAAAGGATGTAAAGGTTTGCCACTCGCTCAAGCCCAAACTGGAGACCCGTCCCTTACTCTCTATCCACGGCTGCTAATTCAACATATTCGCGGAGCTATCCTCCCTCCGCAACTTGGGAGCACGCTATTCTGCGATGCTAGGGTCTCCAATTCGTACGGTTCTTCGCTCCATACACTTACCGATTTGTCACTTTTTTAGCCATTAAATCATTCCATACTACAAAACCTACACTGCTAAAAAAAAAAAGCGTCGTAGTACCTTCTAAATCAGCCTAAGTCGGCCACAAACGGATTACGGAATACGCCACTAGGATATTTTTGACAACCCTACTGAAATGTATTTCAAATGCTGCTAGTACCACCATCCTGTAGGCACAGTGAATAATCTCCGTAGCTGATACCACTGTTAACAAATTTCTGTATGCAACATGTTCGTCCCTCGTCCAAACAAAGACATAAATGAAAGCAGTTACACTCTCCAAGTTGGCTGCTTTGGAATCAAATATCTGATGACCACACAGAATGATTTCGGAGACAGTTCTCTGTTTGCAGGACGTACGATACATCGTTTAGAAGCATCATACCTTGCCATACTTCCGTGTAGCCGACCACCAGAAGTCCCTGTCGTGCCATCTTTTGGTAAAGGATATGTACTAGCGCGCGGTGAAGTCGATATGGGTCGCCGCAATCGATAGCGTGGATTCGGATTCGCATTGCTGCTGTTACTGCTGTTGCTGTTGTCCCAAGACATTTCTGTCAGCTATGATGACATTCCAATGTATCAGGTCACCGCGCCGCGACACACTGCGGCCATCGTCATCAAACCATCGACACTGCACACGGGGATAAAACACAAAATCAGTCAATCTGTCTGTTTCATCACTGGAACTTGGTTCCCATATTTGGAAATCGTTATAAACCCCAATGAAAATACAATGGAATTACTGCAGCGAATTACCTTCATTTGTTTAATCACTCACTTGAAAGCATTATTAGCTTTTACAGTATGTGTGTTTAATTCCTCTTACTATGTCGCACTGCTTCCATCGGATAACAACATTTACTACTTGCCAGCAAGGCACAATATTCCAGAGAGATTCACGAACAAAACAACCGCACACCAGCACGCATCCACTTTTAGTTGCTTGGCCGTGTATGCACGGCAGCACCGAGGTAAGATTTCCCCCACCCCCCTTCCTTGACACTGTCCCATCGCTTGGCACTGACTCACACACACACACATGGACACGGACAAACACAGTTACTTGCCTTCTCAAGCTGTACTGTTCATCTACGTAGTATGCACATACACCTCTCTCGCCCCTAAAGCATTAAGGTGATAGCAAGTTTCCATACCAAACTTAAGTTTGTCAATTAAAGCAGGTGGTGGTTGTAACTGGTAAAAGAATTCTTGTAGGTGGGATACAATTTTTATACGGACTACATGCTGAATTGTTGGCACAAAGACACATGCATTCCATTGGAGGCTACAGCCGGGCTATTTCATTTCACAGCGCGTATGTGTATGTCGCTCTCTACTCTCAACATTTGGAAGATGCTGCGCGCATGAAAAGAAAGTCCACTCCCCCTCCCACCCCACCCTCAATACCTTTATGCCATCAAGCCCTGTTGCCACGTTTTCATCGCATCTGAAAAGACAGCGTCTGTTAACGTCGCTTAATTCGACTTTATTGCCTTCATTGTCTGTAAGTGGCTGCTTATCAACGCTGCTAAAACTGTACGCCTGTTGCACTAGCGCGTTATGTCACCCGTACAAGCTGCTTGTTCAAACAAATCGTGTGCTGGCCTGTCTTACACTTCCACCTGTAAGGCCACATAAAGCAGATCGAAGAGCATAATACAAATGTTCCATTGTCCTTCGTTAAGCAGCAGGTCATGAAAGCGTATGGGGAGTGAAAATCCAGCTCCATGCATTCATTCCTTTGGCACTAGAGGCAACTATTCTGCTTCACGGCCTGGACGCTTTACCTCCCGGGGAAATATCTTGCGGTAGGATATACACACTAAATTGCAAAGCAGGTTCCATTGCCAGTACTGATACGGTTTTGAAGAGCAAAGCCTCTTTCCTCTGAAAGAAATCGATTCCCCTGTTACTCGGACGTCTAGTCCGTGGCCCAGTTACCAACCAACAGAGCTATAAGCTATGACAGTTCCCTCGTTGGGCAGAGCGTTGTCGAAATGGTGACATTTAGCAGGTTTCAGAGGCACTTACTGTCAATTATCATGGGTTTATATAGGAGCATTCCAGGATACAGGCAGGCTTGAAATATACAACGACCGCTTCCGTTCCTTACTTTAAAATGCATTATTCACATGTTATCAAATAGCACTACATTGTGGGATATTGTGCATCGATAAGAATCGGTTTATGGGCTTGTGCATTGTCGTAATTTAGCACCAATTAACACAGCTTCCACACTTCGTGCCTTTTTATTCATAAAATTCACGACATAAAGTAGCTGCTTCAAAAATGAAGATAAGCCACCTGGTTGAAGCGTGCTGTTGTGGTTGAAATCCGGTAGCGCATTATGCAGTTGTGTATACGGTAACAAACTGAAACAATAGTAAATGAATTAGACTTAACGACGTATACTAAAAAGACCATCACTAAGAAATCGTCGAAGAAGAATCTGGGTTAACATTTTATAAAACGGTGGCAGTGTCGTGTTATGGAAGTACATCGATGGCTTAAAACTATCAAGATTCTCATTCCCCGTCCCCGTTTCATCCGGTGGTCGAGTCCTGAAAGAGACAAGAGATTTTTCTCTTTTCACGCGTTCGGACCTGCTCTGGGTCTCTCCCTGCTACACCCTTTAAATGGGTACCGGGGTTCTTTGTCGGTGTTAAAGCAGCCGGGACCTGAAGTTGACCACTCGCCTCCGTATAGTGGGTAGACAAATGTTCCGTAAATCTTGGAACCACCTCAGGATTCTAGGCGCAATTTCCACACTGCGAAACCACAAGTATTAGACGCCGCGGTAAAAATGTAATCGCCCAGGATTTCTGCAGCCCTGAGTGACGTTATATATATCCTCCCCTATATGTAGTCATGGCTTGGGCAGGGACAACTTCACCTTTAACTCTTTTATGTTAATTGAATAAAAAGTGTGTGTTCGTACAAATTTCACGCTGTACTTTTTCTTATTTATTTGTATTTTATTTAACGGCACAAGTGCAAACGCAGACTCTACAGGTCTTTAGCTTTTAAAAAATGTGAGGTTGATATTACTATTTTTTTAACTTTCCAAAAAAACATGTTTACCGGTACAGTAACTGTTGTAGTCCAATGGTCGAATCATTCAATGCAGCGGCAGACGTGCAACTTTTGACAGGTTTGCCGGTATATGCCTACCAGCGTTTACCATCCTAAAGAGCGACGGGTACAATCATATCGCAGAGTGCTGACGAACAACTTAAAATATTTTAGTATGACATGTTCCGATATTAGTGTATGCAAAATTCTTTTCATGATTTTTTCTAGAAAATTGTTACTTAAAATATTACATTAATGAAATATAAGAAAAAACATGTTTGCAGTGTTTATACGTTTTCTATACGAGTGTTCACGAACATGTGCCCGATTTATTTCCATGAGAAACCGCTGTGCTAGAAGACCCACAACAGATCAGCAGGGATATGATCCCCTGCAGAGATAAAATATCTTTTCACGGCCACCTTCACTTATGGATTCCGCCCAAACAATTGGTATTAACATGTGTACACGTGCATGTATACTCGTAGTTATTCCGGCGTCAAAGATTTAATTCCGGCTTCGAAGAGTTAAAAGTCGCCAACAGTCAGTTATGAATACGTATGTTCACCTACTAGTAGCGTTACATACGGCCACAAGAGCACTCTGGTGGTTAGGTCCGTAAGTACAGTCTCACGTGGTCACGAAATGGGTCGCATACCGTTTGATCAACCTTGGAATATCGTGCGTGGTCGCTTCAGGTTAGCCAATATTTGAGTGCTGTTACAAAAAAAAAACAACTTTTTAAAAATTTATTTTAATTAAGCGTGGGTGTATGTAAAATTATCCAAGCCTAATACAAAGCACCACAATCTGTGTTGTGCTGTAAGTACATCTCATTCTTTCAAGCCTCTCATCCTTTGAAAATATACATGTTTTTATTGAAAATGGAATAGTGTTTGTCAGAAAGTATATTGGCCCTACTGTAGAGTCTGGGTGCGGCGTGTGAATAGTGTAAATACGTTGTTGTGACGAGCGTTGAAGGCTCTTAACTCGTTTGGCTGCAAGTGACAAAACCTTCAGAATTATTTTGTTCAGTTGAACATAGGAAGGCAAAAAGTTAGTTTATGTAATTATTCGCTTGAAAAATCTGTGCTTATAGTAGTTACAGTAATGTGTGTAGATTCTTGTCATGTCCTTTTTCCTAAAATTAGACTTTGTTGAAAAAGTTTGTAAGAAGATGTGATTTTTTAAAATTTGTTTCTGTGATCCTCTGAAGCACAGATAACAGTAGCAGGTATTATTAATTGTAGTGCTATTACACACATTTATTATTACTTCCGAAGAATATGGGTTTCCAGTAACAGATTTGGTCCAGTAATACAGTTTGTTCTGTCATCAGGGTTGTTTGAGAAAGTACTTTTTCAACGTTTGTTAGGTTATGTTAAAAGCAGGGTGTGTTAAGGTTTCAGAATATAAGGGACTGGAAGTGGCAGATCTGTTCAGTTATAGATATTTACATGATATAAAATTGCTGAATTTGTGGTATTCATATTCAACTAATGTGATGTAGAGTGCGGAATTAACGAAGACAATTTACAAAGTTTGTGTTATATTTGAATTCATCATGGTTGTCAAATGTGTTTGATGTGGACAACGATAAGTGCCTGATCATTTTCATTTAACTTGAAACAGTTTGAAAATTGTAACACATTGTGCATACTTATGCTCCTGCACTTTTCTTCAGTAAAGGCACCCGGTTTACTCATTGTGTGTATAACTTGGTAAGTTAAGGTAACTAGTTAAGAGTTGGAAGTGTAGTGTGGTATGATTCCTGGTAGGGTTAGACATAACTGACATAACCTCCATACTCAGACTATCTTTTTAGTCTGTTTAGCCTTCTGCATAATAGGTGCATCTGCTGGATCACAAAACTGATCACCATCTTTCATCCAGTCCTGAGGTTAAGACTGTGTTAAGTGGTACATCCACACCTCCTTACACATTGCATCAGTGGTTAGTACTTGAACCTCCTTCATTTCCATATATGTTCTATGATGAAACCTGGAAAATAGAGTTGTGAGTGTAGTTAGAAGAATATTGTACATGTAGCATCATGCCTTTACTAATTTGCCATGTAGACTGGCATAAATTATACACTGTAACTTAATAAAGGTGAATATATGGTGTATGTTGTTTTTATTTTTGCCAGGTTGTGACAATATGGTGGTTTTGCAGACTTGCTGGTCTCCATGTATTTGGAACAGTAATGTGAAAACTGGGAGCAGAGCTGTTGCATTTTATACTGCGGTTTGTATCTCTGTTTCCATTTGATACCAACACAATAAATTAAGGTTACACTTAAAGTAGTGTTTTGTGTTCCTGTGACAGATTTGAACAGATTTTTTAAAGTCAGTAGCTGAAACTGTTACTGAAAGCTGTTAGGCAGTTCTGATTTTTAATCATTGTTTATTGATAAGACAGTTGAGTTCATGTAGGACCATTCATGGTTTTTCCAGTGTGTCCTGTGAACCATTTTGTAGATTATGTTGAAATTCTGTGTGGGCAACTTTACCAATAGTTTATGGGCATTTCCATTTCACAAATACATTACTCCACCATCAAGTCTAGTTTAGATATGACTGTAAATGTGCTTGACCATGTATTCAATAAACTTTTCACAGATTTTGTTGAAATCAGTACACAGGAGTGTCAGCAACAGTCATCTGTTTGTGTCTTTCTTAACCTGGCACAAAACTTTATGCACACAAGTGCTGGGTTTACTTAAATAAGCTGGAGATAGCACAACACATACCTTGCCATGTGGCTAGTTACTTCTGAGTGATACATGCAGTTTTGTTTAAATTAATTAAATTTGAGTTAGTAGATGGCATTCTACCATCAACTGGCATAGGAAGTTTGTACTGACTGCAAATATTGTCATAATGTATCCAGATTATAATTTTTTTTACATATGTACACACACACACATACATACATACATTTTATGGATCCATTAGTGTGTCATAAAGACAGCAGGATATGGAACATGACATAAATATACAAGTTTACAGTGTAAAATACTATGAAAATTAAAAAAAAACAGTATTAAAAATCATATTTACACATAAAAAATTCATCTACAGAGTAAAAAGAATGCGTATGTAGGTATTTTCTTAAGGCTGTTTGAAATTTTTCCTCGTCATTCGTAATGACTGTCATACTTGGTGGTAAACTGTTGAAAATTTTTATGATAGCGTAGAATGTACTTGTTTGAAAACACAATAGGCTGGCATTTGGTTTATGAAGATGATGCTTATTCCTTGTATTAATATTGTGTGTAGATGATTTTTTTTTTTCATTTCCTGTTTTTTGATGATGAAGTTTGTTAATGAAAGTATATGCTGGCATGGAACGGGTAAAATCTCCAGTTGTTCAAATAGAATTTTACAGGAGGTTGTGGGTTTTATATATATATCAGTTCTTGTATCTACTCTTCATCTTACTTTGGTGTTGATTGATAGTGATGTCAGTTTGATGTTATGGTGATAATGAATAGGGAGGTTAGAGGGTTTTGTAAGGAAGTGGTTATACCCTGTTTCAGTGCCAGTCAGAGGCATTATTTTTGCCTTACTTTTTGGTGTTTGATTTATAATTATTAATTATGTTTCTTACATTTGTCTGTGCAGTCATTTAGTGTGGTCTTGATTACATTCATTTCATACATGATGGCTGGAGGCGAGTCTACCCAGCTATACAGTCCACTTTTTGAAACTGATGTCCGTGGATGTAAGTGTTCTGCTAATGTTACAAGAGTCCTGTCAATATTAGCAAGTTTCCTACAATGTAACAGGTGTTCTGTTGATATAACAAATGTCCTATAGGTATAAGCAGTGTCCTTTAAATGTAACATGAGGCCTGTGAGTGTAATGAGTGTCCTGTCACTGTAATAGGTATCCTGTTGATGTGACAGGTGTCATATCAATGTATCAGGATTCCTGTTGATGTAATAAATGTCCTGTCAGTGTAACAAGAGTCCTGTCAACATAACACACATGCCCTATCAATGTAACAAAGTGTCCTGTTAATGTACCAAGTGTCCTATCTATATAACAGGTGTCCTGTTGATGTAAGAAGTATCCTATTCTTGTAAAAAGTATTCTTCTTTTATCAAAGTTTTTTATTACCAACTGATGCACAAGAGAATTGTTTTTTAAAGGAGTGTTAAAATTTACATTACAATTACAATAGCCCCTTGTTGGTGTATGTCTGCTGCACTGTTCGGAACACTGCAGCAACAAGGACCTGATAACATATGCATCCACACCACCAGATTAACCACAATGATGTATTTTAACCCATTGTTTTAACATTGTAACTTTAGCAAGCTCACACAGTATGCTTCCTGATGATGGTGATCACACCGAAATATGTTGGAGCTATTGTAATTTTCATGTAAATTTTAATACTCCTTTAAAAACAATTCTCTTGTGCATCAGTTGGTAATAAAAAAACGTTGATAATAACAGGATGCAAGGTACAAATGTGGGGGAGGGGGGGAATATTCTTCTTTGTTGTAGTAACCTAAGAGATTCCCAAGCTACATTCCACAAACAAGCTTTCAGGATGTTGCTTTGTAGGAAGACAGTGATTGATTCTGTAAAAAAAAAAGGCTTCTACAGTGTTTGAGGTCAAAACCATTAACCTGGCATACAGATATAACATTTTCACATGGTGCATGCAAGAGACTCCTTAGACTGTAAGGTTTCCAGAGGCACTGGCCTGTTTCTGTTCTAAAGCATTGATTCATTGAATTACCTTTGATGAATCTGTCACAGACTCTTTCACAAGAGGGCTCATGTTTGAAATGTGCAGTGACCATGTTTATGCTGTTTGCACCATCTTGTGCATAAAAGTGGATTGTGTTCATTATGCACTTACAAAACAAAGGTGTCAGAATATTTGTGCCATGAGAGTTGAGCTCTGTAGCATTACACCATATATTGAGGGAGTGAGAATTTATTTTGTTCAAGAAATTTTTTTGGTAGTTTTTGCCACACAAAAAATACATTGTTCTATGGTGCTTTTGTACTGTGACTTCATGTTGGGGTTGTGTCACTGTTTCTTCAGGCCAAAAGGCCTTTGTGAACAATAAGAAGTTAGAAAACACCTTGTCTGTGTGAAGAGGACATAACACTGATTGACTGGCTCCCTGGTAATAGTTCCTATGTGATTGACACTGCCAATACCAAACCCAGCATTGTATACAAATTTGTTGAGGGTAATCAAGTTCACCTCCTAACAGTCCATTTTTCTGACAGCTATCTTATTATTACATATCCCATTATTTTCTTTATTTTGTAAGTGGTTGGTTTTCAAGGCCTACTGTCACAATGATTCTTATTGCCTAGCCGATGTTTGGCTCATCGTAACTACTTTGATTTGACTACTGCAGCAATATTATATGATCTGTGACAATCGTGAAGTTCTTCAGTATGTAACCTTCCATTCAGAATTGGAATTAACTTGTTTGTGGAATGCTAGTGACCATCATATGGCCCCAGTTAGCAGTATAATGCATTTATCTAAGATGCAGGCTTACTAATGGAGTAAATTATGTGGAGACAGAAAAGATTGTTGTTGGTTGTGGTGCACAGACCCTCCACCAATTCAGATTCTTATTATACGAGGTGTGATCAAAAAATACGGTGAATGTTTAAATAAAAAAAATTGTTACAGTGAAAGACACATTGCCATTAATCCCCCTCAGAATACTCCCCCTCACTTCAAACACACTTATCCCATTGTTCTTGCTACTTTCTGAAGCAGTTCTGGAAATCCTCTTTCGTGAGTGTCTTAAGTTGGGCTGTCGTGGCTGCCTCAATGTCCTGAATTGATTCAAAACGTTTACTTTTCATGGTCATTTTGACTTTGGGGAAGAGCCAGAAGTCGCATGGTGCCAGATCCAGTGAATAAGGTGGATGAGACACACCGTAATATTTTTATTTGACAGAATTTGCTGTACCAGAAGCGATGTGTGACACGGAGCATTGTCATGATGGAGGATTAAACTGTTTGCCCATTTCTCACGTCATTTTCTACGCACATCGTTTCTTAAACGCTGTAATAAGCCCTTATAATGTTCAGAGTTCACCGTAGCGTTCCTGGGTACAAACTCAGCTTGCACAATTCCATCAAGGTAAAAAAACTCAATCATCACCACCTTGATGTTGGATCCTGATTGACACGCTTTTACACATAAGGAGAACTGGGTGGTTTCCATTGAGAACTCTGAACCCTGGTCTCAGGATCATAACCACAGGCCCAAGTTTCATCTTCCTTGATGACATTTCCTAAAAAGCTGGAATCTGAAGCAGCACAATCGCACAACTCCAATGAACTTGACAAACGCTGTTGCTTTTGTTCGACCATAAAAACACGTGTAACAAATTTCGCACTCACTGTCCTCATGTTCAAAACTGTTGTTAAAATGTTTTGAACGGAACCATAAGAGATGTTCGTATCCTCAGAAATTTCCCTAATAGTCAATCGCCTGTTTGATTAAATCTTTCGCTTACTCTTTCAACATTCTCTTCGGTTTTTTATGTTGAAGGACGTCCTGATCTCTCCTCATCTTCAGCCGATTCACAACCATCATGAAATCGCTCAAACCACTTGTAAACCGTCTTTATGGTCACTGCAGCATCACCATAATCTAATTTTAACATTCTGTGTGTTTCTTAAGCACTTTTTTGCAGTTTGAAACAAAATTTCATGTTAATGCATTGTTCATGATCCATGATTTACGGCACACTTTATAACACACCTTCTCTTAACCGTAGCTCACAACTGACTGACTGCACCAAACAAGTTGAAACTTGTCACACACTGTTACTAAGGTTAATGCACCGCTTCCCTTATTGAAGATCCCCGCCTTTCCGTTGGATCACACTTGGCAGTAGCATTCACCGTACTGTTTGATCACAGTGGTACTGTTTACTGAAAGCCAACACTATGAATTTTTTTGCAGCAATGCAGACATGGGGTGGCATATTTATCTTCTACTTCCTGCTTCTCATTGCATTCTCCATATTGATGGTGTATGGCATAGCAAAAAGCAATCGAGGTATGATGATTCCATGGCTTGCAAGTATGGGGCTCGCCATCCTGTTTCAGCTGGTATTTGGACTCTGGCTGCTTGGAGGATACTATATATATGTAAGTTTTTATATTATGTGCTTGTACTGCAATCTGTGCTCTGGGTATTCAGTATGAGAATAAATGTTCATGACGCTTTATACGGGCTACTTAGTTTAACAGCTATCTTTTGTCACTTTCTGCTGCTGCTATTGTATTGCTTATTCAGGCAGTTGACTGAGAGGGTTGTGTTAATATAACAATTGAGCTGGAAGTGGCAGCCAATGGTTGCCAGATAAAATAATGGCCCAATTTTTTTTTTTTCGCATACAGTATACCTTGTAATTTTGTAATGCAAAATCTTGCAGATATTTTTAATTTTGCCACCAGTCATGTAAGTGGCAAGTTAAAGAGCACAGTTCTGAAGCACTGCGTGTAGTGCGGGTATTACTGGAAAGAAACATAAACTTGCAATTGAAAATGCAACACTTTCCTTTCTTCTCCCCAACTGCCCCACATTTTTTGACCCAGTCTGTTCATCTTCAGGAAAATTCTGTTCTTTAAACCACAAAATATTTTTCTGCAGTTAGCAGTTGCTACCATGTTGGGGATTTTATTTGGGTCAGTCAAGGCGTTTTGAAAGACTGTGTGAACATCGCTGCCAATTTCATGCCCCACAAGCTGAGTGAGCAGCAGAAGGAGAATTTTGTTGAAACATGCCAGGACATTCAAGAGCGGCTGGAAAGAGAACCAGAATTTCTTTCCAAGATGACAACAGGTGCTGACAAGACCTGGGTTTATGGGTGCAGCCAAGAAACGCAGCAGCAGTCATCTCAATTGAAGAGTCCATCATCATCTCCATGCCTACATAGTGCGAGAAGAGTTTATTTAACATGAATGCTGCTTCATTGTTCACGGAGTTTTGCTTTATGAATTTGTTCCTGAAGGACACACGGTAAACCATTATTACTTCATGGACACCTTTCAATTCGTGCGTGAAAATGTGTGATGAAAACAACATGAGAAATGGAATCTGGAGGATTGGTTTCTCTACCATGACACTGTACCTCTTCACTCTGCTTTGTCCAGAATATCTGGCTAAAAACAAAAGTGTTATTATTCTTCATCCTCCTTACTGACCAGATTTGTAAATTTATTTTCCCAGAACTTAAAACCTCATTAATGTGAAGGAGTTTAATGTTACTGTGAATCAAGGAAAATTGTGAAAGCATGCTTGCTGAATTTGAAACAAAGAGCTTTATGAAATGTTTTGAGCAGTGGCAGAATCACTGGGCTCAGTAAACTCCCACATAAACTAATTTGAACCAAACAACATAGATTAAAAGATAATTGTCATCATTGTTTTTGTTAAATAAATTCAGGCTGCAGACTGTTTGATTGTAGCACATATGCCCTCTGTCATGTGTTGTTACGTCTAGAGATGTGTTATTGTTTCTCTCTCTCTCTCTTCATCCTGCTGAGATTCAAGCAGTTGCCACAAACAAAGCATGGACAAGTCCTCTTTTAGTTTCCATCTTTATTTGCACGTGGACAGCTCTTCTTTTGGGCTCTACCATTACGTTGTTAATTTGCCATACATATTTGTGTGAGGAAAGTGAAGCATAGTGCAGAAAGTGTATGTAATTTTATTTCCTGTTCTTTCAGCTTCAGTCGGTGCTAGCTGCATTGATAGACTGGATATGGATGTCATACAATGTGAGTAGCCCAGTACTGTATTATTATTTGTGTGATGTGTTAATATTTGTATTATGGTCAGAGACCACAATGGAGCAGTATTGGAGATTGTTCGGCCATTGTCAGTGATGACTGCGCCCTCTTGACACTGAAGACGATGTGAGCAGACATCCAGTTTTGGGTATTGTCTACTTCATGGTGCTATAAAAAATAATTTTGGTCAAAAACCTGCTTGTATTGATGGAGATATGTTGGGCATTGTTAGTAGTACTGGCCATTGGCACTAGATTATTGTTTTTATCAACACTAGCACAAGAGATTTGGCATGGTTCGGAGTAACAGCATTGGACTTATTATTGTCAGAGTCAGTAAGTCTTGATTTCAGTCTTTGCCTGTAACAGAGAATAACAAATTTTCTTTGAATCTAGGTGCCAGCTCAAAAATTTGAGAGACTGAATTTCCCAACAACCAACGACCCCACCCCCCCCCCCCCCCCCCCCCCCCCCCCCCTCCCCATCAACACACCCTTTTTTCTTTAATACCCCCCGGCCGGCTCTCCCCCCCCCCCCAAAAAAACACCAACAAAAAAAAAAACACCAAAAAAAAACCGATTGTTATAAG
>Ga0136643_10006698_pt1 | contig 16526 bp, 9 predicted proteins | sample TergutLab28metaG_FD_96883 | JGI IMG/M metagenome (GOLD analysis project Ga0136643, IMG submission 96883) | Labiotermes labralis P1 segment gut microbial communities from Petit-Saut dam, French Guiana - Lab288 P1 (version 3) (version 3) | ecosystem: Host-associated > Arthropoda: Insects >... | reverse complement strand
ATGACCGCGGCACTAGAAGGGGGTGAGTGGTCAGCAGCACGCCCAGGCCGCACTTTACCCCCGGGAAAGACCCGGTACCCATTTTACAGGAGGCTGGGTGGGCCCCAGGGCCGGTCTGGACGGGCGGAAAATCTCGTCCCCAACGGGATTCGATCCCAGACCGTCCAGCCCGTAGTCAGTCGCTATATCGACTGAGCTACCCGGCCCACAGTTCCATTGTAAAAGGTTAAGAAAAGTAAAGAGCGTATTTTCAATAGGCTACTAAAAGAGGCCGGAAGAAAGTACACAAACCAAGAATAAATCATTCAGAAAATCCGTCCCACTTAAGGTCTGCAACAGAGACGTTAGGTATGACGAAGAAAAAGGTAGTGGTAATGTGTATGTCAAAATATTTTACGCGAGTATTCATGTTTTTGCACTTCAGAATAATTTTGTCTTCATGAGAATGAAAAATAACAATCAGGGCTAATCCTTTCAAATGACATTCATGCCCGACTGCATTTCATAATCCATTACGGCACAGCTCTTATCTTCAAAACATAAATTAGACCCCAAATACTTCAGATTCCGACAATCCAGCATTTCTCACAGTTCTACATAAAAAGTGGCAAACGTTAATGCGCAGACTTTGGCACAAAAATATTCGTGCCAGCATAAGCTGAACCGAAAGTTACCGAGAGAATGGTGAGTAGTTATGCAGCGCAGCGAACAAACAAAATTAAATCTACGTGCTAGTGTTCAAGAAAGCACTTAGAGTTCATTTAGTGTTTAAGTAAATAATTTACACTTCTTTATTTATTCAAGTGATTATATATTATATATAATGTAAAAACGGAACGCTAACTGGACTGGTCACATTTGGAGTAGAACCTGACTTCTACAACGGGTTATGGAAGGAAAGATAAAGGGGGATAGAAGTGACTGGAAGACGAGGAAGAAGACTAGGAAGCTACTGGATGAACGTAAGGAAAGGAGAGGACACTCTCATTTTAAGGAGGAAGCTCTAGATCGCACTATGTGGGCAGCTCGCTTTGGAAGAAGCTTTGGACCTGTCGTAAGACAAGACTACTAAATGAATGAATGAATGAATGTACATAAAACCAGCTTTTACTACCTCTCCATAGACCGGTACCATCCCCAGAGTATAAATGAGAAAAACACACTCTTTGATTTTCCTTTCTCCTAATACAGGTTCGGGTCCCCAGTAACATGACTTTGGCTTATTTATAAATGTCAGCAAAACACTTAGCAAGTTCATCGGTAAAACGTAGGCAACGTTTGTCACACCGAATGCGATATTTCTACGGCGGTTGCGATTACTAACAAACAACAAACACTGCAACAATTCAAAGCTGATAAGAGTGAAGACTCCGACAGAATGTACATATTCGACCCATTCTCAGGAAAATTCTCTAAAAAATAAAAGGTCTTAAACAAATTCTGATTAAGAGCGCAAGCTTATAAACACGTTTTACGAGGAGTAAATGACAAAATACGTGAACAGTGTATCACAAGTTTGTCTGTTCAGTGGTTTAAGTATTTCCGATATTTTATTACAGTTATCATTTAGGTCTATCACAGTCGCACTTAAACACACCAGCCTCCTATTCAATGGGTACTGCGACCTCTTTCCCAATTTAAAATCGAGTTAAAGAGCAAGTGAAGCTGTAATAAACTCACAACACTCAGCCAACAAAATGAAAAAAAATTTCGTTTTTTTTTTAAATTCTGTGTACAGCCTGATGGCTAAGCTGAGGTAGCCAAAACATGTAGTTCTGATGTGCAAAATATGTGTTGTGTATTTGATCGCTTGTCTATATTTTATGCACAAAATTGTTCATTAGATGTTTGTATCATAACCACACAACATTCCTACATGTTTCCCATCCATTAGGGATCAATCGAGGAACAAAACCAAATTAGTCACTTTTGTATACAGCTGACATGGTTTAAAAGAGTCACACAATTAAAATGTAGACAAAAGTTAGGACAGTGTTGTGCTAAATTGCGTTAAGTACGTAGGCTGCCTCCGAGATATTCTTATACAACTATTCTACAAAGAACTGTCTACATTGTAACCATCTGACTCTTATACACCATGTCAAGTATGTATAAATGGGGTTAATTTCGTTTTATGAGGCACTGTTTTGGTTTGGTTCCCGGATTATGATCGCTTGTGAATCGAAGCATGTAGGAATGGTCAGTATGATATTATAATATAAATATCTAAGGAACAACTTTTGGCATTTTGTTGTTTGAGTGTTGTGGATTAGTTATGGACAACGCACGGAACGAAAAATATAAAGTTCAAGGTGGAGCTGTACCTCCACCCCCACATACAAATTGGTGGCTTGCACAGGGACAATTTGATATGCGAATCTATTTAAGTTGTTAATCATACTGTCGTTCAATAATAATTCAAATGGTACTTCTTTTAAGTCAGCGCTCTTTTGGTATGTGACATGGTACAGTCTGACAGATCATACGTGACCGAACTTGCATATTTCGAACAAATGCGAAGTTTAAGGAGTTCTCCTACTGGCGATAACAACAACATGAGTTTATAAGTCATATCCCGTAAGATCAACATTTTAGCATCCAATGCTAAGGAAATGTATATCTCAGCTGTCTTTCTGTTACAGAACAGTCTCTAAGCAGGCTGCTGTCTAGAGGTTTGCTAACATTTTCCGCAAAGAGTGACCCAGCGATAATGGGTCAAGCAGAATTTCCCACAGCTGTGTCCCCATATTCTGCTCCAATACATTACTACGTGCTAAAATAAATCACTGCAGAATAGTAGGCGTTAACGTTTTGCATGGATTTGATACACTGTACTTTGTCCCGTATATGCATGGCGTGTCTAATGAAATCAGTCCATGAAATTGAACATAGGCGGCTATCCAAAAACCATTAGGCTCTCCAAAGCGTCCAGACATGCTCCAGAAGGCACCCACCCTCTTACTCAACGGGTAACGGGGCTCCTTCCCAGGAGGTAAAGCAGCGGTGGCATGAAAAAACCAACAAAATCCACCTGGTTTCAAAGTACAGAAGACATCCATCTGCACATCTAGACAGAAGAACAGAAGTTAACTCCCTGAAAGCTCGTGTTTCAGTATCAATACAGCTGTATTTCTAGAAGTTTTCAAGTTACTGGGATTAAGGTTCCTGTCCTTTTCTTTTTGAACATAAACAGTTTAGCATGTGTACTGAAACTGTTTTCTTAAAAGAGTTTATGTTCCGTGCTGTACAATGACGTTGATAATAGCAAGAATTTCCAGCTGAAATTTCGATGTGTTTTACTCTGGTTGGTCCAGTTCATGACGTCACCAAATATTACTAGGTTCTTGATATCAAGGAGGTTGAAATGGGTGTAGTATGAAGCATGCATTGACACTGGGAGAAACACAGAGAAGATTTTAGTCGGAAAATCTGATGCGTAGCGCCACGAACTGAAGGACTAGACAGCAGAAACGCGACAGACTCAGATTTACAGCACGGTAAATAGCACTGTGAAGTGCTAATTTAGATGTGTCGTGTAACAAATTTCTTTAGTGTTCGGTGACCTTGACCTGTCAGTCAACTTTTAGTATGTTGCAACCGTAAATATTTCCTGAAATAAGATGACTTCATGTCAGTTGACTTAAGGTGTGTGTTGTTATTCACGTGCAGGTGATACTGTCTCTTAAGCCGGGATAAATGACAATTTTTGTCTAGCAATATCGACCCTAAATTTAATATTGGTCAGCGGTATCAAACTCAAATTGCGCTCGTGGCAAGTCACTTTAAACAATAAAATTAAATACACAATTAAGAAAACTTCATACTTTTAATAATGAAATTAGCTAATGCTAAAATTATGTAATTTAAAATTTTGTCGCAGTAGTACCTCTTTGCTGGCGTATCTCGTACCTTACCATCCACAGATAGCAATACTTGTGAGCCTTCAGGCCCGTGACGACAAACATTTTTAATGAAAAAAATCTTCGACTCTGAGCCGGACCAGATTCAGTAAGTGGATGATCAACGAGAAGGAGGCATAAAATAAACTAACGGGCAACGTGTTTGAAACCCCTGACCCTAATATATAAAGATTCAGTTCCTGCCTCACAGTATACACACAGTTTCCATTACGTAGGCCAACCTCTGAATGTTATGTAGGGATGTAACAGCTGTTTACTGTGAAAATAATATGGGACATATCAACATAGTGTGTGAGAAAAGTGCAGAGTTTCTGTCATGTAATGCCGGTGGTATATGCAATTATCACGATTATTCACAATTTATCCTGTGTTTCATGATGCACAAAGCCATGGAATGACATGGGGTATAAAGGTACAGCTCTGGCCATTCTTAACTCGATACTACGTAAGAAGGATGCGGTTAGCCCCATGGTCCAGCCACCTTATCCATTGGATAGGAAGCTGACAGGGACCCACAGCAGGTGTGCACCACGCTCTGGAGAAGAGAAGAACCCGTTGTCTCTCCTGGGAATCGAACACTTTTCTCTAGCCCGTGGCCTGGTCTCTGTACTGACGGAGGTAATCACGTGTCGTGCCACAGCTCAGCGGTTAGTCGCTGGCTTCCTCTCGGAGGCTCAAATTTAATCCTTAGCCACGAGTGGCACTCGGATACGTTTCTATCCTATTGCTATGCTTTTCCCCTATCAGTATCACTGCACCAATGGCCCATTCTCATTCATTCATTCTTAAATCACTGACGCTGGGCTTGTATCATCTTATCAGCTGACGGTGTCTTTAAATAATACACACTCACGGGGTGCTTTAAAGCAGTGATTTTTAATCAGTGGCACGCGTACCACTGGTAGTACGTTCCTTTGGAATTAAAATGTTGTTCACAAATAATTTGAGAGATGTTAATCGCATTGGTAAAATTGTTTGAATGTACTTAAATGAAAAGGAAAACAAAGTATTTATGTAAATAAATTATGAAAGTGCAAAGTGCACGTTCATAATATTTTCAGCACCTGGTGCTAGGAGTAAACGTTTTGTTCGTGATAGTTGTAAGCGAGGAAAAGAAGACTAAAAAGCACTGCTTTAAAGGTTACATAACAACCAAACGGTATCAAATCTTACACAAAACAAACGAACCGTCGGTGTGTAAATTTGAAGGCGAAGCAAAAAAAAAAAGACAGACTGAGGCCCTTAATTTCAATGTGCTCCTTCATTAGAGGCCAGTTACCTAAGCCTGCAGCGAAAAACTTGTTTGAACGACCTGCGCCTTGAAAGCACGCACAGTAGCAGCACAACACTCCCTCTAACTAAAAAACAATGGGTTAAGGTAAAACTACCATACCTACAGAAGCCGGGATGGCTGCATGACCGGCGAATCGTGGTTACATTCCTGGCAGCGGCAGGCCGTCTTTCTCTTCTCCAAAGTGTCCAGTGTCATGGGGCTCTTTCTCCCGAGATAAAGCGACCGAGGCATAGAGCATACGTTCAAGACGGTGTAAAGCTATGCCTCCATTCTACCAAGATACCCACTGGACACGACACGGCGTGGGTCCGAGATCAGAACTAGCTAAGAGAAGTATCTCTTGTCTCTGTCAGGAATCTAATTTGTCGGTAGTTCGGTCCAAAGCGTTGTCACTAAAGTGACTGACATCCCAGATACAAAAATTAAATCGTCCAACGGCGCGAAGCCTACAGTTTCGTGACCAAATACACAAAATTCTGCGGGCAGTATAAAGCTCACGCAATTGCTTGTATAATGGCCGGCAAACCTATTACATGCGCACCCAAAGCGACGCGAGGTTTTCTTGACAGGCAGCACTCACTGCTGTCACAAGTGTTTGTTGCGCCCGACCATGTAGTAGGCACTGCTACTATAAAACTGCATAATGATGCACGCAGTGAATAAGAATAATCTCTTGAACAGGCCACGAGCCAGTAAAGTGTTGACAGATTTCTCAGCAGGGCGTGGGCCGAGTGACGGCTAGGCGAGCACGTGACTTCGGACGAAACGTTTTATAATCCGTGCAAAAAGTCTCCCACGTTGTGTCCAAAGAAGGACCAGACTGAGCAGAATTTCATTCAGTCCACCCCCTACCGGGTGCAATGGAATCTGCAAAAATTTACCAGTACAAATATCTATTCGCTTAATGACAGAAATGAGCGGTTAGCATTGGATCGTTCTGCTGGCACTTTTTTTCTGCTGCTTTTGAGGGAAGGCTGAGTACTTTTTATATACAGAAGATAATAACAAATACCGACATAAAATCGTTCATATTTTGAGGTGACAAATATTTAGCGCTAATATTAATTGAACTATTTTAAGTAATATTCTTTGGCATATTACATTATATTCTGAATGAAGGCATCACGATGTGCTTGTAATTCAATTAACGTTACACAGTATACGTCAGCACAATCTTTTTTTATTCTTAAGCAAGGCTACATGTTTCGACTAAAAGTTAGTCATCTTCAGGCCCTTACAGGTCGAAACATGTAACCTTGCTTAAGAATAAAAAAGATTGTGCTGACGTACACTGTGTAACGTTAATTGATATTATATTATGTTTAAGCATATCTCTGTTAAACCTGTTTTGAAATCAAGAATAATTTTTTCGTAAATTCCCTTATTATAATAGCCATCAAAAACACAAAAAATTACTAATTCACGGTATTTCTTGCAACCTTGTTACTTACTCCTTATTACTATCATCAAAATGTCGTTATGTCTCGTGCGACGTCCTATTTATATACGACGTGTAAGTTTAAGACTATCGTTTTTAAAATTATTCACAAACCTTATAGCATGCCTACACAGAATTCCTACGAATACTTTCAAGCTCGCTCTGTCATGTTTTGGTAAAAATGCAACCAATTTTATTGTTATTTTATTGGGTTAGCCTTTGGAAGTGTGGATTAGTCTATGGCTTCTTTGTAATATTTTCATCTATTTTCTTACTTTCTCCATATCGCATTCCTCAAGGATCCTCTGAAAGTATTACAGTGTAATGGTTATAAAATATTATACATTGAAATAACAAAAAATATTAATAATAATGAAAGAACAAAGGCTCTTAGATCCCATAGTTCTGCTCCAGATTCCTACGGGAACGGAAAAAATGTCTCCGAAAATTATTGACAGTTTGGGCACTCACTGTCAGTGAGCTCCGCCAGTGACTGGCGAGAAGTGGCTTCCGGAATGCGAGATCAACAGTGCCAATCGGAATTTGCCGTGAGGATCCCACTTCCAAATTGGGTATTTCACGGTGCAGTTCTCGAAAACCCCACACTGTCGTTCATGGGAGATCTATCGTCACGGTGTTATTCCACCGGCGCCAACCTAACTGCTTAAAGCCCTGTATTTTCTATTGTACCACTTCCTTTCACTTTGTCTACTTCGAACAATTCTCGCAACAAAAATCAATTATTTCCCTAAACAATAGTAACCGGTTGCTACACACAACGCAAAGGATCTGTACCATATAATCCTTTAACAATGGTTTAACACGTGAAACATCACTGATAAGTACTTAGCCTTTTTCCATTATCACCGAACACAAACACTCACAACGTTTCAAAAGCAGTCCGTTTTCTTCTTCACCTCAAGACCAAAGTAACCTGCTTTCGAAACGTTGTGAGTGTTTGTGTTCGGTGATAATGGAAAAAGGCCTAGTGCGTATCAGTGATCTCACACGATCTGCTTTCTCTCTGAGGTAAGAATGGAGCTGTTATACGTTACAACACGTAGATGAATTTGAGGCTTCCATGTACCACAATAGTCCGGACATCATCATTTCTGCTGTACGTAATTCACTTCTATACAGGAAACGGTTGTAGCAGCTTCGTCCATAACGTCCCTAACAATCCAATCAGAACATGCGAAGTTGCAAACCAGAAGACTACAATTTAACTGCATAAATCAGTGCTTCTTAAGGAGCTAATAGTCGCTAAGCGTGTCAAGAAGTTCCTCGCATGTTACGGAACTCACAAGTTCATTGAGCCTGTAGTTCCTGTATTGAGCTACTTGAATTCAATTCACAGCCTCAAAGTTGATTCCTTTAAGGGACATTTCAGAATTTATCTTTTCATCTTAAGTCTGCCAAGATACACTTTGCCTCAGAGCTGCAGGCTATTTTCATTTCCGCCAATCGCACGACATTCGATAGGAATAATAATAATAATAATGCATAGTAAAACCTACGCGGTTCCTAATTACATAATTGTTCTACCTTTCCTGCGTCTTTGGTCTAAATGCTGTCCTCAGCACCCTGTTCTGAAACATTCAGTATGTCTTCATTTTCCAGGGTGAGAACTCACCGAGTTCCTATTCATCCCAGACACTGACGAGGAGAGGACAAGACTGACGAATGTTTTTAACGCGAGAGAAGCCAAGACAAGCAGAAGACGGGCGGATCTAACAACAACAAGAACTTTTAGTCAATGTCGAGGTCAATAACATCGCAAGCCATGACGTCACACCAAGGTGAGGACGTGAGAGAATGAAGCAGTGTAATCGCCGAGGAACAGAAAGAATGTTTCCGTCCCGCTTCTTTAGGAGAGGTTAGCGGGAAGAAGCTGTCTCTTTTCAACCTCTTCATTCTTTTCTTCGGGTGCGTTATTTAACTATGCTGTTAAATGCTGAGATTATATGGCAACGGTATTCGTGAATGAATGAATGAATGAATATGAAGCAACTGGCGAAAACCGAAATTCTCATTAAAAAAACCCTGTCCCAGCGCCTTTTAGTCTGCCACAAATTCTACATGGACATACCTGGGATCGAACCCGGGCCTCGGTGGTGACAGGTCATGGCAAGGAGTTCGATTACCAGGATAGTTAATGACTTTTTTTCCACCCCTCCTATCCAATCGGCACCGGGTGATATTTCCTTGTGGAAAAATCGGTTACGGTGTGAAGACGACAACTCAGTTCCATAAAGTGAAGGGATTAAGAATGCGTGGTCCTCTGCCTCCACTTCCCCCTATACCTTCATGGCACAGGGCTTAATTACTCACGAGGATATCGTTTAATATTTCGCAGTTCATAATGTAGCTCATTCTATATTTCTTAATCTCCAGCTTTCAGGGTTTTCAGTTCATTCACAGGAGCGTCCACTCCCATCTGGTAAGCTTTCAGATTTCGGTAATTCTAAAGTACGATTAATAATGTGGCTTCATAAAATGGCTTAATAAAATAGGGCTGGAGTTATTTATAAAATAACACAGTGAAAACTCCCTTGCCACAACAGCGCAAAAACCACGAGAATATGGAAATGATAGCAATATTTATAAATTTAACTCATTATCCGGAGGGATGGGGAGGAGCGACCGTAGCACAAAGTTGACCGCCAGTCTCCATGTCGTCCATGGTTAAGAAAGAGCGGCGTTATACGTCCACTCTCCCATACGCTTGCATGACCTACACAGGGGCAAACTACCGTAAGCGATTCATTGCAAGTTTATTTGGTGGGGTATCCGATGTTCACAGAGCGGTGTCGATGGAAATTAGTCTGTTAAGAGGAAGCCGTTTCGACTGGCAATTTATGACCGACGTTTCAAAGGACCTGCTGCCGCCATCTTTAGCGTCTAAGAAGTTCAAGTCGGTAAATATTTACCGATTAACATGGTATCATATTCCAGAACACTTGAATTGTCGAGTCTCACTGACGTCGAAGACTTAGTCACACAAGCTGTGATGACGTGTAAATCGATAGATACCTACCAAACTTTCGGGCAAACCTCTTACCAGTTTCACCTTCTATGAGGTAAGGACTGATTCTTATATTTTTGATGTCAAATATAAACTTAAGCTTACCTTAAAAATCATCCAGCTCGCAATAATGTTGTTAACAATTTACTCACCTGGAAAGAAAGAAAGAAATTTTAAGCGTCAATGCGTAAAGATAACAACTATTGTCATATCAATCATTCAAAAGTAAATGTAAAGTCTCCTTGCGTTTAATTAATCGCCATGCCACGAAAACGTAGACATAAGTGGAGGTATATTTCCAGTGATACTAAACTTCCCGCTCTAGATGCAGGCGAGTGGTCGGTTTGACGCCCTAAGCGCTTGACTTGTAGCAAAAGAAATTCCGTTGGCCATTAATAGAAGGCAGGTGGAGAAAAATTTCTGCACGTGCTGAAAATTGAACTGTGATTCCTTTATCGTCCAGCCCCTAGTCTAGTCTAAATAATGACTGAGCTACCATTAAATTACAACAAGTAATTCTAACACTAGTGGGACAAGCAGCAGGACTGGCAAGACAGAAATCCCACTTCAGTCGAAATGTTGAAGGAAAGAGAAAATTTCGGAGACACTGTAACAATCAAACTTAGAGGAGTAGGCCGTGAGACAGGTCTGGCTGCAGGAGGCTGAAGACAAGAGTCTGGTGGCAAGAGCAGCAGAACACAGCACAGAACTTTTTGTCTTCCATAAAAAGCGGGGAATTTCTTCACCAGGCGAGTAACCATCAGCTTGTCAGAAGGCCAGTGGTCCATGTAATTAACACAGTTACAGTTATACGGCAGCCACGAAAAGAAGGGACACGAATCGACCCCCTCAACACTTCCCTATCCATCATGCTTCGCTGGGTTTCTTCTAGTCAACTAGCCAGCGAATTCAAAAAGGACGCTGCAACCGCTCCCGGTCCTGGGCTACCGAATCCGATCCAAGTAAACGAGACGACATGCAACGTTAAACATAAAATATAAATATGCTCAACTGAGAGCCACGTAATGAGGAGGACGTATGAGGGAATGGAGGAATAACGTCACACATTCTAAAGTTCGGCTTTAGATACAGCCGCGTGGTCAACTCCATGCCTGGAAAGCTATAATGCCGGGAAAGGGTCTCCGATGCACTGGAGGCCGGGTGCACTAAACAGCAGATGTGGTCAGAACAATCTGTGTGCTCATGCCAGGAAGCGAACCCCGAATGGCTAGTGATCCACTTATTACATGGGTATAAAAATAAAGAGCAGTATGTTATGACACTTCTGTTTAAAATGTGTGTAAAGGACAGAGAACGTTCGATAATTCTCGAACACAAATACAATTACCTCACGAATGTTTAAGTTCGCCTGTGTTATAGCTACATTGTCTGTGAGACTTAAAACGGAGCCTGGCTGTGGACGCGTTATATCTGGCAAGTAACTGTGGGTACGCATCTAAAGCTGTATATGTCCCTCAGACGTCTTTACACTTGTCAGCGCCTGACAGCCAGCCTCCTGCTTGCCAGATCATCATCACAGACACGGGGCCCCGGATTCTCTCAACCGCTGCTGCGCTTCCACGTGCTCAAGCATGCCTATTTGCACACACCAACAATCAAACTCTGACTATATCTACAAGCACATGTAAAGTAAAGCCTTTAATTACACTACAATTTCGACTTTGACGACATCATCAGGCATACTATATCAGAATACATGAAGTTACTAGTTTTCTAATCGACACAATGACTCCGCTGCGGGATGGACGACCGAGAAATCAATAAGATCTAATGTCAAAATTAAAAATTCGTGGAAATTTAACTCATCTCCTCCATACTTCACAGCGTCATGCTTACTTAAGCATGGTAACAACTTTAAATTTTACTTTACGTTAAACATTCCTCTCGTCTTCATCGTTTTTCTTTGATGTCGTTCATTAAAATACGCTTATTAAACTTTTGAGATAATTGCAAGACATTAGGTTTGTTCACTGCAGCGAACTATGCTCTTTCTCCATTGCGTAATCTGTTGGGTGAAGCAGTGTACTGGAACGAAAATGAAAAACTAACTCCGAGCACAATCCACGACGAGAAGATGAGAGTCGATCAACTACTCTAGAAATCTGGGAGACTTTTCTAAAACCCGAGTGTTCACTGTCGCGTTCACGACAGTCCGCTACTGGACTCTGTACTCAGCCGGACTAATCAAATGCACAATGTTGAACCTTAAGAGAGAGGACGTTCCCGTGACACTGATGGTGTCGGCATTAGGGTGTCCTGGGATGTGATAACAATGTGTAGTTTGACAGGTAGGCTCCGACGTTTCGAAGAAACCCACTGCCTTAATCTTCAATCTCCTACGTTGCATATGGAGGAATCAGACTCCTCCGACAGGTAGGTTCATAATCACTAAACTGCAAGTGGACATTTCGCCTAACAATGTCACACTCGCCCTTATTTCTAACTTAACTCCTACGTGTTCCACTTACCTCTTCCCTTCCGCTTCTTCGATAAACATTTTTGTAATAACATTTATCACATAAAATTTACTACTGACGTCTTCTATTTCTTCGACCTTAATGAGAAAAGCAACTTGTCTCACCAAAGTGGTCTTCTGCTTTGTGTTATCTTGTAATTTGGTACGTGGGGAAAAAAATTTGGATCAACTTACTGTCACTCTCTGAAACTGGAGGCGTTTTACACCCAAAATCCACAAGAGACGGAAATGTCACTCTTCCTTCTTAAACCTAGAGCCCAGCAGGATAATTCATAAAATTCTTCCTAAAAAACGTAAAATTCAGTTCTTACGTCACAGCAAACATACTGTACCTAAAAGCGACCAAGCGGTTGAACATCTTCAGAGAAGTAATCTCTGTTAATTGTGCGAATCGCAGAAAACACTAAAATGAACAGTCTGGGGACAAAATGCAGCATTTTTCGCGTCGAAGCATGTGGCAACCACTTTACTGTTTAAAGCGTTAACTGTACTGTATTATTCAGAAATGTCAAGAGCCTGGGAGTGGCAGGGTCCGCAGTGGCTTGGGGAGGCCGTCCTTGAGAGTCTACAAGGAAGGAGCGTAGGTGAAAATTATACGTGACATTATTACATGTCAAAGCGATGACTCAAACGCTGGTATAGAAAGGTACCAAACATTTCACTATACGGATACGCTAACGAATATCAAAACAGGCTGGCTACTGAGAAATTATGTTTCGTTTTTGCCGTATTACTCGCCCTGAAGAAACGCGTTCCAAATAAAATTTCTAGGAATGAGTGTGATGTTTATTTTACGTAACATTCGCATACTCGAATTTTATGCAGTGGGCTACGTTTTGGGGGAAATTGGAAAAGTCATTGTTCATAACAAACCATGTATCGAATGTGATGGTGATAAATTCAATGAGTTCTGCGCCAAGTAGAGGTTATATTGGGCCCACACATACAATAAATAAGATGATACGCTCTTTTGGGATAAGACGTCATGTAGTTCGGTAAACTGTGAGTGGCCTTTCTATCGTGAAGGTGCAGGCCAGAACTCTCCTTTGAACTGTCGGCAGGTATCCGCGAAACTACACCCATAACAACCCAGAGTACGGTACATTTTACAGTAACATTTTTTCCTACATGTCTTATACCTAAGACTATATTAGTAACATAATCACGTACTGAGTGTGTGTAAATATGTGTCAGCATTCGTCCTTTCATAAATAATATTTGAAACACGTGTTAAAACTAAATTAAGATGAGAAAACAGTACATTCCTTGTGATTTTGGTGGAGCGGATTTATCATTCTTTTTCTCAAGCTTTGCAATAATTCTGAAGTTAAAAATCTTCTAGATATTTAATAAGGGTGCTTGCTTGAATGATCGTTCATTGCAAGTCTTCTTCCTCTCCGTATGATAAGAAACACAAACCCGAAGCCTGCCTGCAGCCATACCGTAGCAAGGATTAGGACCCCCGATCCCTGTTTTCGAGCAGACCAACACCACACACGTAAAATATCTCATATTTAGACTCTCTTGTAGATAACTGTTCTATATTTATGTATTTAGTATTCGATATGATTATAATATACAGAATGTCCCAGGAGGAAAGGTCAGTATTCTGGGAGGTCATATTATCGGTCATACTAAGCAAAAAAAAAAGTATATGTATATTTGTCCTGTTCCAAACGGTATAAATATTTGAGGTTTTCCTTTTTAATGTTAAATTCAAACAGCAGAATATTATTCTTGGTATTCATTATAGATGGAAATTTTGGCTAATGTCTGCGCGGTGCCAGCTCAGCAGATCCGTTTCTTTAGACAGTAAGATGTTTCAGCACTTACCACACTTGTCTGTTCAACATACGGTCCAGGCATTTGTCTTTCTTTTACGTTAACACTACAGAGTTAATGTAGTTAGCAGTAAAATGATGGTCTGTACTAGCCGCAAGCCACGGATGTTTCAATAAGCTAAATTAAACCTGTAAGCATTCAAGACTCAGTGGTGACTCTATCATCCCTTTTTTAGCATTAAAAGACCCAGAGGTTTGCCCACATAGTTATTTGTTATGAATTTTGTATAATGTTTAGAATAAACACCGACTTTTTCATCAGATGGCATTTAGAAGAAAGGAACATCAGGTTCTTCCAAAACGTTGGTACTTGCCAAACTATGCGGCGTTGCGTCCCTGAAGACTTTAATCCTAATGCTGTTATGCCAGTGACTGTTAATAAATAAGTTGTGTTCAGTAGCATTATACAGCTGCTTTATTGCAGCCTTTGCCTGATAGACTGCGGAATGTGGACTGTAATGAAATATCTGAAGTTAGGGTCCAGTGAAGGGCTCCTCTGAAGAATGCAATGAGTTTTATATTCTTATTTTATTTGTGCTCTCAGTAACCTAAATTGTGTAACGTGAATTGTCTGGATAATTAGTGAACAATGAATTAAAAAGTATGTGGAAGGAAACGATCTTGGTCTAATTGAAGGTATTACCCCGTCATATGCCTTGCGGTACTTGGGAAAACAACGAAAGTCATCGGTCGGGATGGGTCGTCTCGAGGACAGAAAGCGGGAATTATCGGGTACGTAGCCAGAGTGATCCTTGAACTTTACCAACTGTGCGAGTGGTTAACGGCTTCTTAAGGCTGAGCTCCGTACTGTCATTTACCAGTCCTTCCAAATGTTTGTGATAAAATGTAAAGCCTGGAGATGTCTGTTAATAAATGAGAAATCCTCCATTTTGTCTAGCTGATGCAGAGGTTTCGTATGAGGTCACTTTAAACAGAAATCATTTCCCAAAGTCGTATTATCCAAGCGGCGTAATGGAGGCACAGGGCGGTGACTTTGACATGAGAACTGGATTCTTAGATATTCCTTGCGTAGAATTCACGCCTCGCGGTTATTAGGTTAAACACGCTGTCACCGCAATAAAAGGCTTCCTAGAGAAGAGATACTGGACACTTGTGTTTTTTGTAGGCAGTTATCAGCTGTATGCTGCACAACTGCGCATCGTCAGGAAGTAAGAATAATTGAACGCAGTGGTGGGATAACAGACATTTCCGACCAGGCCTGATAATGTACACGTACATAATCACGAAGGTAGACTGAGAACTGCTGGCACACTTGCTGGCAATATTTTATGTTATGGTCCGGTGCAATCGTTCCCCGGTAGCAATGCCACTACGATTTGCAGCATTCAACATTAAACGCTTGAAACGTATTCCAGTGGAGTAGATACAGCAGGTACAGCATGCGTGGAAATTTAGACATACGTATGAAAGACTGCTTTGCTGTACACAACACGTGAAGACGACAATGTAGATCTTAGTTCTTTAACTGAAGTAATTATTTTGAATCCAATATAACGGAACGTATTCGGCGAATTTAAATACTGGAGGAAAAAAGCTGACGAAGATACATCTTTATGTAAAAGTAAGTTTGTTGACGTGCTTAATCAAGCACCGTATCGACTACGGACTCCATACACGTGCTCAGGTTGAAAACAAAGAATGTCTTCCATCTGGCCGCCGACACCTCTTCCTCTGTAACCCTCACTCGCAAAGCGTACCCTCATGTACCTCAGTATTTGAGCCCCTTCCTGTTCACGCTAACGTTTCAAGAATTAGGGGGGGGAGGGGGGGCGCAAACAAGGGACGACGTAACAAGGCACTGGCCGCGGACGTCGGGCTGCCAAAGGACCTGAGCAGTTCACACGGGTATTCAAGTAAGGACATCAGTAACACACTCCATACCACTTACATTTCTTGAAACTTTGTGGCAGACCGCAGCGAAGCAAGAAGTTCGTCTCGGTAACGCCTGAAACCTTCGTTCGAACTTCACACAAATACACTGGCCTCCCACCAATCGTTTAGTGCTGTTTAGGGAAATAATCGTTGTTCATCTCGAGAACCACAGAGTGCGTAATACACTGTGTAGGCAAAAGGCAGAAACTCTTTAATGTTAAAGCAGGCGGTAGTAAACACTGTCTTAAAGGGTTAAGGTTTTTAAGCTTGATTCATACCCTATTCAAGAGAGCTGTGTGTGTGTGTGTGTGTGCGTGCGTGCGTGAGCGCGCTGTCTCTTCACATTTAAAACTCTGCATTCCACTCACATAGTGTATTTATGCATTCCGTAAGATCCTCAAAATAAAGAATAATGACCATTACACATAACAACAGATCTCTTAGGACACTTGTTCCAGGTATGGAGTCACTACGATTAATACTAAAAAATCCAGCGTTGCATTGTATTAAAAATGATTATAAGACGAGCGGGTGTAGTCTGTGAACACAGCGCTCAGTCAATTTCTGCCCTCCCCCCCACCCCCACAACGAAAAAAAAATTTAACCTATTCTCCCCCT